>Ga0118677_10005660_pt1 | contig 21719 bp, 15 predicted proteins | sample AliMusrvi5mmetaG_FD_86154 | JGI IMG/M metagenome (GOLD analysis project Ga0118677, IMG submission 86154)
CTCCACGCCCAACGCTCCGCACCCCGCGCCCCACGCCCCGCGCTCCCTGCCTCCCGAGTCCGACGATGACGACTCTCCGGCCGAGGTTGGTTTTGTGCTGGATGCCGTCAATGTCAGCGAAATCTGGCGGCGTGCGATCGAGAAAATCCCCGGCATGGTGGGTGAGCAGGCCAAAAAATTTAGCCGGCTCGAAATATCGGGCATGAACCGAGTGACGGTCTTCTTTTCGCCCGAGAATGCCTTTTGCAGGACGGCCTGCCAACGGCCCGAACAAGTGTTGCGATTTGAGCAGGCCCTAAAGGGTGTTGCCGGCCAGATGATTCGGGTCGAGTTCAAATTACTGGAGGCTCCTCTGCAGGCCACGATCGCCCAGACGCCGGTTCGGCCGGTGGTTTCACCGCATCAGCGGCTCATGGAGGCGGCCAACCATCCGCTGGTCCGGCGAGCGAGCGAGTTGTTCGGTGCCCAACCTACCACGGTCGAAGAAGGATAAATTAGCTCACCGCCGAATTTGCGGACGATTGTGGTGCGGGTGTCCCGCCCACGCCCAAGATGTTGTGAGTGAACGAGGCAGGCGAGATGTCCGCACCACAAGCTTTGCGGAGAGCCGATAAATAACGCGCTGTAGGAGTCCTCCATGTCTGAAGTGACGCGATCGGTAACTGAATTGATCAACGAGTTCGCCAAAATGCCGGGCGTCGGCAAGAAGTCGGCGGAGCGACTGGCGTATTATGTGCTTCGGCTTAACCGCACGGAGGCACTAGTCCTGGCCGATGCAATCCGCAATGTCAAGGAGAACGTGCGGTATTGTCGCAACTGTTACAATCTGGCAGAGCAAGAGGAGTGCGAGATTTGCCGCGATCCAAACCGGAATCGCGAGGTAATCTGCGTGGTGGAGCAGCCGCGCGATTTGATGGCCCTGGAGCAGGCCGGAACCTATCGTGGCCTGTATCACGTGCTTCTGGGGCGAATTGCCCCCTTGGAAGGGATGGGGCCTGAGCAATTGACGATCGACACGCTCGTCGAGCGGGTTCGCGGCGGTACCGTCCGGGAAATCGTCATGGCTACCAATCCGACAGTGGAAGGCGACGGAACGTCGCTTTACATTTCCAACGTATTAAGCGATTGTGCGGTGCGAGTTACCCGACTGGCGCGTGGAATTACAACCGGCAGTATGCTAGAATTTGCTAACAAAGAAGTGTTGGCAGACGCCCTTTCCGGTCGGCAGGCATTTTAGGTGTAGTATATGCGACTTTCTCTTGGTCAACACATACAGATGCAGCAGCGGCAGATTCTGGCGCCGCGGATGATCCAGTCGATGGAGATTCTACAGTTGTCCATCCTGGCGCTCCAGGAGCGGATCGAGCGAGAGATCGAGGAGAATCCCGTTCTGGATCTGCGGGAGGACGATCCCGACCTGCCTTCGGAAACTTCCGATGCCGAGGGCCAGGATTCACCCGACGCGCCCAGTACCGAAGAACGCGAACTGGTCATCAACGAAACGACCAAGAATGAGGACGACTTTGAGCGGCTGATGAAGATGGATGGGGAGTGGCCCGACCAGTCCGAGGAACACCCCCGTCCGTCGCGCGGCGAGACGGAAGATGCCGGCGAGCGGAAGCTTGACGCCATGGCCAACATGATCGCTCGGCCGCAGTCGTTACAGGACTATCTCCGCGACCAGTTGGGGTGGTTTGAAATTGATCCAGCCTTGCGGGCGATGTGCGAGCGGATCATCTACAACCTCGATACCAATGGCTATCTGCAAGGCCGCCTGGAAGACCTCTTGGCGCTGGACGCAACGAAAGAAGATCACGCCCTGGTGCAGCGTGCCTTGACCGTGGTGCAGAGGCTCGATCCGCCCGGTGTGGCCGCCCGCGACCTCCGCGAGTGCCTGCTCCTGCAGCTCACGCCGGGCATGGACCTTTTCGAGCAGTTGCAAACGCTGATCACCTCGTACATGGAGGATCTCGAACATAACCGCCTGCCGTTGATCAGCCGTCGCACCGGCTTTTCAATCGAGTTGATCCAGCAGGCTTTGGCCGAGTTAAGGAAGCTGAATCCCAAGCCGGGGGCCGATTACAACGACGTGCCGGTTCCTTCGGTCACCCCCGATGTGTTTGTGGAGCTAGGCGACGATGGCAAGTTCCACGTTCGCCTGGAAGATGGCCGTACACCAAGCCTCTTCATCAGCCCTTATTACCGCAAGCTGTTCGCCGCGGGGCAAGTGAATGACGAAACCCGCGAGTATATCAAGCGAAAGATCAATTCGGCCCAATGGCTTATCGACTCGATCCAACAGCGGCGAAACACGCTCACGCGAGTCACCCAAGCGATCGTCGATCACCAGACCGAGTTTCTCAGCAAAGGTCCCGAGGCGATCGAGCCGCTCAAGATGCAGCAGATTGCCGATAAGGTCGGCGTGCATGTGACCACGGTCAGCCGGGCGGTGGACGACAAATGGATACAGACGCCGCGAGGCATCTTCCCTCTGAAGCGGTTTTTCTGCGGTGGCACGGTCGGCGCCGACGGTGAGGAGGTGGCCTGGAACACGATCCGCCTGAAGCTTCAAGAGCTAGTCGACAATGAGGACAAGCAGCGCCCCAAAAGCGACGACCAGTTGGTCAAGGATCTCGCCGCGGCCGGTGTGACCGTGGCGCGCCGCACGGTGACCAAGTATCGCAAGGCGATGAATATCCCCAGTTCGCGGCAGCGTCGCGATTGGAGCAATACCTCCGAGCCACCGCCGGAAGACGACAAGGACGAGTGAAGTCTTGCGGCAGTCGGGGCCTGAAATCCCAAGGGGATTCTGCGGCTTTGGCGATTTCTTGAACGCTCTCCTTCCCGGTGGTTATGTCGGCCAAGCGTGGATTATGACTTTTGAAACAAAATCGTATCGCCGAATCGCAGCGAGCGGAAGCTATTGTTGATGCCATAGAGATTCTCCGCGGATCCCAGCAGCAGCCAACCATCTGGAGCTAACATTGCGTGGAATTGCTCGCAAATTCTCCGCCGATTTTCTTCATCGAAGTAGATCAGAACATTTCGGCAAAGAATCACGTGAAATGTCCCCAGGCCGGTAAATGCGTGCATCAGATTGATGCGGCGAAAATCGACGATCTGGCGTGCCGGTGATTTCAAAGCCCAGCAATCGCCCTGCTGCGCGAAGAACTTTTTGACCTGGTCCGGCGATAACCCGCGATCGATGTCGCGGCGACTATATTTCGCGGCGGTTGCATTCGCCAGGGCATTCGCCGAGATGTCGGACGCCAGGATTGAAAAATCACTCACACCGATTCCGCTCTGACGCTGAGCGGCCAGATACTCGCAGATCAGGATGGCAAGACTGTACGGTTCCTGGCCGGTGGCCGCGGCGGTGCTCCAGAAACGCATTTTCGTTCGATTCGTTCCCCCGTTCTTCATTTCCAGCGACTGCACGAGTTCGGGAAGCACGTGCCGCCGGAGAGCCTCAAAAGGATGGCCGTCGCGAAAAAAGGAGGTTTCCTGGGTAGTGATGGCCTCGATGATCGCCTCCTGTAATGGGACGCCATCACGGGAGGCAAGCTTTTCCCGAAACTGTTCGAAATCCTGACAGCCGCTGCTTATCACCAGAGGTTCGAGCCGGTGCCGAACGAGATACTCTTTGTCGTCCGTGATGACGATTCCGCAGAGTCGATGAATCAACCGCCGTAGTTCTTCAAAGGTTGAGCGAGATAAATCCATTTCAATTCGTTTTGATGGAGGCTGCCAGAGTTTCGGCGGCCTTGGCAATTTCGCCGAGGGGAAGCACCTCATCGGCCAAGCCGGCCTCAACGGCGCTGCCCGGCATGCCCCAGACAACGCTGGTGCCCCGGTCCTGAACAAGAGCGTATCCACCGGCCCTTTTAACCGCGCCGAGGCCGGCCGTGCCGTCGCGGCCCATGCCGGTCAGCACGATTGCGAGAAGACCACCTTGGGTTGCCGCCGCGGCGGAGCGAAAGAGCACGTCGGCCGACGGGCGGCAGCCGTTCTCCGGGGATTGTTCGTTGAGGCCAATCCGCAGGCGTCCGCGATCGCTGCGCAGTAGCAGGTGTTTGCCGCCTGGAGCGATATACACGCACTTGCCGCGGACCGCGTCACCATCGCTGGCTTCCACCACAATACTGCACGAAAGCCGGGCAAGATTCTCGGCCAGCGATTGCGTAAACTTGGGTGGCATGTGCTGCACGACCAGGATCGGCAGATCGACCCGCCGGACGAGGTCGGGCAACAGAATTTCCAGTGCTTTGGGGCCGCCTGTGGAGGCGGCAATCACAATCGCCCGAACCGCTGGACGCTGCGCCATCGGAAGCGAGCGAGTTCCGCGCGCATGCGAGGCTTGCTTTGCACTCCCGACAAGTTGCAAGGCAGCGGGATCCGTAACGGCCAATTTCCGATTGCGCTCTGCCATAAACAGGCGAATTTTGCTCAACAATTGTTGCCGTAAAATGTTGAGGTTTTCTTCCTGTTGCGGGCCGCTGGGTTTGGTGACAAAATCGAAAGCACCGGCCTGCAAGGCTTGCACGGTGATATCCGCTCCGCGTTTGGTATAGGCACTCACCATAACGACGCCAACTTCGGTACCCGGTGCCTTTCCGGCATTGATCTGCTGGATGGCCTTGAGGGTCTCGAGGCCGCCCATGCCCGGCATTTCGACATCCAACGTCACGAGGTCCGGGGGCGATGCCTTGATGAACTCCAACGCCTTCTCACCCGAGAAGACCGAGCCAAGGATCTCGATGTCTTCTTGCCCCGCCAACGACGTTTCAAGTACCGCACGAAAGATCCGCGAATCGTCGACAATCAGTAGTTGTGCGCACCTGGGCATCCAATCATTCCTCGACAGTGAAGCGGCCGACGAGTTGTTGGAGTTGGCCGGCGATGGCTGCCAATCGGTCGGCGGCGGCGTTCACCTGCTGGGCACTGGCCGTGTTGTCGCGCGTCGCCTGGCTGACGCCGTGGATATTGCTGGAGATATCGGTGACGGCCTTGGCCGCTTCACTGGCATTGCGAGAAACGTCCGTGGCCCCTTGGGCCGCTTCGCTGGCATTGCGCGACATGTCGCCGGCGCCCTTGGCGACTTCGGCGATGGAAAGGGCAATGTGCTCCACACCCTTGCTGGCCTGGCTCAGGTTACCGGCGCTCATTTTAGCCGCGCAGCTCTGTTTCTCGACAGACTCGGCAATTCGTCCCGAAGAGGCATTCAAGGTCTGGATGATATCTTGCACCGCGCGAATGACCTGCACTGCATCTCGCGAGCTGGACTGCACGCCTTCGATTTTTCGAGCGATGTCTTCCGCTGCCTTGGCACTTTGGTTCGCTAGTTCCTTGATCTCTTTGGCAACTACGGCGAATCCCCTGCCCGCTTCGCCGGCCGTGGTGGCTTCGATGGTCGCATTGAGGGCCAGCAAATTGGTTTGCAGGGCGATCATTTTGATCGTTCCCGTGACCTTGTCGATTTCAGTTGCGGAATGGTCCAACCCCTTCATGGTTGCGTTGGCGCTGTCGGCCATGGAGAGGGCTTTGTTGGCGATCGACGAGCCTTCGCGGGCATCGCGGGAAATCGCCTCGAAGGCCAGCGTCGATTCCTGAATTGCCCCGGCCACGGCGGTGACGTTCCGGGCGGTAGCCTCGGCCGTCGACGAGATCGTGCCAACATTCACACTGATCTCTTCGCTGGCCGAGGAGATGGACATGACGTTCATGCTCATTTCTTCGGCGGCGGCGGCCATGGTGCTGACGTTCGTGGCCATCTGCTCGGTGCTGCTGGCAACATAACCCGCTTGGGTCGTCATCTCCTCGCTTTGGACGAGCATCTGGTGCGAGACGCTCGAAAGCTCGGTTGCCGAAACGTCAATGCCCTTCGACGTATCGCGAATGTCCTTGACGACCTTGCTGAAGGAGGCCGCCGCGTGGTCGATGGCCTGCGTGAGTTGACCGACCTCGTCGCGTTGCGCCAAATTCAATCGCTGCGTGAGATCGCCCCGCGCGATGGCCTCGGAGAACTTGACGCCGCGAGCCATGGGCACCGTGATGGACTTGGTTAAGAAGAACGCCAGGCAAAGGCTGAAGGTGATCCCGACCAGCGGCGTCAATACCATCAGCCATTGGGTAGAACTGGTGGTATCGCGAATGCCGGTCATGTCGGCCTTCAGGCGATCGTGGAGGCTTTCATTGAGGCTTATGGCCGCCGCGCGGCATTCGTCTATCGGCTTGTTCGAGGACGTGGACAACTCGGCCGAACGGGAATTGGTATTAGCGCGCAACAACTTCTGCATTTGTGAGGCGAGCGGCTTGAGATCGCGGAACGCGGCACCGACAGAATCCAGCCACGGAATCTCTTGGTTATCGGACCGAGTGGATATTTCCGACATCAGTGCTTCTGCCTGCTTTTGCCAGGCAGCGATCTGCTCATCCAGGCGATCCATATCTTCATCTCGGACGTCGAACACGCATTGGTTCAACTGGCGGTGCATATCGATCGCGATGACTTGCAATTTGTGGAGCGCCTGGCGATCTTTTTCAGCCGTTCCCAGAAGTTTGTTGTCGTTGGCCGTGGATTGGTCGGTACGTGCTTTATCCAGTTGCCGGAGCCAAGCCGCGACCGCCTGATTGATGGCGGTCACTTTTTCGGCCACCTTTCCGGTCGTCAGCTTGTGCGCTTTGAAGTTGGAGTTCTCCAAAGCCAGAATCAGCGTCTGATTCTGGATCTTGCGGTAATCTTGCCAACCGCCATGGAATAATTCCAGGTTTATTCGATCGGGAGCTTTGGGACTCGGATCGATCGAGCCGGAGAGAGTGGGAAAGGCGTCGTCCACCAGCTTGGCGATTTCGCGTGAGCGGTCCGCGTATTCCTTCGATTCTTTGTCGTCGGTCGTCATCACCGCACGGAATTCAAGTCTCCGTACCCGTTGGACATTGTCCCAGACCTCTGAAACGAGGAAGGCCGTTTTGGATGTCGTTTCCACCATTTGCTCGACGCGACGGTTCAGCGCGCCGAGTTCCAGGTAGCCGACGAGCGCCACTGCGGCGGTGGAGAGGACGAGGATGCCGATAATCAGGCCAAGTTTGGTTCGGAGTCGAAGGTTCTTCATGGTGTTTCTCACAAGATGGTGACTATTCTCGATTATGTGACGCTGCGCGGCATTGCGCAATTTCCTTATCGATGTAAGGTAGGAGCTTGCGGGCATCGAGGATTGACAGCAGTCTGTCGGCGAGTTTCCCGATGCCGCTTATCAGTTCTACTTCCGGCAGCGTACCTATTTCTCCGCCGTTTGCATGGGTTCCGGTCGCGCACTTTTCAATCCGATCATCGTGCAATTCGACAACATCGCCAATGCGGTCCACGAGAATACCAAAGGGATCCCCCAGGCAGGAACGAAACACGACCAGTCGGGTGTCGTCGTCGATCGGCGTCGCACTTCGCAGCAAGATACCTTTCAGGTCCAAGACCAGGACGATTTGACCTCGCAAGTTCACATAACCGCGAACCGCATCGGGCACATGGAAGACGGGCGTCACGAATGGAACCAGCGAGACCTCCTTCACGAGAGATGCCTCGGTGCCGAACAAGCCGTTGCCGACCAAAAAAGTACAGTAGGTCTTGAAAACGCCAACTCCGTTGGAGAGTGTATTGTAGTCTGCTATTGGTGATTCTATCACGTCGATCCTCCCCCCGCTATCTGGCCGAATATGGAAGGTGTGCGAGTTTGCAGCAGTTCCGCCACCGTGGTCAGAAACTCAATACGATCCAACTTCACTTGGTAACCATCGAATCCGCACTGCTTGGCCCGGTCGCGGCTCTCGGCGCTGTTGAGTGAGGTCAAAGCAAGGAGCGGCAATTCGCTATAAATAGGATTGCGACGAATGGCTTGCGCCAAGGCCCAGCCGTCCATCACCGGCATTTCAATGTCGGATACCACCAAATTGAATGTTGCGCTTTCCAATTGTTGCAGGGCCTCTGCTCCGTTGGCGGCGGTCCTTACTTGGTAATCCGCGCTTTCCAGATAGCCTTGGATCAACTCGCGGAAAAATTGGGTATCTTCCACCAGCAAGATTCGCCTCTGCGAGTTTGCCGAGGACTTCGTGGGTTGCGACGGACGGGGGAGGTTCGCCAAATCGGCCAGGCGGTGCATATCCAGGAAGAGAGTCATGCGGCCGCGAACCACGGCCGTGCCGACGACCCCCTCGGCTTGGAATGATTCAGAGTCGAAATTCGTCGGAAGCGGTTCGGTATCGATGATCGAAGTCGCCAGCAATGCTAGTGGTCTGGGGAGATTCTTCGGTATCAAGAGAAACAGCAAACCGGTCTCGGCGGCCGGCGAGACCGGCAAGAACCGATCGAGGCGGAGAATCGGAATGGAAACGCCGTCAATCGCAATAAACTCGCTCGCGCCGACGTGCTCGATGCGGTCTCTTTCCACCATCACCAAACGCCGGAGCATCGCCACCGGCAGGGCAAATTGCTCTTGGGGACCGTAAGTAAACAGTAAAACCGTGGATTCTTCGTTTAGATTACGCTCGATAGAGGCAGTTCGGTCCTCAAGACCGTCGTTGAAGCGGATGCCGGCATGATGGGCGATCCCTTCGACATTGAGAATGAGCGCAATGCGGCCATCGCCCATAATGGTCGCACCGGAAAAGCAGGAAAGCGGTTTTAACGAACCGTGCATCGGTTTAACGACGATCTCCTCACTGTGCAAGATCTCGTCCACCACCAGCCCGAATCGTCGTGCCCCGACTTTTACCAGGGCAAATAACGTGAGATCGGCTGCCACGGCGCCTGCCGATCGAGGAGATTGGGAATCTAGAGCTTGATGTGCAAGCGGTTCCGAACCTCGATACTTTTGCACCATTGCCCGCCGACTCTCGGCATTGAACGGCGAGGGCTGGCCAAGGACTTCCGTCAGCCGAACCAGAGGCAAAAGCCGGTCGCGGAGGCGAACCACTTCCTGATCCACCGTGTATTCGATTTGTGTCGCGGTCAACTCTTCATGCAAGCAAACCAGTTCTTCGAGATCCTTCTGCGGGATGGCATATCGTTGACCTCCGGCGGTAACCATCAAACAGGGAATAATAGCCAGCGTCAAAGGGACGCGCAGCGTGAACGTAACTCCCGCTCCGCGCACCGACTCGATTTCCAACGATCCGCCGAGTTGGTCGAGATTCGTCTTGACCACATCCATACCCACGCCGCGGCCGGAGACATCCGTCACTTCCTTGGCGGTTGAGAACCCGGGCAAGAGGATCAACCCCAGCAATTCTCTTTCGGTCATCCGGGCAAGATCCGTTTCCGTGCGAAGTCCGGCTTGAATCGCTTTGTGCTTGATGCGTTGCGGGTCTAGACCTTGGCCGTCGTCGCGAACTTCGATGCAGATTTGGCTGCCTAGATGGCGCGCGGCGAGTGATACCTTTCCGGTCGGCGGCTTGCCGGTCTGCTCCCTTTCCGCGGGGAGCTCAATCCCATGATCGCAACAATTGCGGACCAGATGCGTGAGCGGATCGGAGAGCAGCTCCAAAACACTCTTGTCCAATTCGACCTCGGTCCCGCTGACCTCCAACTCGATCGTTTTATCCAACTGCCGGGCCAGATCGCGGACCAAGCGGGGAAACTTGGCGAAGAGGCTTCCCACAGGCTGCATGCGGGTCTGCGTGACTGCACCTTGCAGTTCGCTGGTTACGGCATCCAACCGCTGGAGGACTGGCTGCATGGCCGCCGTGCCGCCGTCGATCGAGCGCAGCGCCTGGTTTCGCGCCAAGACAAGTTCGCCGGCGAGCGTCATCAGTCGATCGACCAGCGGGACGGGTACGCGAATGCTGGCGGAGTGTCCCGATCCCCTCGCCAAGCCTTCGGTAGTGGGAGCGATCTCGGCGGTAGACTGGGCAAGAGGCTCTGTCGCGTTGAACTCCGTTACCGGCGGTCCATCGCTTGCCGTGCTCGGGGCAGTCAGCCGCTGCAATAACTCCGTCACATCGGCATCGTTGCTCCGCTGAACGTCGTCTAAAAGCGCCATCATGCGATCGGTGCCGGCCAAGAGCAAATCGACGACGGAGGGTCCGGGGGCGACAACTTCACGTTGGCGTAATCCTTCCAGGACATCCTCCATCGCATGGGCCAACGTCTCGATGACACGACAACCGAAATAACCCGCTCCTCCCTTGACGGAATGCACGGCGCGGAACAGCCGCTCGAGATGCTTGCCGTCGGAGTTGCCTTTGTCGTCTTCCACGCCCAAGAGATCTTCCACCATTCCCGCCAGGTGTTCCCGAGCTTCGCCGACGAACTCGTCAATCGTTGCATCGGTTCGTCCGAAGTCACCCGCCGATCGTTTTTCGGATGGCCCCGGCGGAGGAGATATCGCAGGAGAAACTACGCGCGAAGGCAAAGCTTTTTCCAGAATCGGTTCCGGCGCTGGAGCTGGACCGTGTCGGACAGCGGAAAGCGCGTCGATAAGATGCTGCAAGGCAAACTCGCCCGGTCTGTTTGGAGGATCGGGTGATTCCGCAGGGGTTCCGAGGCGACCCAGGGCATCCACGCCGCGCAAGAGGACGTCCACTGCATTGCTGGCGAGTTGAATCTGACCGGCTTGGGCCGCCACAAAGCAATCTTCCATGAGATGGGCAACCTGCACGGCTGCCGCGAAACCTACGATCTTCGCCGCGCCTTTGATCGAATGTGCGGCGCGCATCAGCGACTCGACGCACCTGGGCTGATTCGGCGCCTTCTCCAAGGAAAGCAGCCCCTCGCTGAGGGTCGCCAAGTGCGTGTCAAGCTCAGTGCGAAACAGGTCTAGGAGCGCCGGATCGGGGCGGGGCGTTTCACTCATGGAGAGGTGGAACTACGAGGCACTGGGATTCGTGAGTATTTCATCTATAATAGTTGGCGGGGCATCGCTTGGCCAACTGAAATTGAACGGCTTGCACTTTTTAGACTATTTTTGAGCTGCTTCACAACATTTTCCGACCGATCGGCACAACTGTTATATTCGTTATTCGAGTACGTTTCAGAGCATGCCGACAAGGGAGTAGATGATGAAGACATCCATAGGCTCTCAGAATGACTATTTGGACACTTTGCCGAAGCTCGCGGTGACCGTGTTGCTGGTCGATGATCAGCCGATCGTCGCGGAAGCCGTTCGTCGCATGCTTGCGAACGAAACCGATATTAGTTTTCATTATTGTGCCGATCCGACGAAGGCCATCGAGCAAGCCAATCTTCTCGCGCCGACGGTAATCCTGCAAGACCTGGTCATGCCCGAGCTAGACGGCCTGACGCTGGTCAAGTTTTTTCGCGTCAATCCACGGACGCGAGAAGTTCCCTTGATCGTCCTTTCCAGCAAAGAAGAGCCGGTCATTAAAGCCCAGGCGTTTGCTATTGGCGCCAACGATTACCTGGTGAAATTGCCGGATAAAGTGGAGCTTATCGCCCGTATCCGTTATCACTCCAAAGGATACATTGCCCAATTGGAGCGCAACGAGGCCTACCGCAAACTGGCCGAGAGCCAGCGGACGCTCGCCGAAGAGGTTGCCCAAGCCGCCAAGTACGTGCTTTCGCTATTGCCGCCGCCGATTGCCTCAGGGCCGGTTCGCGTCGATTGGCGATTCGTGCCCTCGATGCAACTGGGCGGCGATTCGTTCGGCTACCACTGGCTCGACGAGGACCATTTCGCCGTTTATCTGCTGGATGTGAGCGGACATGGCGTCGGCGCCTCCTTGTTGTCGGTGTCGGCCATGAACGTGCTTCGCTCGCAGTCGCTGCCTAACACGGACTTCCGCGACCCCGGCCAAGTTCTTTGCGGGCTGAATTCCGCATTTCTGATGGATCAACACGACGACAAGTACTTTACGATTTGGTATGGCGTTTATCGGATGAGTACACGGCAACTGTCCTACTCGGGCGGCGGCCATCCGCCAGCATTGCTCCACGAAGGAGTCAAACGCGAAAAGGGAGCACTAAAACATCTCGAATCCGATGGCCCTATCATCGGCATGGCGCCCGGACTGCCTTTCGACACGCAAACCGTCGATCTTAAGCCGCAATCGCGATTGTTACTCTATAGCGACGGCGTCTTCGAGATCGTGCAGACCGACGGAGAAATGTGGAAGTTCGATGCGTTCCTCGGTTTTATCAGCAGTGCTCCGACGGACGAGTCGGTCATGGATCGGTTATTGGACCACGTCCAGGAATTGCATGGTTCCAAGCAACTCGACGATGACTTTTCGATAATGGAAATAGGTCTCGGAATGTGACGTTCCTGCAGCAACTCGAAGCTGCCCAGGCACCTGCCCCGACACCCCTCCGGCAACCCCTTGACTTGCCTGTTCCTCCTGGCTTAGACTGAGTCCTCGCGAAAGCCAATTTTCCTATCCGTCAGACAAATTTGTTGCCATCGTGCCCTCGAGGAGTTGAAGATGAGCCATAAGACGAATCTTGCGCGCCGCGATTTTCTGAAGCGCATTGCCGCCGTGGGTGCGGCGTTTTCCGTGCCTGCCATTCTGACCAAGCCTGTATTTGGCGCCAACGCGCCAAGCAACCGAGTCAATATCGGCCAGATCGGCTGCGGCAACATCGGAAGCAATTATCACATGCCGATTTTGGGCGCGATGCCCGACGTGCGGATTGTCGCCGTTGCGGACACTTACAAGAGCCGCAGGGAGTCGGCTGCTGCTGGATTGAACCAGAAGTATGGCGGAAGCGGCATCGTCAAGGCGTACGCCGATTTCCGGGACATTCTGGCCAACCCAGACGTGGACGCTGTCGTCATTGGCGCGCACGACAACTGGCACACGCCGATGTCGATTGCGGCAGCCAAGGCCGGTAAGGATGTTTACTGCCAGAAGCCGCTCGGGCTGGATTTCGGCCTGACCGACATCCTCCGCAACGTGGTCCGCGAGAAGAAGCGAATCTTCCAATTCGGAACGCAATACCGTTCCATGGGAAGATACCGTCAGATGGTCCAGCTCGTACGCAACGGGTATATCGGCAAACTCCAGCGAATCGATCTGTGGTGCCGCGACGTATCGAACGACGTCGGCAACTATGCCGTCAAGCCCTACGGATCGGCTGCGGAAATTCCCGTGCCGGCGGATCTCGACTTCGACGCCTGGCAGGGGCCTTCCCCCATGGTCCCCTACACCGTCGATCGCGCCACCCCCTGGGGCGGATACCATTGTCCCGAGACCTCCCTAGGCTTCATTGCCGGGTGCGGCATCCATGAATTGGGGCTTGCCCAATGGGTTAGCAAGAGCGATCATACCAGCCCGATCCGCTATGTGGGAACCGGTAGCGTGCCCAAGGAAGGCATTTTCCGAACGCTGGAGCGCTGGGATGTGATGTGCGACTACCCTAACGGAGTGAAACTAAGGTTCATGGACTTTCGCACGGCCAAGCCGGTGGCCTCGCAATACCTTCACAGTTGGCATCCCTCCGACGGCTTGATTTTTCATGGAAGCGAGGGCTGGATTAGCGACGCGGAAGGTTTCCGCGCCAGTAACCAGTCGCTTTGGAAACAGAAGTTCAAGCCCAGCGATGAACAACTCCCGGTCTCGCCGGAACACAACCGGAATTTCATCGACTGCGTCAAGTCGCGAAAGGAAACGATCTGCCCGGTGGAGATGGCGATCCGTTGCGATGCGGTCTGCCAGTTGGCAAACATCGCGGCGATTACGGGACGCGCAATTCAATGGGATCCCGAACAAGAGAAGATTGTCAACGATCCGGAAGCCGCAAAGATGCTTGCCCGGCCGTACCGCGAAAAATGGAAGGTCTGGTGAATCATGCACAATACACAACTTTCAAGACGTACATTTCTGCAACGTTCCAGCACGGTTCTGGCCTCCGCTGCACTGGCCAATGCGCTATCCACGCGGGCAGATGCGGGCGAAGATCGTGCCGGCCCAAAGACGCCGTGGCCCCTGCGGTTGTCCACCTCGACCGTGCAGTTCGGTTCCCTGTCCGTGGAAAATGCCTGCGCGCGTATCGCCGCCTTGGGGTTTACGGCAGTCGATTTCTGGCATGCGGGCTTTAATTCTCCCCATCTGAACGAGATCCAGAAGCGACTGGGGCCTGAGGGCCTCAAGGACTTGCTTGCCAAGCACAATTTGAAACTGTGCGCGTTCACCTGCTACAACGTCGGGGCGAATGCCGGGTATCCGAAGTTCGCGGAACTTCTCGGCAAGGTCGGCGGCGGCTTGGCCGTGCGCGAGGCACGCTATGGCAAGGTCAAAAACCTGACCACCGAGATGAAGACCTTGCTCGAGCAACTCAAGCCCCAATTAGAGTTGGCCGAAAAATACAACTCGCGGATCGCCATCGAGAACCATGCTGACAGCCTGCTCAGTTCCAAGGACTCCTTCAAGGCACTGGTCGATCTGAACCAAAACCCTCGCCTGGGGATCGCCTTGGCGCCCTACCATCTACAGGCTGCGGGAATCTCCGTCGAGGAAGTCATTGGGATTGCCGGTAAGCAGTTATTGTTTTTCTATGCTTGGCAGCATGCCGAAGGCATGAAGCAACTGCCGGGCATCGGGCCGGCCGATTTCACCCCTTGGATCGCGGCCCTGGCTCGGGCGGGTTACACCGAGTACGTCAACCCCTTCATGCACAGCCATCCCGGTCCGGAGGAGATGGCTAAAGGTTTGGCCACGGCCCGAGATTATCTTGTCCAATGTCATCGAAAGGCCACGTAACTTCCACGGCGACTGGTAGTGGGCCGAACTCCTCGGCAGATCGCCGTTCCTAGTGTGCTAGACTGGGTAATTTATGTAAGATAGATGCCTTGCGAAGACTTTTCCTTAAATGCCGGATTTTCTTAGTATTCGGATTGCAACGCGTCGATACCCTCTGTCAGGTCAGGAATACATTGCCTGGCTTACGGCATTTGTAGTTCTAAACTCAGGATCAGAAGTTCAGGGCATCCAAGGGGGAAATCATGGCGAAGAGAACTTTCTTTGCAATCTTGTCGGTAGTTTTGAGCGTCCACGCCACGGCGTGGGGGCAGGGATCAATGCAGCAAGGACCGATGCAACCGGGGGCGGTGCCTCAGTCGGCGGCCGAAGCGGTGGCGACATGTGGCCCATCTTGCGGTGGAAATCAATCGTGTTGTGTCGGCAGCCAAGGCATCCCGGAATGGGAGTTTTTTGGCGATTTCCTTTTTATCCGGCCGCGAAATGCGAACGTGGCGTACAGCACTGTCGCCGATACGAGGTACATCGGTAATTCGCCAATTCCGGTCCAGCTCGCGCAGCCGGGAGTTGCCAGCATCGATTACCACCCAGGATTTCGGGTCGGCTTTGCCAAGACATTGGATGATTGCAACGCCGTAGTGGCGACTTTTACGCACTACGAGGGTGAGAACCGCGACAGCATTTCAGATACCACGGTGGATCAAACAATCCTGCCCATGGTCTCGCATCCAGCTTTTGTCAACGCCTATACGGAGGCCGCATCCGACTATCGCATGCGATTTGATCTGGCCGACGTCGACTTCCGTTGGACCTTCGAGAACCAGAACGATACACGTCTAAGCCTGTTCGCGGGCATGCGGTATGCCTTGCTCAATCAGCGGTTGAGTGTCGATTTCGCGTCTCCAAATCAGCAAGGAGCCGACACGCAAAATGTTCATAGCCAGGTCAACTTTGAAGGCGGCGGCCTCCGCGTCGGTTTTGAAGGCGAGCGCCGCACCCCGTTTGGACTCGTCTTCTACGGCCGCACGGCGGCCAGCCTCGTGGCCGGCACTTTCCGCTGCGCCTACACGCAGACGAGTGCCCTCGGCGGCCGCCTGGTCGATACCGGTTATCCCGCCGACCGCGTGGTGCCGATTCTTGACGCCGAGTTGGGGACCGGATTGTCGCTCTGGAACGACAAATTGCGGCTCACGGCGGGTTACTCGTTCAGCGGCTGGTTCAACGTCGTCCGCACTGATCAGTTCATCAAGGGAGTGCAGGGGAACGATTTCACCGGCATGCACGATACGTTGACCTTCGATGGTTTCGTGGGCCGAGCCGAGTTGCAGTTCTGAGCCGTCGGTTTGCATCCGGTCTCCTGATTCAAGGCAAGTGCCGCACAACTCGCCGGGCCGTTCGCAAGAATTGCCCGGCGAGTTCGTTTCTTGGATGACTTGACCTTTTGTATTCCGCTACTGCGATCAACGCAAAACCCGCCAGCGGTTCGCCGGCCAGTAGATGTGCGTGACCACGCCGATGAGATAGGATTCCGGCACGGCGTAAGTGGGATGGCCGGGAGCGCCGGCTTGCCAAAGACGAGAGTCCGAAGACTGCTGTGAAAAATCGCCTAACACGAAGTACTCGCTCTCGCCGAGTTTCGCGGGGCGGTCGGGCGTGCCCCAGATATTGGGCAGGAATGGCGCGTGCGGGATCTCGGTGACGTATTTCAATCCATGAAGCGATTCCGGCGGAACCAACTGCTGGCCGTTGATCCAGACGCAACCCTCTTTGATATAGACTTCCTCTCCGGGAAGACCGACAAGACGCTTGATGTAATTGATCGTGGGATCCCCCGGATAACGGAAGGCGATCAGATCCCAACGTCGTGGCCGCAGGAATTTGGCTACCAGAAAATGGTCGGCGTCACTCCGCTTGGATATTGTTTTGCTTGTATGGACATGAAAGCCTTCGCAGATCATCGGCCTTTCGTCCGGGTATTCAATGCCACTTGGCGGGGAACCAAAAGCCGGCTTGCTGCAAGTCGGGCAAGCAACGGTAAGGTGCTCGCCGAGGAGTGATGGGGCCATACTGTTGGCAGAACATTTGAACCCTTCAAACAAGAAAGACCGACTATGAACAGTCAAGTGGGGCTGTGAAATGGGGTTGTTTTTTTTCATGGCGACCTTTCCCGGTGCGTCAAGCACTGGCGTTGGCGGGCTTTCGGGTTGTGGTGGATTTGGCTGACTTGAGAGGTTTGTCGGGCGGAGAGACGGGTTTCGGTGCACGTTTGGTGAATTCGCGGCCATCGGTCAAGAGCCGCCAGATGACGCGTGCCAGACGGTGAGCGACGATTACTAGGGCACTGATGTGTTTCTTACCTCGCCCACGATGTTTGAGGTAAATGCGGCGGAAGTAGTCATGGCGACGATAAACAACGAACGCGGCAAGATACAGGGTGTGACGCAGCAACGGGGAACCGCGCTTGCTGATCTTGCCGCGCCGCTTGATCGTGTCGCCCGAGTCGTGCAGGCTCGGGTCGAGGCCCACGTAGGCGACATACTGTTCGGCCGAGTCAAAGTCGTCGATGGGGTCCGATTCGGCATGGATCGTCGCGACCAACGTACTGGTGAGGCCGAGGGAATACAGAGGAGAGTTGAGTTTCTTAGCGCGCTCGTCCAACTGCTTTTTGATGTCTGCGATTTGCTGCCGCACGGTTTTCAGGTAATCGAAGATCGAGCAGAGTTGAGCTTCGATAACGGCTTCCGCCTGGCGTGTACCGATGGACTCCTTGGCCGATTCCAACAGTTGATCGATCGTCTCGGCAGCAATGCGTCCGCGACCCGCGCTACGGAGTATCTCGCGGACCTGCTCGGCACTTTTGACCAGTTTATCTGGGGCCAACCCGATCTGCCGGATCAGTTTCTGTGCGGACGGAAGAAACGGCTTGCAGAAGACATCGGCATATTCGGGGAAGATACGATCAACCAAGGTGTGAGCGTAGCGTTCCATGTTGCCAGTCGCTTGCAGCAGCCGATGGCGATGCCGCACCAGCAGACGCAGTTCTGTGATCTTCGGATCGGTAACTCGCGTGGCCTTGGCCTCTCCGGAGAGGATCAGGCGGGCGATGGTCTGCGAGTCGATCTTGTCGTTGCGAGTCTTGCGGATGCGCATGCTGCTGCGAGCATTGGTCTGCAACGGGTTGAGGACCACGCAGGCGTAGCCGCGACGAATCAGTTCGTGGTACAGGCACATCCAGTAGTGGCCGGTGGCTTCCATGCCGACGAGCACCTTGCCCGGCCCGCCTGCCTTACGGAGAACTTCCTTCTCCAGTTGATCCACGCCCTGGCGGGTGTTGGGAAACGAGGCGAGTTGGGCGATAACCTCGCCTTGGGGCGAGAGGGCTGTGGCCGCGTGTTTTCGCTTTCCGATGTCGATGCCGACGACGGCGCGGCCGCGTGGGAGCACGGGTTTGCCTTTCAAGGACTTCTTCATGTTAAGGGTTCTTTCTGGGGTTTGACTTCCAGGACGTCGGCGGATCGCCGCGGCCCTGCAATCGAGGAAGATTTATTGGTAATTCGCTTGATCCAAAACCTCGTGGGTCATACGGGGCGTCCGGTGTGCAACCGGTCCCAACCGACTCATTCCTGGCATTCAGGCGATACGTTGTTAACGACGCGGGTCACATTCTTTCGTACGAAGCCGACTACAAGGAACAAGACGTGGCATCCCGCATCGGATGGCAATGTTTCAATATCTGGTGGATGGGGGCTCCAGGTGTCGAAGGACTTGTGTCATGGCTTGCTGCAATTCCGGCGAAGACAATTCTTGAGCGCGCTGGACGGAGAGGACCTGGTAACAACCATCCGGTTCGCCGACGCGCCACGGACGATATGCGATCAGATCCAGTTGGGCCAACCTCGATCGCGCGTCCCAAAGCGCGTGGCGATCAAAGCATGGCATGGTCTTCTCGATGCGATCAAGTCGCCAGCAGGAAAGCCCTTGCTGGTCGGCCGCAAGGGTGAGAAACAGGTACAGTCCAATGTCCTCGGGACGCAGACGTGGAAGGATGCCTTCGCTCCGGAGGCGATGGTCGATCCACGCGAACGATTGAGGGATAGTGCGAACTCTCTGCGGCACCAGCAGCGACAAGGGCTTTTTCAAAGGCATGGCATGATCTCCGTTAAGGGAAGTGAGCGAGGCGAAGGAGTCGCAACGCCACTTGCCTCTTCGGCCCGAAAGCGTGCGTGTTTTTACGTCCCAGAGAAGATTTCGTGTTGTGCCAAAAGCACAGATTTCAAGTCTCATTGGAATCGGAACAACTCGCGCAATCGCACGCGCGCCGCGCCGGGGAAGAACAACCTCCGAAGGACATTCAATCAATGGAAGTACAAGACAACTGTTATGCGCACTTGCTCGGGGAAGTAGAACCGTGTGGGTCTTTCCCCCAAGTACCAAACAACTATTTATACGAGGAATGATTGCCAGCAAGACGAGTAGGAACCCGAAGAGGTTTGCGAGCAGGGTTGGCAACCAAGCGCGGAATGCCTGCCACCAAGACGCCTGGAGGATACCTCGGATCACGACTACCGGAAAGCCGATGACCGTGCCGACTAGGACCAGGGTAACGAGGATTGCATCGAGGGGACTCTTGGGTCCATAAGAAAGGGATGCCAAGCCAAGGCCGGCTTGAACGAAGAACACAATCAATGTGATAAACAGGGCACGACCGGTGGTGATGTCGGAGATTTTCACCCAATGTGTTCCCAGCCTCAGCATCATGAACCAGAGAGCAATCTGGGTGACCTGCGCGATTCCGAAAACCATAAGCAAAACGGCGGTCGTGAACATTGGCGATCCTCGTTATGGGCCGATACATCTTTGCCTTGTTTCCACTTCAACTTTTCTGAAGTCAACCCATGCGATTGCACGAATGCACCGGAAGGGAATCCTGTTAGGAAAGTTGAAGTTAGGAGAACAGGAAGGTAAATTGCTTTTCATTATATTCCCTTTTGTCTGCTTCCTGTATTTCGCGGGTTCTTTCTAACGAAAATAAAGCTTCTACAACTTCAGATTGGGCAACCCTCTGGCCCACTTCGCAGCGGCCGATTACAATTGCGCATTGCTTCCGTCCCGATTTCCCGTTATTTTTCGCTTGTGAACGCAATCTGTCTCGTCATCGATCGGCTGCAGAGCGGATTTCTGGGTGCTTACGGCAATACGTGGATCGAAACGCCAGCCTTCGATCGCCTGGCAGCTGAGTCGTTCGTTTTCGATCAGATGCTCGTCGATTCGCCGCAATTGGGGCCGTTGTATCGCTCCTTCTGGCAAGGCTGGCACGCCCTGGCCCCGGCGGTGGAGAATCGGCCCACTTTGCCGGCAATGCTCCGCGACGTGGGAGTAAGCTGCACGCTCTTGACCGATGACCGCACGGTGATCGACCATCCGCTAGCCATCGAGTTCGACAATTGTGTCCAGATCGATCCGCCCTGGCAGTCGCAGATGGCCGCCGCGGGGGCTTATGAAGAAACGCACCTGGCCCGTTGCTTTTTACAAATCATCGATTGGGTGCAAACGGCCAAGCGGCCGTTTTTCCTCTGGTGTCACCTCGGCAGTCTGGGCACGACGTGGGACGCGCCGCCGGAATGCCGCGAGTGCTATTGGGACGAAAGCGACCCACCCTTGCTGACCACGGCCGACGTGCCCGACCGCATGCTCAAAGCAGGCTTTGACCCGGACGAGCTGCTGGTCCACACGCAGGCCTACGCCGGGCAGATCGCGCTATTGGATACTTGCCTGGGCGGATTTCTCGACGTGCTCGAAACGCATCCGGCCGCCCATAAGACGTTGCTGGCGATCGCGGCCTCGCGAGGCTTCCCCATGGGCGAGCATTTGCGGTTAGGGCCATGCGACGAATCGCTGCACGGCGAGTTGGTCCACGTGCCGCTGCTCATGCGATTTCCCGATCGCCTGGGCGCCGCTGCCCGCAGCCAGGCATTGGTCGAACCTGCGGACCTTTGGGCCACACTGCTGGATTACTGGCGGATTGACGGCGCGCCGCCGTCGCCGACGGGCGTTTCCCTCCTGCCGCTGGTGCGCGAGGAGCCGGTCGCTACCCGCGCTACCCGCGATCGACTGGTCATAGCCGGAGTGGGGCAGGAGCGGGCTATCCGTACGCCGGCCTGGTATCTGCGCAAGGCGGAACCGCCCGAACTGTACGCCAAGCCGGACGATCTGTGGGAAGTGAACAACGTATCTGTCCGCTGCCAGGAAGTGGTCGATCGTCTGCTGGATGCCGCCGACCAGTTCGAGCAGGCGATCTATAGTGGCAAGGTGGCCGACCTGCCGCCGCTGAGCGGGGTGCTGATCGACGGGTTGGAGTAAGGCCGCGCCGGCTTCCTCGCGTGCAATTCAGACCGCACGATTTCTTCCGCAAGCTGGTTGACTCTATAGGCAGGGACCGCCAGGGCGGGCAACCGCCCAGGGCCACCCGGCCAGCCACCGAAATTGGTGCATATACACAATATGGGAAATCTAGGGTGGAGAAAAGCGTTCTCCGGCCGACGCCTCGATTAAAAGCATGATAGACCATGCCGCCCGGGCAATATCGCGTTGGTCGCGACATGCATGAATTTCCACCAAAATTATTCAATTATGTCAAATCTCGTGGCTGCCTTCTGAGCATTCCAGGTGGCTGCTTATTCCTCACTATTCACTACATCTAACGCAGGTATCCCTTCATGTCCAGATTCGGTGGCTGCCATCTTTGATTTCGCCTTTGATTTCGTACGGCTCTTTCCCTGGTTCCGCTCCGTGACCGATCGTGGTGCCGAGCGACTTTTGTGCCACCATGGGCGTGCCAGACGATGTCGATTTTCTGAGTTTTTTGGCCATATTTGCCACCATTGGTGTATATCGCTTAACTTGCACGAATGTATGACACCTACGAAAACACGGAGAATAATGAGGATATAACTCCTTTAGCCATAATAATGCCACTTCTTTAGGGCGGCCCATTATCTGCACGCGTCCTCAATATT
>Ga0118677_10003905_pt3 | contig 21715 bp, 18 predicted proteins | sample AliMusrvi5mmetaG_FD_86154 | JGI IMG/M metagenome (GOLD analysis project Ga0118677, IMG submission 86154)
TCTGACATTTATGAGAATGTTTCCCAGTTTCTGAAAAAAGAAGTTGCCTTGGATGTTAATTTAAATGCAAAATAATTATATTTCAGTACCTTAAAATTATTTTAATTGAAACTTGGCAAAAAACAGGTTCTCAATTTATTAATATGTAGAGGGGTGTCCGTTCTTTTCATATTCCCCGTCGGTGTCTATCTGCACCGCCTCGTAAAAAAAAACAACAAATATCAATAATTAAGTAATTGAAGCCGGCAGTAATACGGCGGTAATACCTCGGTAATACGCCATTAGTCAGGGATTATACCCGCATTAGTCAGCCATTTTATTAACACAATACTGATTCTTCCATAACAATATTGCAAAGTCCCCCATCCGAACAAATGAATTACTCAAAAATTAAATATCACAGCTTATAAAACTTCTTTATTGATCCGGCTATTTCTTGTATCTGCTCCTTTTTAAGTCCTGGCCAGCTCGGTAAATTAATACCGCACCATCCTAGATGTTCTGCGACTGGCAGCTTTTGAAACTTCTGCGCAAACATTGGCATCGTATGGACAGGATAAAATGAAGGCCTTGTCTCAATACCGCTTTCCTCCAAATGGATCCTCAAATCCTCTCTTTCTTTTGGAGTATCTACAAGAATTGAATACATCCAGTATGAGTGAAATACATTCTTCAACTCTCCATGTGGCTTAACTGGCAGTCCCGCCAGTGCTTTGTCATACCACTCCCTTAGCTCCCTTTTCTTCGCAATTTTTTCGTCAGCATTCTCAAGCTGTGCCAACCCTATTGCCGCGCATATGTTGGTCATTCTGTAATTAAAACCAAGCACATCATGCCAATACTGACGATATTTTGCAAGACCGTGCATCTTTAAATGATAGGCTCTGTCATATAACGTTTCGTCATTAGTAACAACCATCCCTCCTTCTCCTGTTGTTATAGTCTTGTTACCATAGAAACTGAATGTTGCAATATCCCCAAATGTCCCGCAGTGCTTTTTCTCATATAATGATCCAAATGCTTCAGCACAATCTTCTATTAAAAATAGACCGTTCTCAGTCGCTATCTTTTTCAGTTCACCCATATCGCATGGATGCCCGTATATATGCACAGCCATTATAGCTTTTGTCTTTGGTGTAATTTTTCTCCTTACGTCCTCCGGGTCCATCTGCCAGGAATTCATAAGTGAATCCACAAATACCGGCTTCCCCCCCGCAAACACAATCGTACTTACAGAAGCTATGTACGTAAACGAAGGAACTATCACTTCGTCTCCTTCACTAATCCCAAGCGTGACAAGTGCAAGATGAAGTGCCACAGTTCCGTTACTTACCGAGGTAGAATGCTTGATCCCTATATACTCGCTGAATTTTTCCTCAAACAAGTTTATGTATTTGCCCTTGGATGAAATCCATGTTGTGTCAAGACAATCATTTACATATTTCTTTTCATTCCCGTCAAGGGATGGCTGGTAGATTGGAATTTTTATACTCATTTTATTCTCAATAAATTTTTATTTAACCAAAATTCTTTTGTTTTTGTTTTCTGCAAACTCCCTTACGATGTCAGCAATTTTTCCAAGATCAATCATCTTAATGCATTCAAGATCGAAAGGACAAACTCTTTTCCAGCATGGCGAGCACTCAAGCCCTTCGGCTAAAAGTTTTTTACCCCTATTGTAAAGTTCTATCTCTGCTGCACAGGATAACCCGAACCACGCTATTACATATTTCCTCAAGGCAATTGCCATGTGCATTCCGAAACTATCACCTGAAATCACAATATCACTGATATCCATAAAACATGCACCCCGGCGCAAACCCATTGTAGTCGGAGTTGAAATTACCTTATATCTTATTTCTTTATCAATTGACTCAATTATCTGTTCGTTCCTCTCCGTATCTTCGCGCCCGCCCAATAATACTATTACTTTATCATCATCTTTTGCAAGTTCGTTAATTAGTTTCACATGCTGCTCAATCGTCATCTTCTTATTCGGGAACAATGTTGAGCATCCAGTATTAAACCCTACATACGTTTTTGAGGAATCATAGTTAATCTCCTTCTTGTAGTTCTCTACAAAACTCTTTTCTTCTGCATCAAGTTCAAATGAATACTCATCCATTTTATATTCAAGGTCAAATGCCTCGTGCAGAATCTCAAGCCCGCTCCGTTTGTTATCCCTGAATTTCAACTGATCATCTACCCCAAGGATATAACTGTAAATAGCCCCTTTATTGGCGGGAACGATTTTACCATCTTCGTTCAACACAAATCCAAGTTTCTTCTTTGCTTTAACTTCATTTGTAAATGCGCATGCGTAATCAGCTTTGTCTGAATTCATCACATAATCAAATTCTATATTCCGCAAAATCATTCTATGCTCATCCGTCCACACAAATACTCGGTCAATCAACTTGTTGTTATGTAATATTTTCTGTGCGCTCTCCATCGTTAACCAGTAAATTGTACTCTCCGGATATTTCCTCTTAATCGCCGGCAGCACCGCAGTGTTATCAAGTACTGCTCCAAGCGCTTCTAACGAAATAAATAAAATCTTCACTCCCATACGGTTTTCAGGTGTATCGTCCTGGCATCCGTTTTCAAGGCAATTCTTGTATGAATAACATGGCTTGTACCCCGAAAACTTTTTACACCTTGGTATATTTAAATCTTTTAGTTCCATTCTAATTTAATAATGTTTTAATTCCGTCAATTACTTGTTCTATACTTATTCCATTCTCAAATGCGCATATCTTTTTATCTGCGCTGCAGTTCTTATTGCAGTATTCTTCTGATACCTCAATATTTATCGACCTCTTGTTAATAATCCCCCAGTATTGTACACTGTTCATCGGTCTGTGACAGTTTATTCCAATGCACTTTCTGTTAAGTGCGTCTGCCATATGCAAAGGTCCCGTCGAGTTGCAAACAAACAAGTCAACTACTGAAATTACTTTAATAAATTCTCTCAGTCCGCTAATTTTTTTAGAAATATCAACTACTTTCTCTTTGCCTGTCTCTCTTGCCTTTTTAATAAACTCCTCTGACATTTCTATAGCAGTCAGAATAATTTTAAGTCCGGGAATCTGTAATAATAATATCTCCTCGATTAATTGAAGATATTTCTTCTCGCTCCAATTAGGTGATGATCCCAGATTACCGGTATGAAGTATCAATTTATAATTTTCCTTCTCAACACCAACCCTTTTCAAAAAATCAAAAGCTTCTTTCTTTTCGTCATCTGTAACATAAATTTCCAGATCAATGTTATCAGTTTTTACACCGATCTTCCTTGCCAGGTCCATGCAGTAATCTGCCTCATGCTTAAGGGGAATATAATTATGTCTGTCTACGCTTCTCATTCCCGTTATTATTTCATAAAGTCTGTGTCCTTCACCTATGCGGTTTTTTACTCCGCCAAGAAGCATCTGGTAACTTACTCTCGCTGTAGGAAAAACCATCAACCCGTCGGTAAATTTTATTCTTCGTAATTCTTTTACCACTTTATAGAAACTCTCTTTCGTGAGATCATCCATAATTATCTCATCAAGATAAGGATTATTCAGCAAAATATTGGCGGTATTCGGCTGGGTTAGCGTAGCAATGTACGCATCAGGATATCTCTGCCTGATCTCCCTGATCATTGGGGTAATCATCACAACATCACCCACCCTGTCAGTCCGTACTATTAAAATCCTTCTTTTCGATGATTTCAAGTTAAAATGAAGTCAAAAATAAAAAAATTCAGGCATATTTCCTTATTTGTCTGCATTTCCCCCAGGGGTTTCTTTTATTAGGATAAAAAATATTTTCCCTATTAAATAAAGAAAATAAGGCTGGAACTATTTAATTTTATCTCTGTATTATATATGTGTATTAAATATTTTATTATATTCTCTCAAGAGAAAATATTTTACTATCGGAGATTGAATTATGAAAACCTGCTTCTTATTAATAATGTTATTCCTTGCCGCCCGTATAGAATATCCCCAGGTTAACCAATCTTCAAAACTCGGCTCGGATAATGTGTTCAATCTTCCTGAAGTCGGTGCTTTAATTGTCCAGTTTAAAAACACTAATAAAGTCCAACTCGTTGCACCGGTAAATTTTCGCCTCGCCCCTTATAAAAATATCGACCTCCGTAAAGACGATATCATATTAACTGTTAATGGCCAAACAGTTAAAAAAATTGCAGATATAAAAAATGCCTATGATAAATTACAGGTTGGGCAGGATTTTAAACTCGGTATTAAAAGAAACAAACTTACCCTCGCTTGCGATATTCTTAAGGGAGACCCTAAGAACTTCCCCCAAAAGAAATCTTTTGCCCCCGTTGATGACCATATGAAAAATAAAGTCCTCATTACAGGATTGGATGTCCTTATTATCAATGTCAACGAAAAACCAATGATCAATAAATTCATGAATAAAGATAACCCGGAAATTAAAAAAGCGGGACTCGGTGAAGGCGACCTGCTTACTCAACTTAATAATCAGCCAATCAAATCCTTTAATCAGTTTAAAAGTTCATGGGAATCTTTAGGCTCCGGCCAGGATGTTATCATCAGATTCAATAACACAAAGTCAATCTCCTTTAAAAAACCGTAGGGTTAATTCTGAGTAGATAAAAAATGGATTACACCCGAATTAAAATCTGCTGTATGTCATCTGTTGAAGATGTCCGGCTTGCTGTAAAATATGGCGCTGATGCGGTTGGGTTTGTATCGGCTATGCCCAGCGGTGCCGGAATCATTGATGAATCCTTAATACCTGTTCTTGCATCTGAGGTCCCGTCAGGAATGGATACTTTTCTCCTTACATCCCTTACCAATACGGAGAATATTGTCTCTCAGATTCGCAATTGTAAAACAAATACTGTACAACTTGTTGATAGTGTTGAAACTCATGTTTACAAACGAATCCGCCAGGACCTTCCCCTTATCAAAATTGTACAGGTAATTCATGTTGCCGGTGAGAATTCAATTAAAGAAGCTGAAAGAATTTCTCAATATGTTGACGCACTCCTACTTGATTCTGGCAATCCTAACCTTCTAATAAAAGAATTGGGCGGAACAGGAAGAATTCACGATTGGTCCATCAGTAAATTAATCTGTCAAAGTATCAATAAACCAGTCTACCTTGCCGGCGGCCTTAATCCGGATAATATTGAAGAAGCTGTTTCCACTGTCCGCCCCTACGGCGTAGATGTCTGTACAGGTCTCAGAACCAATGGCACTCTTGATGAAGATAAACTGAGTTCATTCATTTCCAAAGTTAGAAATAGTCAATAATTTCTTTTCTATAACTTTGTCATAAGATGTAAATCAAAAAATGTATTAATCTCCTTCCATGCCTTCGGAGTCTCTTCTTTATTATAAGCAGTCCCTGTGCTGTTCATAAAGGCATGCTTGGCGCCGGGATATTCATATACTTTAATCTTCTTGCCTAACTTCTTGGCTGATTTTTCAAACTTATCCACTACATCTGGTGGAATGTTTTTGTCATCTGTTCCATATATAGCCAAAAGTGGTGCTTTAATTTTTTCTATTTCTTTTTGATCATCAGTTAATTGACCATAACAAATGACTACCGCTTTCAGTTCAGGAATGTTTATCGCGCTTTGAAGTGAATACCCCCCGCCAAAACACCACCCTATACTTCCTATTTTATTTGAATTTACTTCAGGTAAAGACTTTAAATAATTATACGCTGCTTTCAAATCTTTTATCCCCTGCTCCTTATTCATTGCACCGACTAATTTCATCGCCTCATCAGGTTTATTGGTAACCTTCCCTCTGAAAAGATCAACACATAACGCCACATAACCTTTCTTTGCGAACATATCCGCATTTCCTTTCATCCAGTCAGTCAATCCCCACCATTCGTGAACTAATAAAATCGCGGGATGCTTTCCTTCGCCAGCAGGCATTGATATATAACCAAGAACAGTGTCTTTGTCGCTCATATATTTTACTTCCTTTGAATTCTGGGCATTTATACCGAAAAATAATGACGAAACCATTAATACAAATAGCATTTTAACTTTCATACCACACCTTCCTCTGCTGTTTTTAATAATTTAAAATCACAATTCTTTTATTATTTCAAAGTTATTCTAAGCATCCCTTAATCTATATCACTCTAATCCCCGTTAAATTATTTAATAAACATCCTTATTCCGCGGCCTTAAATTATCCGAGTTAAAAAAAGAATTCGCTTTTAGTTTTCTATTGGCAAATAAGAGTATTTATGAGAGTAATAAATCATCTGTGCTGCAAAGTCTTCCGGGTACTCAACCTTCACATCAACTAGTTTCTTGTTCTTCCTGATTGGTATTAGCACCGGGTTAATAAACCCACGATAAGGAGGAATATTTAGTTTTGAAAACCTTTCCAAAACCTCCGTGTGCAAAACCGGATCGACTTTAACCCCATATTTCTCAACAATATCTTTTGCCGATTTAAAATCTCCCTCTGATGTAATCTTCTGAATCTCCCGTAACAGCTTTCCGAATAATATTCTTAGTCTCAAATAATCTTTTATTACAAAATAAGTCTTGCCGGCTCTTCTTTTTTCCTCAATTATTTTCTCCCTCTTACCCTTCTCATAAGCCCACTTCGCTATTAATTGTCTGTTCCGCATATGTGATTCTTCAATATTATCTCCCGGCTTAATTCTCTGAAGCTGCAGCACTAATCCGTTGCGGATATACTTATCATATTCTGCCTTGAATGCCTCTTTATCCGGCATTACTCCGATATCAATTAATTTCTGGTCAGGTAGATAATAAAGCGCAACCAAATCAGCGCGCGCTTCTTCAATTGTCGATGCATAATTTTTCAGTGACATTTTCGGAGTATCTATGCCTTTATTTAATTGTCCTGAACCATGCCCAATTACTTCATGCATATCAGTATGCAGGTTATCTGTAAGTGAACCATATTTTTTAGCCCTTTCAATTTCATCTTGGGAAAAGCAGAATTCATTCAGCGAACTTTCAGCTGCCGCCTGATCATATGCATACACAATATTTCCAAGATTAACTGATTTTGATCCATGAACTTTCCTAATCCAATTTGCATTTGGAAGATTAATACCTATAGGCGTTGATGGGGAGGACTCTCCTGATTCCACTACAACTGTTATTACCCTGGCTGAAACCCCGACTACATTTTTCTTCTTATGTTCAGACATAATTGGGGAGTTGTCTTCAAACCATTGCGCTTCACGGCTGATCGAGTCTATTCTTTTTGAAGCTTCAAGATCTTTAAATGATACGATTGATTCATATGCCCCTCTGTGCCCCAGGGGATCTGAGTAAACTTCTATAAAACCGTTTACTGCATCTACAATTGATTTTGTGTCACGCACCCAAAGTATACAGTATTCATCAAAATCTTTCAGGCTACCAGTCTTGTAAAACTTTACGAGTGCTTTGAATATCTTCTTCTGATGCTCGTTTTCAGCTGCTCCCGCTGCCTTATTTAGCCAATAAACAATTTTTTCTATTGCCTTTGAATACATGCCCCCAACTTTCCATGTCCGTTCTGTAATCTTGCCGTTCTTTTTAATTAATTGCGAATTTAACCCATTTGATATTGGCTCTTGATCATTCTTATCTATCTTTTTATTATAATAATCTTCTACTTCTTTCTGGGAAACGCCCTTGTAAAAATTGACTGCTGAAGTTTTAATTATATCAGCATTCTGTTCTAGGTTTGTCCTTTTACTATCAACTATCGGATCAAATATAAGTTGAGTTATAAATTTTGAAAACTTTTCAATGGTTTCTCCCTTTTTCAACGGTAGAAGTTTCCTGTCACTTTCACTTATTAGTTCTGAAAAGTATCTACGTGAAAATTCAGGAAGAATTTTTGTCGAAGAATAATGATGATGAATACCGTTTGAAAACCATACTCGTTTTATATAAACAGTGAATTTCTGGAAATCACCACTCAGTTTGTCTCCTCTATAACTTATATATATTGCTTCTAAACTCCTTCTTATTAAAAGATTATACCTATAGTTCTGGTCATAAAAAATATCCCTCCCTGATAATGCTGCCTCATATAAATAGTATACTAGTTCTTTTTGCTTTAATGTAAGTTCTTCAAATCCTGGTACTCGGTATCTTAATATCCCGATATCGGCAAACTGTTCTGTTGTATATTTGAATTTGTCTTCTTTATTTGTTTTCACATGGATTTTAGTCAAGGTTATTCCATTATTCCTTTGTTTATTAAATCTTTAACAAGTTGTTCATTATTGATAAACTGAACGGCATCCCAACCCCTTGATTTAGCAGCTTCTGCATATTCGGAAATGTCGTCAATAAATATGTGCTCTTCCGGAGGACGTCCCGTAAACGTCTCTACAGCTTTGTAAATTCCATGTTCCGGTTTTACAAAATGGACTTCATATGATAAAACCATTTTATCAAACAAATTAAGAAATTCATATTTCCCCCATCCAAATTCATAATGAAGTTCGTTTGTATTGCTCATTAAAACTAAAGTATATTTCTTCTTAAGTTCTGTATATAAATCTACCAACCCTTCATTTACCCTAAAAATTTGCGAATAGAGATGTTTAAATTCCTTTTCGCTCACTTTCCCCTCAAGTTCTGGCATTATTTTCTTCAGGAATTCTTCTGAATTAATATCTCCTCTTTCAAACTTCCTGTGAATATCATAATGGGATTTAATAAATTCAAAAAATCGATTTCCCAAACCTGGTTCAATTTTTTCTAGTTTATTAACCGCATTGTTATAATCAAATGGAATCAACACATTTCCAAGATCTGATACTATTACTGAATAATTCCTCATTCTTCGGTTTCCATATTTAAGACCTAAAAATATCCATTTGTTGCCCTTTAAAGAAATAATTTACCCCGCGAAAGACGTGAAATACATTATCTTAAAACCAAATAATTTGTCGATGAGGTCACAAATTGTCAATTTTTTTGCCTAAATCAGCTTATTTATAGGTTTTGATGACCGTAACTCTCCTTGCTTATTCAAATAATTAATATTAAGTTTACTATCTCTAAGTTCGCCCTATAAAGGGCGATTTTTGTTTGTATGAATTCAATTGATCAAAACATATATAATATAGCAAATGAAATTGTCGAAGAGAATAATTTCTTCGTGGTTGACTTTGTAATTCGGGGTAATCCTAATAATAGGATTATCGAATTATATATTGATAGCGAAAAGAATGTTTCTGCCGAAGACTTGGCTGGTATCAGCCGGATTATTAACAGGAAATTTGAGGAGCAAAATACCATTGATTCTCAATATCGGCTCGATGTCTCCTCTCCTGGTACTGACAAACCGCTGAAGTTTCTTAAGCAGTTCCCTAAACATCTCAACCGCAAATTTGAGGTTAGCTATTCTGCTGAAGATGGTACAAAAAAATTCACCGGAAAGTTATTAAGAGTTGAAGGAGATAATGTCGTTTTCCTTTTTAACCAGAATGAAATTAGTATTAATTTTAATAACATAAAAAAAGCAAAAGTAATTGTTAGTTTTTCCTAAACCGGAGGTCGTTTAATGAATTTCGATATAGTTGAATCCTTTGCCCAAATGGTCAGAGATAAAGGAATTGATAAAGATGTACTCGGCGGCATTCTCGAAGAGATTTTTGGTCTCCTCGTAAGAAAAAAATACGGCGAAGAAGCCAAATTTGATGTCGTTGTTAATATGGATAGAGGGGATATTGAAATATTCCTTGAAAGATCTGTCGTAGATGTGGTTACTGACCCTAACACACAGATTGGCATTGAAGAAATTAACCGCAAAGGTAATGATGATGAGCTGGAAGTTGGAGACGATTATGTCGAAAAAATCGAACTTCCTTCTCTTGGCAGAAGATTAATAACTCTTGCCAAACAAAGCTTGAATCAGAAAATTCGCGAACTTGAAAAAGATATTATCTATAACGAATATAATGAACTGCTGGGTGAAATTGTCGTTGGAGATATCTACCAGATCCGGAAAAACGATATTCTGGTCAACCATAACAAGAATGAACTGCTCCTTCCTCGTAATGAACAAATCCCTTACGAAAGGTACAAGAAAGGTGAAACTATCAGAGCTATTGTTAAGGAAGTTAAAAAAGGGAATAGTGGTCCCCTTATAATTATTTCCAGATCTGATAATATGTTCCTGAGAAGATTATTTGAAATTGAAATTCCCGAAATATATGACGGAATTATTGAACTGAAAGCTATTGCGCGTGAACCCGGTGAAAGAGCTAAAGTCGCCGTTGAATCACAGGATAAAAGAATTGATGCCGTTGGCGCTTGTGTCGGTATGAAAGGGGTCAGAATCCATGCAATCGTAAGAGAATTGAATAATGAAAATATCGATGTAATAAATTATTCTGAAGATCCATTGGTTTTTATCCAGAAAGCTCTTGCTCCTGCAAAACTGAAAAAAATCGACATTGATACCCATGCTAGAAAAGCAGTAGTTACTGCTGATAGCGATCAGGTCTCCCTGATTGTTGGTCGAAATGGTGTTAATATTCGCCTTGCAATGAAACTTACTGGATATGAAATTGAAATCTTAAGAGAAGAAAAACCGTTCGAGGAATATGAGGAAGATATTGAGCTTATCGATATTAAAGAAGAGCTTGGTGCTGAAATTTATGAACTTCTCATAAACCACCGGTATGATACTGCGATTGAAGTTCTTACAGCAGGTCCTGAAAAATTGAAAGAAATTGAAGGCCTTGATGACGAGAAAATAGCACAAATCATTGAAACAATTAAATCGCAGTTCGAAGAGGAAGAGTAGATAAAATAGGTATTTAATATATGACCGAAGAAACGAAAAGTAAGAAACAAAGAGTTTATAAGTTAGCTTCTGAAATAAACATTTCGGCTGAGCAGCTTGTGGAGTTTTTACTGAAGAAGGGGCATCAGGTAAAATCGATACAGTCTATTCTGACCGATGAAATGATTACGGATATCAATAATCATTTTAAAAAGGATATTGAAAAAGCAGAGAAACACTATAAGAAAATTGCTGAATTCAATAAAAAACGGGTTGAAAAAGTACCCGGCGAAGAGGAAGAAAAGAAGCCGGCTTCTAAACATGATGAATCTGAAATGCCTGCTCTGCAGCAAACTGAAATTGAATCTCCACCTGATGAATCAATTACAACCGAGGAAACGGTTCCGGAAATTATCTCCGAAGTCCAGCCTGATGCTGGAAAGTTGGAAGAAGAACATGCTGATGAACCAGTTGTTAAATCTGACGAAGAACTGGTACAGCCTGCTAACCCTGAAGTTATAACTGATGCTGCCCCTGCTGTTGAGGAGGAAATAGAAGAAAAACTTGTTGAACATACACCTGTTTTTGAAAAACCCGAAAGTAAGGTGTTTGTTACTCCCAAAGATGCCGAAATTGCTAAACGAAAAGGCCTAACTGTTATTGGTAAGATGGACTTATCAGAACCAAAACCTGCACCCCGAGCTGTTGATAAATCTAATGTTGCCGCGGGTGGTATAAAAGGCGATAAAGATTCTGGCTTAACTTCTTCAACAGGTGCCTCTGCGGTTAAGAAAAAGAAAAAACCTAAAAACAAGAAAAAAGTTGATGAACCGGTGGTAGATGAAATTCCGGTTGCTAAGAAAAGAAAAAAAGTTAAGAAATTTGAAATTGATGAAAAGGAAGTTAAAGAAGCAATTCGTAAAACTCTCCTTAGTATGGATGATGCTGCCGTCCTTTCAGGTCGTGCCAATGTTAGAAAAAGAAAAAGAAAAGAACGCGAGGCCGAAGAGGAAAGAAAACAGGAATTAAGAGATATTGAAAATGCTAAAATTCATGTGACTGAATTTATCGCAGTTAATGAACTTGCAAATCTCATGAATGTGCCTGTTGCAGAAGTCATTTCTAAATGTATTGAACTGGGTCTGATGGTATCCATTAATCAGCGCCTGGATGTTGAAACCATTACGTTGGTTGCAGATGAATTTGGTTTTGAAGTTGAATTTCAGAAAGAATATACTTCGGAAGTTCTCGAAGATATCGTTGATGAACCTGAAACTTTAAAACCTAGATCTCCGGTTGTAACTATTATGGGTCACGTCGACCATGGTAAAACATCTCTCCTTGATTATATAAGAAGAACAAACGTTGTCGCCGGTGAAGCCGGTGGTATTACTCAGCATATCGGTGCCTATAAGGTTGATGTCGGAAATGGCAAAACTATCGCTTTCCTTGATACTCCTGGTCACGAGGCTTTTACAGCAATGAGAGCCAGAGGTGCACAGTTAACTGATATCGTAGTTCTTATTGTTGCTGCTGATGATGCTGTCATGCCCCAAACGGTTGAAGCAATTAACCACGCTCAGGCTGCCAGGGTCCCGATTGTGATTGCAATAAATAAAATTGACAAACCGGGCGCTAATATTGAAAAAATTAAACAACAGCTTGCTGATAGGAACGTTCTTGTTGAAAACTGGGGCGGTAAATATCAGTGTGTTGAAATATCTGCCAAAACAGGTTTGAATATCGATAACCTCCTTGAGGTAATTCTTCTTGAAGCTGATCTGCTTGATCTCAAAGCTAATCCCGATAGAATGGCCAGGGGTGTCGTTATTGAATCAGAACTTGATAAAGGAAGAGGTATTCAATGTACAATCCTTGTACAAAAGGGAACTCTCCGTATTGGTGATCCTTTCGTTGCAGGTGTTTACTTCGGTAAGGTTCGCGCTATGTTTGACGAAAGAGGTAATAAAGTCTTCGATGCTCCTCCTTCTACACCAGTTCAGGTATTAGGATTTGAAGGATCTCCACAGGCTGGCGATACCTTTGTTGTCGTTGACTCTGAAAGAGATGCTCGTGAAATCTCTCTGAAAAGACAACAGCTTAAACGTGAACAGGAACAAAAACAAGTTCACCATATTACCCTTGATGAAATTGCTCAGCAGATCAGCATTGGTGGAGTTAAGGAACTTCCGCTTATTGTTAAAGGAGATGTTGACGGTTCGGTTGAAGCGCTCTCTGATTCTCTTATGAAACTTTCAAATGAAGAAGTTATTATTAGAGTTATTCATAAAGGCGTGGGCGGTATTTCCGAAAGTGATGTGCTCCTTGCAGCCGCTTCTAATGCTATTATTATAGGGTTCCATGTTAGACCAAATATAAATGCTAGAAAACTCGCTGAGAATCAGAATGTTGATATCCGTCTTTATTCTGTTATCTATAATGCTATAAGCGAAGTTAAATCTGCACTCGAAGGTCTCTTATCTCCTGTCCTTTCTGAAGAGATAGTGGCTTCTGTTGAAATTAGAGATGTCTTCAAAGTTCCTAAAGTTGGCACTATCGCCGGCTGTTATGTGCTTGATGGAAAAATTACCAGAAACAGTAAGGTAAGAATAATTAGAGATGGTATTGAAATTCATGAGGGCGAAATTGCCTCCCTTAAAAGATTTAAGGATGACGTCCGTGAAGTTGATGCCGGCTATGAGTGCGGATTGAATATCGCCAATTTTAATGATATTAAAGCTGGTGATATTGTTGAAGCATTCAAAATAGTTGAAACCAAGAAAAAACTAATTTAACTGATCAGGTATAATTTTTTTATGGTGGCCATTTATGACCACCATTGTTTTTATGCATAGATAAAGGTTTTGTTATGCCGTCACATAGAGTTGATAAAGTTGAACATCTGATTAAAGAAGAAATCAGTATGATATTTTTATATAAGATGCAGGACCCTGCACTAAGTCTTCTAACTATTACTAATGTAAAAGTCAGCCCTGACCTGAAATCAGCTAAAATATATTTGTCTGTTTTTGAAAAAGAAAAAAGAGCAATTGTACTTGAAAAAGTTAAATCTTCCACTGGATATATTAGGTCCGAATTGGCCCACAGAGTAAGAATAAAATTTGTTCCGGAACTTAATTTCTACATAGATGATACTATTGATTACGTTGAAAAGATTGAAGGTCTGATAAAAAAGATCCATGAAAATGATGATAAACAAGGAGAAAACTGATTTTTCCGGCCTGAATTTCCACCTAGGTGAGGTAATTCTTGTTGATAAACCTTTCGGATGGTCCTCCTTTAAAGTGGTCTATGAAGTAAGGAATGCTATCGGACACCTGAAAATTGGACACGCGGGTACCCTGGATCCTCTGGCTACCGGTCTTCTTATTCTGTGTACTGGTAAAAAAACAAAATCTATATCGGAATTTCAGGACCTTCATAAAACATACACCGGGACTATTACACTCGGTAAATCAACTCCGTCTATGGACCTCGAGACTGAAAGTCTGACCAATAAACCGTTTGACCACATCGAAGAAGAGCAGATTTATAATCTAAAAAAAGAGTTCACCGGCCAAATTATGCAGATCCCTCCGATGTATTCGGCCATCAAACAAAATGGTAAAAATCTCTATAAACTTGCCCGCAAAGGCAAAACTGTTGATAGAGAGCCAAGAGAATTAACTGTCCATTCTTTTGAAATTACCAAAATCGATCTGCCCAATATCCATTTTAGGGTAGAATGTTCAAAAGGGACGTATATTCGCGTTATTGCTCATGATTTTGGCGAAAAACTAGGTTGTGGCGGAGTTCTTAGCTCATTAAGAAGAACTGATATCGGCGATTTTTCTGTTGAGAATGCCTTAACTGTCGAGGAGTTCAAAACAAGATTAAAGAATATGATTTTAAATTGAACCCAAAAAAGAGTATATTTATGAAATTTAGAAGGAACTTTAGTTTTTAATATGCGGATATTTAATGACCTGTCAGATGTACCAAAGGCAGAAAATACGGTTTTGACGTTAGGAACTTTTGACGGACTTCATTTAGGACATAAAAAGATAATAGAGAAGCTGAAGAAAAAAGCAGTTTCTCTAAATTGTAGAAATTTTGTAATTACCTTTTCTCCTCATCCAAGAAATGTTATCGGCGGCAATAACAGTATTAAACTCTTAACTTCGGATGATGAGAAAATTAGATTATTCGAAGAATTTGGTATTGAGAACCTTTTAATTGTCAATTTTTCTCAGGAATTTTCCCAGCTGTCTTCTGAATCCTTCTTCAAAGATTTTATTATTGATAAGATTGGTTTAAGGGAAATTATTGTTGGCTATGATCATCATTTCGGCAAAGGAAGAAGTGGCGATGTAAATACACTCAGGAAAATGGGTGTTGAGTTCGGTTTTGATGTAACTACCGTAGAAGCATTTAAAATAAATAATGATCCCGTAAATAGTACTAAAATCAGGAAAGCTCTTGCCTGTGGAGACATGAAAATAGCAAATTCCTATCTCGGTAGAGGTTATTCTTTTTATGGAGTCGTAATTTCCGGAGATAAAAGAGGTAGACTACTCGGATTTCCAACAGCAAATATCGAAATAGACGGCCAGGATAAACTTCTTCCCGCCCTTGGAATCTATGCTGTTGAATTCGCATTTGATGATGAGGTACATAAAGGTCTGTTAAGTATAGGCATCCGCCCTACTTTTTATAATTCAGGCAATGTTATTCCTGAAGTCTATCTTTATGATTTTGACCGCGACATCTATAATAAAAAAGTCACTGTTAAAATTGTTGAATGGATTAGAGGCGAAGAGAAATTTCCTTCTGCAGAAGCCCTTATAGAACAAATGCATAAGGATAAATTAAAAGGGCTTGAGATTTTTAAAAAAGCAAGTTAAGTAATTAACCCTGGTAGGTTCTGGGGTTATATTGAATAAATAAATATAGGATAAATAGAAATGACCAAAGAAGAAAAACTTGAACTAGTCAAGAAATTTGGCGTAAATGACAAAGATTCCGGTAAACCGGAAGTTCAGATCGCCCTAATCACAAAAAGATTGAATGACCTCACCGACCATTTTAATGTTCACAAAAAAGATCATCATTCAAGACGCGGTCTTATGCAGCTAGTTGGTAAAAGAAGAAGACTCCTTGATTATCTTATGAAAAAAGATATCGAGCGTTACAGAGTAATTATTAAAGAATTGAACATAAGGAAGTAAAAGGATTTTTAAATGATAGTCACAAAAGAAATTGAAATAGGTGGTAAGGTTTTATCATTAGAGACCGGAAGATTTGCCAAACAAGCTAATGGTTCTGTAATGGTAAGGTGCGGAGATACTATGGTACTCGTGACTGCGGTCGCTGCAGAAGAGGCAAAAGAGGAGCAGGATTTTTTCCCCCTGCAGGTTGAATATAGGGAAAAAATATCGGCTGCTGGTAAATTCCCCGGCGGATATATTAAAAGAGAAGGTAGACCTTCTGAAAAAGAAATATTAAGTTCTCGTCTGATTGATCGTCCAATCAGACCTTTGTTTCCTGAAAATTTTAAGAATGAAACACAAGTTATCGCTTTCGTTCTTTCATTCGATGGAGAAAATGATGCTGACGTTCTCGCTGCAGTCGGAGCTTCTGCTGCTTTACATATATCCTCTATTCCTTTCGACGGTCCAATAGGTGAAGTCAGAATCGGAAGAGTAAATGGAGAATTTATCTGCAATCCTACTCATCAGCAGGTAGCTGAAAGTGATATTGAACTTATAGTGGCCGGAACTGCTGATTCAATCATGATGGTTGAAGGTGAATCCCGCGAAATCAGCGAAGATGACCTTCTTAATGCTCTTAAATACGCTCAGATTGAATTAAAGAAAATTGTAAAACTTCAGGAAGATTTGAGAGCCGAAGCCGGCAAAACCAAATGGACAGTTCCTGAAAAAGTTGTTGATGAATCTCTTGTTAAAGATGTCAATGAACTTGCTTTTACAAAACTGAAAGAAATAGTTCACTCGATTCTTGCAAAAGAAGAAAGAAGCGCAAAGAATAAAGAACTTGTTGAATCGGTTAAAACTGCTCTCGCTGAGAAATATCCGGAACAGGAAAAAGTAATCGGCTCCATTATCCACGATCTTGAGAAAGACCTGATGCGCAAACGTATTCTTGATGAAGGAATTAGACTTGATGGAAGAAATACGACTCAGATAAGAAATATCTCTGTTGAACTTGGAGTCCTTCCTCGTACCCACGGTTCTGCTCTTTTCACCAGGGGTGAGACTCAGAGTTTAACCGCTATTACTCTTGGGACCAAAAATGATGAGCAGAATATTGAAGGCCTGGTTGAAGAATACAGTAAAAAATTCATGCTTCATTATAATTTCCCTCCGTTTAGCGTCGGGGAGGTTGGTAGAATGACAGGAGTTGGCCGTAGGGAAATTGGACACGGTAATCTTGCAGAAAGAGCTCTCAAAATAATGATATCGGATACCGATTTCCCTTATACCATTAGAGTAACTTCTGAAATTCTTGAATCAAATGGTTCATCTTCTATGGCAACTGTCTGTGCCGGCTCATTAGCTTTAATGGATGGCGGCGTTCCGTTGAAAAAAGCAGTTTCCGGAATTGCTATGGGACTCGTTAAGGAGGGTGACCAGTTCGCTGTTCTTTCTGATATCCTTGGTAACGAAGATCACCTGGGAGATATGGATTTTAAAGTTGCAGGTACAAAAGATGGTATCACAGCTTTCCAGATGGATATAAAGATCCAGGGAATCTCATTTGAAATCATGGATAAAGCTTTAAGACAAGCAAAAGAAGGAAGATTCCACATCCTCGGTATTATGGACGAAGCGATTAACCAACCAAGAGAAAATCTTTCACAATATGCTCCAAGATTGCTTACTATCAAGGTCGAACAGGATCAGATAGGCATGATCATAGGTCCTGGAGGAAAAGTTATTCAGGGTATGCAGAGGGAGTTCGGCGTCGATATCAATATTGAAGACGATGGAACTGTCAGCATTGCATCTCCTAATAAAGATAGTGCTATGCGCTGCAAAGAACGTATTAAAGCTATGACCGCTAACCCGGAAGTCGGTGAAATCTATGACGGTAAAATTACCAAAATAATGGATTTCGGTGCTTTTGTTGAAATCCTCCCTGGAAAGGAAGGATTGCTTCATATTTCACAGATCGACAATAAAAGGGTTAACAAGGTAACTGATTATTTCAAGGAAGGAGATAAAGTTACCGTTAAACTTATTAAGATCGAGAATGGTAAATTCTCACTTAGCCGTAGGGAAGCTATGACTCCTGAAACTCAGGAAACCCCTAAGGCCGAATAATAATATGGACTGATTATTTTCAGTTATTTAATGCCGGAGTAATTTTAATGTTACTCCGGCGGTATTATGAGTTTTAGATGATTAATCAATTTATCTTAATTGTGGAATTATGTATGTTATTACTGTTCACGGTGAATTATATTATTCACTTTGATAACGGAAATACCACCTTACCTTCCTCTTATATTACACAATCAGATATAATGCTATTTAACTTTTTTATAATGAAATATTTTATTTCATCAACCGGGTTTGTTCTTTATGACAAAAGAAATTATTATAAATTCTTCCACTTCGCAGACACGCGTCGCAATTACGGAAGATGGGTATTTAGCCGACTTTTTTGTTGACTATCCTGAAAACAGGAGAATGGTTGGGGATGTTTATCTTGGCAAGATCGCTAGAGTTCTGCCCGGAATAAAAGCTGCATTTGTTGATATCGGTATGCAGCATGATGCCTTCCTTCATTTCTCAGATATTGGTGAAAACACTCAACAGCTCCAGGATATGCTTGGAGATGAAGATTCTGATATTGATGACGATGAGGATGATGAACAGCGCCCTCCTAGAGAGGAACATCGTCAACCGACTATCCCTAAATTGGCTAAAGGTCAGGATATCCTTATCCAGATTACCAAAGAACCGGTAAATAACAAAGGTGTTAGAGTTAGTTCTTCTATCTCTCTCCCTGGTCGATTCTGTGTTCTTCTTCCTTTTGATGGTAAAATAGGTGTTTCAAAAAAAATATCCGACTTCAGAGAAAGAAGAAGATTAAGAAGCATTGCGCGTAGCATCCTGCCTAAGAATTACGGTCTTATCATAAGAACTGTTGCTAGAAATCAGGCTGAAGAATCTTTGAGAGATGATCTCCAAAATCTTATGAAAACCTGGCAGGAAATTGAGGCAACTGTAAAAACCGAAAAACCGCCTTCTCTAATTTATCAGGACCTTAATACAACTTCCAGCGTTATCAGGGATCTTTTCACACCGGATATTTCTAAAGTGTTTATTGATTCTAAAAAACTGTTTAAACAAATTAAAAGTTATGTCACCTTGGTACAGCCGCAGCTTGCCGATAAAATAGAAAATTATAAATCAAATACCTCTATTTTTGACGCTTTCAAGATTGAAGAACAGATCAAAACACTTATGGGGAGAAAAGTTCCTCTGCCTAGTGGTGGCTATTTAATTATTGAACATACTGAAGCTATGGTGGTCATCGATGTGAACAGCGGTAGGTATGCAAAAAGTAAAGACCAGGAAATAAATTCATTAAAAACTGATCTTGAAGCTGCTCGTGAAATTTCTAGACAAATGAGATTGAGAGATATCGGAGGCATAATCGTTATAGATTTTATTGATCTTGAAGAAGATAAGAACCGAAAGAAAATTTATGATGAATTAAAAAAAGAATTCAGAAAAGATCGTGCAAAAGTTTCTGTTTTGCCAATGTCGGATTTCGGTTTGGTTCAGATTACTCGGCAAAGAATTAGACAGAATATTATGCAGGCTATGAAGGAAGTATGTCCTTATTGCCTTGGTACTGGCCTCCTTACTAAACATTCCCATGTTGCCTATGATCTTGAAGAGCTTATTAAAAAGGTTAAACAGAAATCCAAATACAGATCATTAATAATTAAGTGCCACCCGGTAATTGCTCAAAAATTTAGAGAGGGTGGAATTAAAATGCTTACGAAATTGCAGCTTAAACTTTTAATGAAACTTGCCCTCGTAGAAGATGAGTCTATTCCTTTGAATGAAATAAAATTATTCTCAAAGAAAACTCAACAGGACATAACAGAAGAATTCAAATAATAAAACCAGAGAATTTTATATGAAGAAAACTACACTATATCCTATCCATGAAAAAATTGGGGCAAAAATTGTTGAATTTGCTGGGTACATGATGCCTATTCAGTACACTTCCATTATTGCCGAACACAAAGCGGTGCGTGACTCTGTAGGCGTGTTTGATGTGTCCCATATGGGTGAGGTCTTTGTTACTGGTGAAAAAGCTAAGGATTTTGTTCATAATATTACTGTTAATGATGTATCTAAACTTTACCCGGGAAGAGTTCAGTATTCAGCTATGTTGTATAATGATGGTGGAATCGTTGATGACCTTCTGGTATATAAATTTGCGGATGATAAGTTTTTACTTGTTGTAAATGGTTCCAATGTTGAAAAGGATTTCAACTGGATGAAAGAAAATAACACTTTCGGTGTTACACTTGAAAACAAAAGCGACGAGTATAGTCTCCTTGCTGTACAAGGGCCTAATTCAACAAAAACACTTCAAAAGATTTGTGAAAAAGAAATTAACCTCGAATATTACCATTTCTTTGAGGCAAAAATTGCCGGTATCGAAATGATCTTCTCACGAACAGGTTATACTGGAGAAATTGGCTACGAACTTTACTTTAAAGGGAATGAGGAAATCGCTGAACTTGTTTGGGATAAAATATTTGAGGCAGGTAAAGAGTATAAGATCCAGCCGGTTGGTCTTGCTGCTCGTGATTCTTTGCGTCTCGAAATGGGTTTCATGTTATATGGAAATGATATCGATAAATCTACAAATCCCCTGGAAGCAGGACTTGGATGGATAACTAAAATCAATAAAGGCGATTTTATCGGTAAAGATATTCTGCTGAAAGTAAAAACAGATGGCCTGAAAAGAAAACTTGTCGGATTGCTTGGCAATGATAAATCCTTCCCGCGACACGGATATGATATAACCTCTGGAGGTAAAAAGATCGGCGAAATTACAAGTGGAACTGTTAGCCCTGTTCTTGAAAAACCTATTGCTATGGGTTATGTTGATATTAAAGATTCTGAAGAAGGTAATAATATCAACATTATGATCAGAGGAAAAGAAATTCCTATGAAAATAGTTAAAACACCGTTTATTAAGAAATAAGAAATTGATTATATGAAAGCTAATGTGATGTTTACTCCTGCTAATGCAGATGATCTCTCATTTTCCGGGAAAACTACTATTGTAATTGATGTACTGAGAGCCACAACTACCATAATAAATGCACTTAATAATGGTGCCAGGGAAATAATCCCCGTTGCTTCTGTAGAATTTGCAGTAAAAGTATCAGGCGGGATGTTCGGTGGATTAACTCTTCTGGGGGGTGAAAGAAATACTAAAAAAATTGAAGGTTTTGCCTTGGGCAATTCTCCGCTGGAATATTCTTCTGATTTAGTAAATGGTAAATCGATTATTCTTTATACTACCAATGGTACTAAGGCTCTTGTTAAAGCTAAATTCTCAAAAAATCTGTTTGCGGCTTCATTTTCAAATCTCACAGCCGTTGCAGAACATTTGTTTTCATTAAATCAGGACATAGAAATACTCTGTGCCGGTAGGAATAACGCCTTCTCGCTTGAAGATTCTATTTGCGCCGGTAAATTGATTTCTGAGATTGCCAAACTAAAAGAGGATCTTGAAGTTACTGACACTGCAAAGGCATGTGTTGTTCTTAGTAAATCATTCGGCAAAAGTTTGTTAAAAATGCTGGTAGAAACCGAACATGGAAAATTATTGATTGAAAATGGTTTTGAAGAAGATGTTAAATTCTGTAG
>Ga0118677_10005661_pt1 | contig 21713 bp, 20 predicted proteins | sample AliMusrvi5mmetaG_FD_86154 | JGI IMG/M metagenome (GOLD analysis project Ga0118677, IMG submission 86154)
TATGTGGCTGCGATGGAAGAGCAAGATCATCCAAAAAGGAGGTCAACAGCTTCACCCACTACTTCCAGCACCAACCTCACTGGTTGCAACATTTTCAATATCAATGCCTGTCATTGGATGTGATCCACCGACTCAAGCACCAGAAAGTGTATTCAAAAAACCGTTGAGCCGTTTTTGGCACATTTGACCCAAGTTTACCCCATCACCAAAAAACTTTGAGTGTATTCAAGAAAACACTTGATTATTTGAATACACTCATGTACATCTTTGGTCATGAAGACGATCAAAGTTGCAATCCTCGTTAGAGTTTCTACCGAGAAACAGGAAACCGACAGGCAGATCACGGAACTCCAAGCCTACGCCGACTCCAAAGGCTATGAGGTCGTTGAGGTCTTGAAGGAAACTGTGTCTGGACGAGCTGATGAAGCAGATAGGCTAGGACTCATTCGTGCTGAAGAGCTTGTTGCCTCTGGAAAGATTAAGAAGGTGCTGGTGCATGAGATCAGCCGCTTGAGCAGAAAGAACAGCACCACCCATCGGTTCGTAGAATTCCTAGAACAACATGGCGTGAGCCTCTACTGGCACTCTCAAGGGATCGAAACTCTTCTAGCTAACGGCAAACGGAATCCAGCCGCAGGAATCATGTTGGCACTTTTAAGCGAGATTGCTCGGAACGAGGTTGAGGTTCTGCGTGAAAGAATCATGAGTGGGTTGGCACAGGCTCGGAAGAAGGGCGTGAAGCTCGGAAGACCAGTTGGAACCAAGATCGCTACAGACGAGCTTTTGAAGAAACACCAAGACATCGTGAAGCTTCTTAAAAATGGTCACTCGGTCAGACACACCACCAAGATCACGGAGAAAGGTTTCTCAACAGTCCAGAGGGTAAAAGCACTCTGGTTACATCAGCAAACGGCTTCTGCTGGCGTTTAAAAGACTCCTTGATATATCAATGAATCAACAATTCGGAGAAGTCCTCCGAGTTACAGAAAGGGACAGCAAAGGCATCAAATCCTTCATTTTCCCTTTTTCCACAACAAACCAAAACCCCATAACCAACTCCCTTTAAACAATTTAAAGAACCATAAAAGCACTAGATTCTCCTTAGGGCTTACGAATGAGATGCTCTACCAACTGAGCTAAAGCGGCGTGACTAATCGAAAGTTCAAAATACCGATTTTACCGGCTATGGCAAGAGAGACCCAACTCCCTTCGTCAAAGAGGTGTCTGGATCCCTTCTGTAAGCATCATTCCTTTCCTTGTAAGGATTCGCTGGATGGCTCCCCTCACCTCGTCATCTGGGATCTTTCCCATTTCGCCATGACGCTGCTCGAGGGGGCACCGAATCTAGAAAAGTTATGGTTTTCCTATTTTTAAGGGCACCAAAAGGCACCTATGAAGCCCATCAAGCTTCTTCCAAAAAAATCCAAAAAAGGCTGGAGGCTCAATATTCCACCTATCCTCTCGGAGACGTGTAAACGGAGAAGGCTCTTTTTTCGATCAAGGGAAAATGCGGAACGCATCGCCATACCACTGCGAAAGACTCTTAGGATAGGTGAAGTCCAAAGGATACCCCCATTCACCAAGTCACGATTTGCAATCCGTGCATACGAACTTCTAGGCAGAGAGCACCAGAAGAACTCATTCAATCGAACCGACTAGTTCTGGGGAGGGCAAAGAAAAACCCATCCCCGCCTTCTTATCGGCAGAGGATGGGGATTCTTTTAAAAGGCTAGGACTGATTAAGCGACAAGTGCCGAAGCGTTTTTGCGACGCTTCACGATTGCAAATCCAGCAATGCCAGCCACGAGGAGCAGGGAAGCAGCAACTTGGGAGGGTTCGGGGACTGCGGCGGGGTCGGGTGCCGTAATGTCAACGATCAAGATGTCGGTGATTGCATTTCGCCCGATTAAATTGAAGCCTTCTATGTTCAAGACTTCGTCATTGGCAGCAGCAGTGAATTCTTGGCTGAAGTATGGTAATATTGAATAAGGGGCATTGCTGAAGGTCGTGACGTCGCCAGAAACAGTGGGTTCTCCAGCAGGAGTTCCAAGTGTGCTGTCTTCATTAAGACTCTGAAAGAGGATGTTATCGCCGACAGAAACTTGGAGCCATTCGTTATAGTTCGCTGCAGCGGAACCCCAAGGGGTATTATTAACAACCTGATAATAAAAAGAGAGTAAATACTTATTACCCGCAAGCGTAGGAATCGACTGATACATGTAGCTGTAATCGGTAAATGAAAATACTTTTCCGCCTCCTGGTTCCCCTCCGAAGACATATTTGGTGGTGTAGGGACTGTTATAGACATAATCATGAACACTAAGATAACCACTAACGACTGGGTCAACTGCTGGGTCCTGATAGGACCCATAGGACCAATCCGCTAGACCTTGATTGTTCGCAGGATTTCCATTCGCAACCAAGTTGATGAGATCGGCCTTCGCTGATCCAACGAATGAAGCGAGTCCTGCGGCGATGGTCAGGGTGAGGATGGTTTTTTTCATGTTCAGTAGACGAATAGGCTTAAAAAGGTCTATATCTTACACAAGGTTGTTTTCAATTCAAGATGTAAATTTGTTACGATTTCGTAGCGAACTGCCCAACCTGTCACACCCTCTCCTGAAAACCGACTTCCAGGTGGTATAATCCCTTGATCTGGATGGTTCCGCTATTGGCACCATCATTTTTCAGATCGAGAGGAGGTGATTATTAAGGGCCAACCTTGGATTCGGGAACACTATCTCAGGCGGGCCTTTAACCTCCGAATCCCCGCCCAGACTAACAATAAGACCACTGGCACAGAGCCCGCCCTCATCCAAACCTTTGGAAGATTCCACGCTTCAGCCAAAGGTGAGGTCAGATAAGCCATCAATTCCAAAACATAATAGCTGATGGCTATCACCGACAGGCCCTCGACCGTATGTTGAAGCCGTAATGCCATATCTGCGCGGGTGTCCATGCTTTGCAAAAGCTGTTGGTTTTGCGCGGAACGGGTGACGTCGACCCTAGTGCGAAGCAGTTCCGCCGCTCGTGCTGCCCGATCCGCCATCAGGTTGAGGCGCGCTTCGGTGGCGCGTACGGTGCGCATGGCAGGGTCATAGCGGCGCATCATGAATTCGGCAAAAGTTTGTCGACCTTGAAAACGCATTTCACGTAAGACGGAGATACGCTGGTTTACTATCGCCTCATAAGCGGCGGTCGCCGGCAAACGAAAGCTGGTCTGCACTGCAAGGCGTTCCAATTGCCCCGCAATGGAGAGCAACTCGTGGAGGGCCTCTTCGGGGGATTCCCCGGGCTGATCCAACCCCGATACCAGCGCTGAGAGGCGCGGATCCAGTGCATTCAACTCTCCCGATAATTCCCAGGCTCTTGGCAGGCCAAGCATCGAGGCCGCACGATAGGTTTCCAACTCGCAGAGACGTTGTACAATTCGCCCGACCCTGCGTGTGCCGGTTCCTTTGCGCACGAACACCGAAAAGCGCATAAACCCCGCCGCATCGATGCAAAAATCCCCTGCAATGACCGCTGCACCATCGAGTACATAAGAGACGGCAAGGCTTTCGAGGACAAACCAATCCAGCAACCTCGGAAGGATTTGATCCTCATGCTCAGGCAGTTCCTCGACGCGGATCATCATCGCAACCATTGTCTGACCGGGTGCTTTGGCCAACCAGTCTGGGGGCAGTACGGCGGCACCTGCTGGATCAAAGGCCCGCTCATCCAACCCGGGGGTGAAGGCGGAATAGGTCACAAACTCGGTATGTGATTCCCATTTTAAAGCTGTTTTTCCAAGACTTGCGTCGAGATGCTTCGCTCCTACTTCGGGATGACTCACCCCAAATTGATCGAGCAAGTCAATCAGATGGGCCCGGTCCAAGTCGCGGTTGCGTTTACGGGCGTCTTTGGGTTCCTTGATCGCAAAATAAACCACCTGACAGGGAGCCTCAAGTACGGGAAAGGGTCGCGCATGCAACTCCTCGACCATGGCATGGCGTAGTGGGTGATCGGGTAGTGGTCTCATGGATTTATTTTTCGTTAGTTTTGCTTTCTGGACCGGAGGGTTTGGCGACATCCTTGATCCATCCCGAGAGACGGACGCGCTCTACTAGAGCCATGTGGGGGACTGTAAGCGCCGCGAGCCCCACGAAGACGATCTGAACGATTCGTTCATCTAGCGATTTCCCCTTTAGGAACTCCCAGGCACCTACGGAGATAGCCAAGACGCCGATCATAGGCAGGAGGGCGGAGAGAGCCAGGAGGCGACCGGAGAAATTCCCCGAGTAGTCGATTGTCCTTAGGATGTGGCGTGCGCTGTGCATTCCGCAAAAAAAGAGGGTGAATGCAAGGAGCGGGGGGGCCACGACGGAGAGCACAAGGACGGCACCGATCTCCAAAGCGGCCAGCCAATCGGACCAGGCCGTCAGGATGACTGAGAGGACGGCACAGGGGAGCCAGATCCAAGCAAGCAGCGTGATCCAAGGCATCAGCGAAGAAGCCGGAGCCATCCCTACGAGGAATCCAAAAAGCCGATCCACTTCCCCCGAATGCAAGAGCGCGGGCAGGACCAGAATACTTCCGCCGTAAAGGATCCGGGTTAGGAGTGGGGTTCCTTTTTCGGGATCTCCGGAAAAGTGTGCTGCCGAGATCAGAAGGAAAAGGATTAAAAAAAACATCGGCGTCCACCACCAAACCGCCACCACCAAGGCTGCTAAAAGAAGATAGATTAGAGTAAAGAGGATCCAGTCTGTGGGTTTTCGGAGATCGTAAAGCTTGTAGGCGAAGATGGTGTCGAGAGCTCCGTGTGGAACTCCCAAAAACAGGATCAGCGTGGCAAGGAGGATCAATCCTGTCTGGTTGGAAAAGCTGCCTCCCCACACTGCAGCAAAGGTGGCCGAGGTGATGGCCAAGACGCTAAAAGCCAGCCCCTGAATTCGCAGGGGTTTCATGAACTTCGCAGTATTCATGGGATGTGAGATTTTCTTTTACCGAAAGGAAGCCCTGCCGCAGTGGCGAGTTCCTGCAGAAAAGGTGTTGGGGGAAGCGACGCCATGATCGCAGCACAATCGGAGAGGGTGCCTTGATCGTTCATGAAGCGGGCGACACGCGCCGGATCGACCTTGGCGAAGAGGGAGAAAAACAGATCGGGGGCTAATTCCGGATAGGAGGAGAGAACACGTAAGAAAAGAGCGTCCATGGCACGTGTCAGCGGGTGATCGTGCGGATGGGGTTTGGGGGGCTTGCCTGTAATCAGAGACACCGCGCACTCCTGGGACCATTTCCAGATGCGTTGAAAGGCGTAGCCGCTACTCGGCCTAGCCCCTCCGGCCATGAGCCCTGCACGGACGTAACTGGGATCGTTGCCGAAATCCTCAGCCTGCTGCTTCATCCGTCCGATGGTTTCCTTAGTCCCCATGGGCAGAATCCCATGCTCTCTTCTCCCCGATAATGCTTGAATCCCATGGAGCCGATTCTTGGTGAGCGACCTCAGTGGCTCCTCTAACTCCTCGGCCCTCAAAGGTCGTGGCCCGAAAACCGTAGCCTCCACAAGGGCCTCTCTTTTTGAAAAAGGAAGCACATAGAGGAAGAGGATGGTTTCGGGCAAGCTTCCTGAAAAATCCATCAGTTCGACACATCCCGGATCAAACAGGTCTTCCTCGGTGGTGAGCTCTTCGCCCAGAAAGGACTGCCACAGCATCGGGTTGCTGGCCGCTGAATGATGCACCAGCGGAAAAGATCCGGGTCGGGTATCTACAACCCAGGGTGCCGAATATTCCCCCGAAGGAGTACTCACATACCAGAGCCCTTTGCGTTTAAAAATCTCTCCTGTGATGAGGCTGGCCAACTTCAAGTCGATCCGTGGCGACTCGTAGATCAGTCTCTGCGCGGTCTGATAAAAGTCCTTAGAGGAAACCATGAGGTATGGGGTTTCTTCGCAGTGGCGGGTGATGCCGGCCTTGTTCGTGGTGATGGAAAACGATTCCCATCGATGAGTGGCAAACTCTTCCGAATCGGATCCTAAACCACCCCAAAAACACCAAGTCCTGTCGTTTGTGTAGTGGGTCCTTCCTTCGAGGATCGTGGTCCTAGGAGAGTTCTCTCCGAATTTGGTGAGATTCATTCCAAGACTCAGCCCCGCACAACCTCCCCCCAAAACAATGAGATCGGAGTGGCAACTCATGAGCTTATGGTGAAGCCGTCCAGGGCTGCGTGAAGCTCCGAGCAGTGGGGAGCAGTAGGGGCCCAGAAGGATCTCTTGAGTGGTTCACTGGTGAGGGCCGCAAAGGAAAGAAATGCTTTTTGTGGTGCAGAGACTATGGCGCGGTTCGACCAGCAGTCACCTTGGCGGTCAAGGAGCGTGATGCCAATACCGCGGTAGACCCGTGACGCGACGAGGATGGCCCCGCGGGCGCGCACGGGTAAATAGCACAGGCCAGCCTCGCCGCTTTTGTAATACTCGTCGGCTAGGTGAAGCAGGGTGAGAATGGCAGCCGACACCTTGGAGCGCACAACGGAGTCGGGGTGGATCAGTTCTTCGGGAGAAAGATCTCCCACCAGGGTGCCTGGAAGGTAGCGCCGGCCCATGGCGGCATCCTCGACGACATCACGGCAGATGTTGGTGAGTTGCATGGCAATGCCCAAGTCGATCGCATGGGCAAATGCCGAGGGGGATTCCACATCGAGAATACGGCACATCATGAGGCCGACGGTTCCGGCCACTCGGTAGCAGTAACGGATCAACTCAGGAAGATCCCCAACGCGGACTCTTTCAAGATCGGAGGAGGTACCGCTCACTAGATCAAGAATCGGTCCTACAGGGATGCCGCACTCACGGACCAAAGCGAGGCCGTCGCTGAGAGAGGGATCTAGTGATCTGCCGTTCAGGATCTCTTCACGGACCGATGCGAGTTTTGTTTGAGCAACGGACGTTGAGGAAGCCTCATCGGTGAGGTCATCCAGGTAACGGCAAAAAGCGTACAGCCTGGTGGCCCTCTCCGCGTGCTTTTGCCCGAGCAGATGACGCGCCCAATGGAAGCTTCGGCCCTTGCTCGCAAGAACCGCGTCGGCGTGCTTTACCGCCTCGCTGGGAGCTAGTATAGCACTCATCAGTGGGCATGAGAATCAGCCTCAGGGATGAGGGCATCGATTACTTTTGCGGAACAAAGAACACCGGGTAAACCAGCTCCAGGATGGGTACCGGCACCAGTCAGGAAGAGGTTCTCGATCCCCTCGCCCTTATTATGGAAACGAAACCATGCCGACTGACGGAAGATGGGCGCAATGGAAAAACCAGCTCCGTGAACGCTGAGATAGTCCTCTTTGAAATCCCGAGGAGTTTTGAAAAAGTCAGCCCTGATCGTTGAAGAGAGATCAGGAAGGATGGTTTCCTCGAGGGCTTTGACGATGCGATCCCTAAGTTTCGGTCCCTGGATGCTCCAATCGATCCCGGATTGAAGATTGGGCACCGGACAGAGCACATAGAAGCTGTCGCATCCGGAGGGAGCAAAGCTTGGATCAGTGGCTGTGGGACGGTGCAGATACAGGGAAAAATCATCCGCAAGGACCTGCTTGTTAAAGATATCGTCCAGCAGCTCCTTGTATCTGGTTCCCAGCCAAATGGTGTGGTGGGCCACCTCCGGATAGGTGCGCGAGGTTCCAAAATAGAGCACGAAAAGCCCCATGGAATATTTTGCCCCAGCAAGCTTCAGTCTTGCAGATGCCGCCTGCTTGGAGGGCTTGATCATGCTGCCGTAGAGATGAGCGGGGTCGGAGTTGGAGACAATCAGGTCGGCTTGGATTGTCTCGCCCCCTTCAAGGATTACCCCCCTAGCCTTGCCATCCTCCACCACGATCCTGTCGACTGTCGTGCCCAATTGTATCGTGATGCCATGCCTCTTCATGAGACTGCCGAGAGCGGCCGTAATGGCGGCGGTGCCACCCATGGCAAAATGAACACCATGAGCCCGCTCCAAATAGTGGATCAGGGAGTAGATGCTCGTGGTATCGAAGGGGTTGCCTCCCACAAGCAGTGGCTGGATCGAAAAAGCCTGCCGTAGTTTCGGGCTGCAAAGATGACGGCATACCATTTGCCAGACGGTCTCGTGATTCCGCAAGCGCAGGAGCTTCAGAATTTGTCTTAACATGGTTGAGAAGCGATGGAATGGTACGGCAGAAAGTTCGCCAAAGCCCACCTCGTAGATCCGTTTTGAGTGCTCCAAGAGGCGCAAATATCCTTCGCGATCACACGGCTCAATGCGACCTATCTCCTCCAGTGTCTCCTCGAGTGTCCCGCCGTAGTCGAACGTGGAACCGTCAGGATATCTGAACCGATACCAAGGCTTGAGCGGGACGAGTGTCACATGGTTGTGAAAATCTTCACCGAAAAGCGCAAAGAGCTCTTCCAGAAGAAAAGGGGCCGTGATGACCGTGGGGCCGGCATCATGAAGGAATCCATCCCGCTCATAAAGCTGCGCACGACCTCCAAGTTTTTCAGTGCGATCGAGCAGGGTGACCTGATAACCCTTTGCCCGGAGCCTTAGCGCGGCGGCAATGCCGCCATAACCCGCTCCGACAACGAGAGCCTGCATACGGTGCACCTATCAGTGCGACCCTTCCAGGCGATGTGAGAGATCCACCGCAAGTTCGCGAAGCAGGGCGCCTGACCGATTGGGCAGTGATCGTGCGAATCCAATCGATTTGCTCAAGTGATCCAAGGCATACTGCCGAGCCCTGAGTGCAGCCTCGGGCTCCGTGCAGCCTATGGCTGAAGAAAGAACGAGCAAGGCATTGACGGAAAGGGATCCGCGATCCTGTTCCACATCTTCGAGATCATCGGCAATCTGATACCCGATGGCAAAATGGTTGGCGGCAACCCGCGCATCGGCAGACCACATGCCCTTCGCTGATCCGGTGAGGGCAAGTTCGAGCGGAAGACTGAGCAGGGCGCCGGACTTTGTCGCCGCGATGGATTCATACGCGTCCATGTCGCGGACCACATCCCCGGTGGGATCAAGGCGCGCGCACTGTCCTCCGATTACCATGGCGATCCGGGAGTGTACCAAGCCAAAGAGTTGAGGAAGCAGGCTGGTGTCGGTGAAGCGGGCGAGTGCCGCGAAAGATGACGAGAGCAAAAGGTCTCCAGTGCAGAGGGCCACATCGTCCCCATAAGCCATGTGGACGGTTTTTACTCCCCGGCGGGAGCCTTCCCGGTCTTGCAGGTCGTCATGGACAAGGGAGGCGTTATGGATGAGTTCGACGCAGGAAGCAATGGCCACTAAATCCTCGGGAGGAAGGCCGAGGGCCGTGCCCGCAGAAAGGGCCAGTCTGGCCCGAACGCGGCGACCGCCCGAAGAGAGATGGTAGGAAGCAGCACGTGTCGGCCCCGAAGGACCCTCAATGATTTCTTCAGAACCAGAGGGAATATAGTGTATCAACGCCGCCATCCTTTCCTCCACAACGCCCATCAGGGGCTCGTCATACAGAAACGAATCTAGTGATTCCCGGGCAACGGTGGACATGGTTCTAAACAGGGGAAGGCGCTAAAAATGAGCCTAAATCGTTGGAGGGAATCCGTGTGCCGAGCAACCGACACACGGAAATGGTCCTGAGAATTACTTGGCGTGGGCCTCTGTCTCGCTAACAGCTGCCGCCCAGATAATGACACCGAAGGCGATCTTGTTCAGCACATCGGCCAGATTGTAGACAATATTGAGCCCCTTCATGCTCTCCTCAGGATTGGCTCCCGTGAGGTAACCGACAAAGTATCCGATCGGATAGATGGCCCAACCGAAGGTGACAATGAGACGCATCAGGTTGAAGGCAGACTGCACGGCGGGAGGAGCTTTTTGAGCATTGATCTTGCCAGCCTCTCCAAAGAAGATTTCAAAGAGGATATAGGCCCAACCAAGCATGCCAACGATGAAGGCCGGCAAGGCGGCAACGTAGTGTGCTTCACCGAGATATCCACCAACCAGCATGACCAAGGTGCCCAGCATAAGACGCCAGAAGACACCGACAGGCACCTTTGTGATAGCCGAGAGGATGAGGAAGAACTCAACCATCAGGAGAGGCACGGTGATAAGCCAATCGATGTAGCGGTAGACCGTTGGGGTCTGACCAGTGGTCACCCAGACTTCGCGCATATAGAAGTAGTGTACCGCCGCAACCAAGGTCACGAGTCCGGAGACTGTGAGCGAGGTCTTCCACTTCCCAGCAACACGCTGGGTCTCAAGGAAGAAGAAGGCTGTTGAAGCCACAAGGGCCATGGAGATGAGCCAGAATGACATGCCGACAAAATCGTTCGACTGGAGGACGACACCCGAGGATGCATGGGCCTGGCTAGGGAGGATTAGTGTCGCAAGGATTAGCAGCGGCGACTTGGTGAATAGGGATCGCATCTTCATCGTTTTATGTTTTTTTGGGTTTTGGGTTGGGGGGTTACTATGGGCACTAAAAGAAAAAGAGATGAATACTCAAGCGCTACGAGACTCCAAAAAAACTGATGGAGCCTGATGAAGTTTGGGGGAACACACTCGCGCACTTCATAAGCTATAATTTTTACTAGGTGCGCAGTATTTTAGCGTCAAGGGAATTTCCTTCCTTTTTTCTTTTTCTAGTTTTCTTTTTTGAACTTTAAACAAGATCGCACCCTTAGAAACGAAGCATGCGTGTTCTATTCCTCTCCGTTGAATGGTGGGGAACTGGTTGGAATAACGAATAAAACAAAAAATAAACCCGCAGGAACATTACTGAAAAATCTTACGTTGCTGAATGGAGTCAATCACAGCAGCAGTTTCATATTCGTACCTTGAGTAAGTTGAGCCACTCCATTTCCGAAGGACCAGTCTTCTCGCCCGATTGTGACGATAGAACAAAAAATATCCTCTTTTCTTACTTTAGGATTTTTCCCGAGAACTGTGACGAATTCTTTATAGAGTTTTTTCTTCTGGGCTACCGACCGGGAAATCGAAGTGATATAGATCAGAATAAGGTCGTTTGATCTCTTCACGCCCCAAATCGTCTTATCAAAATAGAAATGTTCCTTTTTGTGTTCCGAGACGATTTGAAAGCGATCGTTTTCAGGAATTCTCCAAGCTGCCTTGAGAGCGTTATGGATTCCGTCGCAAACAGCCTGAATATACTTTGGAGATTTGCCTTTGACTAAATGGATATGAATGAGGGGCATAAGGTTCGCTCAAAGGGAGAGGGCTCGTGATTTTGATTTAGTTTGAAGGTTAAGCCTCGGATTCTTTTCTTTTAATTTGTTCTCATTGGATTGTCCAACTTAGGCACAGCGATCCCGTAGCGACCTCTCTAACCCACCTACCCCAGCATCTTTATCGTGGAGGTGGGAACCTCTTCAGAGCGAAGGAGTCCTCAAAAGAAATCTGTGAGAAAACCGAGTCTCGGGCTGGCGGGATGATCCTTTCTACGAATGGCTCTACGATAAGGGCTTCGCTAGTTAGGCAGTCGCTGTCGCGCGGGCAGTCGAACCGACCACTTCGGATGAGGGCGCTGGAACTCAGGAGACAAACAATTTTGCAAGCTCTGAGCCGACATCCAGGAAGGCGTTGTCTGGGTCCAGTTGGATGCGAGCCACATTCATTGCTTTCGCTCGATCTTTGAACTTTCCGTTAACTGTCGCGTGACCCTGGCGGCACAATTTGCCCCAGTGACAGGAGAATTCAATTTTCCGATCCGAGAAGCACTGCTCAATACGTTTCAAGATAGAGTCTATTTCCGCACGGGATCCATAAAGAGACAACTGGAATGCGAGATATAATGCCACGCCATCTATCTTTGCAGTGGGCGACATCCATTGATCATCACTGGAAACAAAACGACATTTCAGCCCGGTTGGCAAAGCTTCGATGAAGCTGTGATCTTTATCGGCTTCACTTAGAAACGCGTGCACGGCTTCGCTGGCCAGCCTATTGTCCACGAAATATTCCGCTTGATGGTAGGTACCAGGCTCGGGGATTTTCTTTCTGCTAGCCGTCGTATGGTCGGGCAAGACATCGTAGTAAGGACCCGTAAAAACAAATGGTTCCTCCCCGTCCTTGTTTTTGACAAGAGGAGCACCGAGGAAAGTCGGCTGGTATTCGTGATCGTTCGCATCCGTAGCGACCCTTCGAATGTAGCACTTGAGAGGGTGATGCCTCTTATCGACAAGGTCGATTCTCATCATGGTGGAATAGAAGTCTTCGTTATCGGCCAATTCTCGAAAGGCGCCGATACGAAGGTTGTCGAAGGTGTCAAGATCCGGGAATTCGTAACAAGTCTGCTTGAGATAGAACATAGGAATGCAACGCATGGTAATCGACGTAACCACTCCGAGAACACCAAGATGAGTGAATAACCTAGGGTCAACGATGCGTTGAACTTCACCCCTGGCATTGACCACCTCCATGGAAATAAACTGATCGGCTTGATTTTTCCCATGAAAGGCATAACCGGACCCGTGAGTCCCTGTTCCCGAACCTCCACCAACAGTCACCTCCGGATAGGCGCTTAGATTTGCAACGGCGAGGCCTTTCACTCGTAACTGATTAGCTAACTCCCAGTATGTGATGCCAGCTTCGACCGTGACAGTAAGACTGATCTTATCGAGGTGAAGTATCTTATTCATTCCACTCAAATCGATAACCAGATACTTCGAATTAATTTTTCTGGGGTAATCGGGTTGGTCGTCACCTTGCCCGACAAGATTGAGTTGCGGGAATTCGAATGAAGAAAATGCACCGACCATGACGATTTTCTGTGGAGTTCTGTTCAACTCGTTCAAACGCGTGATTGCATCCACAAGTTCGCTTTGCGAAGCGGGACGAATGTAAGAAATTTTGTCTCGTTCTGACGGCGAACATCCCTTCGAACTCTTTATAAATATCGTCCCGTTGAAATTTGATTCATGTTGTAATTCGTTAGGGCTCATATACTCGTTCGCACCCTGCATAGGCTATGGTCGTCGGTCAAGTCCTGCATGTGGTCCGAAGTGTCGATCATCATTACGTCGATGGTGAGCACGAGGAAAGAGGAGTTCATCAACTCGGTGGGAGGAGTTCGTATGGTCATCATCAAAGCGATCCCGTAGCGACCTCTCTAACCCACCTACCCCAGCATCTTTATCGTGGAGGTGGGAACCTCTTCAGAGCGAAGGAGTCCTCAAAAGAAATCTGTGAGAAAACCGAGCCTCGGGCTGGCGGGATGATCCTTTCTGCGAAAGGCTTCGCGAATGGCTCTACGATATGGGCTTCGCTTAAACGATTTACGCTCAAGCGCAGGCAGTCGAACCGACCAGTTCTGGGGAGGGCAAAAAAACCTAGAACTGATTAGGCGACCTTCCGACTCCTGACACGATAGGGCAATCACGAAAGCCAATGCTCCGAGTCCCAAGAGAGCGTAGGTGGAGGGTTCGGAGAGGGCTCCGTAGCAATTGCCTACGGTCCATCAAACCCCGAGACGAATGGGGTATTGAGGCTACACTGGTTGTGGCGTGGTCTTTACCGATGGCACCGTTGTCATGGATGCTGTCTGCCACGATACGAGTCCTTGACTGCGTCTCACACTGTTAGGGAGCACCCCAGCGAAGATTGTTTTAAATACAGCAGGACGAAAGAAAACTAGTCCCGGCGGAGGAACGAGGTGGCAATCCTTTGGACAAACTTTGTTCTCGAAACCAAGAGCACGACAGTCATGCCAAGCAAGATGAGGATAGCAGGAGCGGGTTCTGGAACCCCTCCCAGATATCCCGGCAGGTTGGCCGCCGCAGGTAGGAGCACCAGATTGGTTTCTGCAAAGGAGACCATCGCGGCGTAGTTGGTGAAGTGATAAAGTGCATTCGAGTCCATCCCGTAGGTGGTGTTGGTCGTATCCCAATAGATCAGAGGGCGCAGGTAGTTCGCCCACCAGAACTCCTGATAATAGAGGACTGTTCCTTCACCCCCACCGATCAAAGGGACTCCATCCCTGATCAGGTATCCTGCGCGGACATTTGGGTTGTCGCTCCCAAGGTTGGCTGCGATCGAACGTAGTGTATCATCGGTTAACCCAGGAACGAAAGGAGGGTTGAGCGTGACTAGATTGGTGACTAAATTTCCCAAGCTGTAATTCCATACAAAAGTCGGCTGGTTGGTGGACTCGGCAAATCCTCCACCAACGGGAGCGAAGTTGGTGACGCCACCTGAGTTCCCTTGCAGCATGGCGTTCCAGAAGCCGGCATAATTGTTGCCATAGGAAGAGAGATTGTTGGTCTGCTGAACGTAGACGGAGTTTGGGGCGGGACCGATGTTCGTGGTTCCAATGACGCCCGTTGCATCCGTGTAGGTAACGGTGATGTTTGAGGTGTAATTTTGAGACAGCCAATAGTAACCGGTCGTGCGGTGATGGTTATCCAGCAGATTGTAAACGGTATCGGAGCCGTTGAGGTAGGGCCCGAGAATCACAGGCGCGGGGTTTTGACTCTGATAAAGCGCCAGACCTTCTGGGCCGGGTCCGTAGTAGTTGCTAGGATTATCGAGGGTAACTATGCCGTTTTTCCATCCGGTGAGGTACAGCTTTTCGATTCCACCATAGGTGAAATTCGATACACCCATGTAACCCACGTTGAATTGGCCTGCCATAAGGTCCGCAAAAGCGACGTTTACGATCTGGCCATTAGTGGTTTGGGCCCCAAGCTGGGTGGCAAAGAAGAGGGAGAATGCGCCATCAGCGATCCCGTAGCGACCTGCCCAACCCAGCTACCCCAGCATCTTTATCGTGGAGGTGGGAACCTCTTCAGCGCAAAGGAGTCCTCAAAGAAATCTGTGAGAAAACCGAGGCTCGGGCTGGCGGGATTCTCATTTTGGAGTCCATTCCGACTCCACTACCTGATAATCAATCATACTTTGGGCTGTTCATCCACTTGGATGAGCATAAGGACCGCAGGTTCCCCATCAAGTGATCCGGAACGGTGTCCCTTTTTTCCGTCGATTAACTTGCAACCTTGGTCGCCTCCAAATGAGAGGTCACCGGCACCCATCTCAACACGCGTGCCATCCATAGTCTCAACAAACCATCGTCCCGAAACAGGAACTATCCATTGTGGTGCCGGATTTTCATGCCAGTCACCTTCCACTCCAGGAGGAATTGTCAGGAATAAAACCTTGGCTGGGATATTGCTGGTGATGCACTGCCATACTATTGCTGATCCTGGGCTGACGGTATTGAGCTTGTTGGAAAGTAATGACGCCCTGCTTTGGTGGCTGACGCCGTTTTCATCACGCCAAACATGCCAGAAAGGAATCTCGGGTCCCGTAGTCGTATTCATTGTGCACATATACACTACACACTCTCTCTAGCGGTAGCGATTCCGTCGCTTTTTATCCAATCCGTCAACCCACTCACTGCCATCCGGAGGGGCGAAGCACTCCATGGATCCTCAGGCCTAGTCATGCATTCAGCAGAGTGTCAGGGGATGGAATTCAGAGATTGGAATCGAGTCTCAGAATCAACGCTGCTGATCTCGTTCGTCGTCATCCCTCCCTCGGCAAGCGATCCGGGGAAACTTCAGGCCGGAACCCACCAAAAAAACTGTACTCCCCAACAGAAAAAACTTGAATGACTACATGCCTGCCTCTTGTGGCAAAACCCATCATCCTTTTCCCCAAAAGATGATGGGTTTTTCTTTGCCTAGGGATAGCCGGGTTGGTCGCGATGAACTCTGAAATAAGGCTTCCGTGCTTGCATCCAAGATACTGAACTCGCTCAAATGTTTTTGAACGATTATGAAAAAATATCTATGCGACAACGATTTGGATAATAACACTCAGCCCCATATCAACAATGTACCGTTTGCTCCATCACCTTATCGTCGCCCTGATCTTTCTGGGATCAGCACTCACCCTGCGTGCGACGTCAACTGCAGTCTCTGGACCTACTCCAACTTTGGAGCAACGTGCCGACTATGCCGACGCGGAACGCAATAATTCCGATCCTTCCTCGACCGGCATCATGCCTGCGGCCTCTCCAGCCCATACGGCTTGGATGATGGTCTCAGCAGCATTGGTTCTCTTTATGACACTCCCCGGCCTCGTGCTTTTCTACGGTGGTCTTGTTCGTCAGAAAAATGTCCTCTCCATGGCCGCCGTCTGTCTCGGCCTCACTGCGATTATAGCCGTAATTTGGTGGTCCGTTGGCTACAGTCTGGTTTTCGGCAAGAGCTTCGCTGCTGAAGGTGCATCGAACCTTGCGCATGCTATCAGCCCATTCCTTGGAGGAACCGAATACTTTTTTCTGAGAAATGTAGACTCCTCTCCCAATACAGATTACGCGTTCTGGATCCCCCAGAGCGTCTTTTGCGTCTTTCAGCTTACCTTTGCGATCATTACTCCTGTACTTATCTTTGGCGCCTCCGCAGAGCGCATGAAGTTCACATCGGTCGTCGTCTTTTCATTTCTCTGGTTCTTTCTGGTTTATGTGCCACTCACCCACATGGTCTGGGGGGCTACGGGACTCATGAACGGTGTGTGGAATCCGAAGGCACCTATCCCTGCGATTGATTTCGCGGGCGGTATGGTTGTTGAGATGGCTTGCGGCTGGTCTGCACTGGTTCTGTGTTTGATTCTTGGAAAACGTCATGGCTATGGCCGTGAGCCTATGATGCCTCATAGTATGGTGCTCGCTTCTGTAGGTACTGGCATTCTTTGGATAGGATGGTACGGATTCAATGCGGGAAGTGCGCTCGCAGCCGATGGTATTGCCGCGAATGCATTTCTCACAACGACCTTAGCGGGTGCTGCGGCTAGTCTTGTATGGCCGCTCATTGAGTTCCTACAACGCGGAAAACCCAGCGTTCTGGGCTTTTGCTCAGGAGCGGTAGCAGGTCTTGTAGGTATTACCCCAGCCTGCGGATTTGTGAATGCTGGCGGTGCTATTATCGTCGGAGCCACTGCCAGTTTGATCTCCTATCTGGCCTGCACTATCCTCAAGCGGACGTTTCGATATGACGATACGCTCGACGTTTTTGGCGTCCATGGAGTGGCCGGGACAGTTGGTCTTATACTCACGGGCATTCTGGCAACATCCGTTGTCAATCCTAATCTCATAGGCGCCGCTGCTTCCTCCAATGGATTAAAAGCGGCATTAGAAACCCATACACTTTGGCTCGTGCAGTTGAAGGCCATTGGGATTACCCTCCTGCTCTTAATTCCTGCAACACTCATAATTACACTCATTGTCCGCTCGCTGCTCGGATTAAGGCCAACGGGAGAAATTGAATCACAAGGCTTGGATATTCATGACCATGGCGAGGAAGGATATACCATGAACGGCTAATCGACGTCTTTTCAATCGAGATTCTTAAAAAAAACGAAACCTATCGAAGCTTATGAAAAAAATCGAAGCAATCATCAAACCCTTCAAGCTTGAAGAGGTCAAAGACGCCCTCCATGAACTGGGGATCGAAGGCATGACGGTGACCGAAGTCAAAGGCTTCGGTCGCCAGAAGGGCCACACCGAGATCTATCGCGGCAGTGAGTATACGGTAGACTTCCTTCCCAAGATCAAGGTTGAGATCGTCCTTGCAGACGGGGCTGTCGAGGGCGCCGTGGCAGCCATTGTCAAGACAGCCAAGACGGGAAAGATCGGTGATGGGAAGGTCTTTGTCCTGCCCGTGGAGAATGCGATAAGGATCCGTACGGAAGAAAGCGGAGATAAGGCGGTTTAGCGACGGATCGGTTCATTAGAGCCATCACCTCCCAGCAATGGGTGGGGATTGGTTTTTCTTTACCGAGACAGCCTTTTGGTGACTTTTTCATCCTTTAGGTTTGGATATGACGACGTGAGGAAAATCATGGATAAAACTGCCATGGCATTTACTGAGGATGAAGTTGCAGCATTCACAGAGCAAATCGAGCGGATCCTTTGGACCCATCGCCGACCTCCTCTTCACCTGAGAAACATGGTCAGGGAAGGGCAGAGCATCGAAGGCAATGAGATAGAAATCTTTGAATGGAGACCCTATTTCAGAGACAAGTCCCGGTGGATCAAGAGTGCTGTTGCCATGACCAAGTATGTGCGAAGTAGAGATGTCTGGAAGGTCTACTGGAGGAGAGGAGACGGTAATTGGCATCCCTATGAACCGTGCCCTGAAACCTCCTCATTAGAAGAGTGGCTCCATCTGGTCAATGACGACGAACATGGGTGCTTTTGGGGGTAAATCGCGAGCCGATCAATCTGCTTAGGAATACATGGCAGCTCTGGAGCAAGCCTTAGTCGAAGGCAAAATAGGTACGTTTGCATCTTTCATTGCTGAGGAAATGAAAGAGTCGTTTTCCCTTCCATCATCCTCAATCCGTGTCGATTGATGCTCTTGGAAAAAGTGATCTTCCCCCTTTAGCGAGCTGAGATAATCCCTCCACTGATCATCGGGCAATACCGTTTCAAAGATATCGAGATCGTGGAGGGTAAGCACTCAGTCCATTGTAAACCGCGTTGTAACCCGACGGTAGAAAACAGGCTCCTTTGGGCACTACTCCAGTCGCACCTGAATCGCCCAGGGATCCAGTGTTTATAAGCCTCAGTGCATGAAAGTCTGCTCAAGTCCGTTTCGTCAAAAAACCCGGGGACTGCTTACGAATGAGATGCTCTACCAACTCAGCTAAAGCGGCGTGACTAATAGAAAGTTCAAAATACCGATTTTACCGGCTATGGGAAGAGAGACCCGACTCCCCCTTCTTTAAAGAGGTGTCTGGATCCCTTCCGTAGGCATCATGCCTCTCCTTGCAAGGATCCGCTGGATGGCGCCCCTCACCTCGTCATCCGGGATCTTTCCCATTTCGCCATGACGCTGCTCAAGGGGGCCGGACGGCTTAGGAAGTTCCACCACCTCATGCCCCACATCCCTGCTACCATCTCCGATGGGACCGATCAGTGCTCCCGGACTTGCGTAATGGAGAATGGCCAGTGCGGGACATCCTGCAGCATAGGCCATGAAGAGGACTCCAGTATCGGTGCTAACGAGCATGAGTGAACTCTTCAGCAAGGCACCTGTTTCCTCAAGGGTGGTCTTGTTGCAGAGATTAATTGCACCAGAACAGGCCCACTCGATCTCCCTCGCCGCAGGCTCATTATCCCAGCCCCCAGTGAGAACGACCTTCACCCGGAAGTTTTGCTGAAGCCACTGGATATTCCGGATATAGGATTCGACAGGCCAGTCCCGCCAAGCCCGGCTTCTGCCTCCACCCGTTTGAAAAATGACATAGGGCTGATCGATCCATTCCGAAAAGCGCCCTCGCAGAGCCTCTCTTTCTGAATTTTTCGGTTGGTATACCATCGTCGAAGCATCCTCAACTCCTCCTGCGGCGTGCGCGATGGCCGCACCAAGTCGAAGAATATGACCCTCCTTGGGTAGGGGGACTCCGTGGGATAAAAGAAATCCGTAGCTTCCACATCTCCAGCCTCCCCCAAAGAGTGCCCGCCTGTTAATGCAGTAGGCAATGGGCACGACCTCGGGATTGATGTTCAGCAGAACGACCAAATCGGGGCGATGTCGGCGAAAGCGCCAAAGAAGATGGATTGCATACAGAGGTGACTTCCCATACGGCACTACCTCATCGACATCGGGATCATGCAAAAAGACGGTCTTCCTCTTACGATGCGCACAGACAATGATCCGCGCCTGCGGATACGCACCCTTCAAGCTTCTAACGGCCGCCGTATCGAAGAGGGCATCCCCGATTCCCGTCGTGCTGAATATGAGAATGGACTCGGGATGCTTCGGAAGATCACCCGGAGTCGGCGGAAAAACCGCCGCAAGCACTCGGAATGTCGATTCCGTGATGAACTGGGTGAAACGTTTCCACATGAGCATTCACTATGCCGAGAATTTCGCAGGGAACCAAGCCCAACGGGGAGATGGCGGTGGGGGTGGGATTTCCTTGGGACATGCCCAAGGTGCTACAGTTTGGCTGCGCCACGAAAGTTTGCCGCTCATCGCGGCTTGGTGATCAGCCTCTAATTTGCGGGTCAGAGGACCATTTTATGAGGTTCTACAGGGTACTTAAGCAAAACTAGCACCGACACGTCGAATACCAAAAATTACCCACGAGGGACACTTTTAGGGACACCTCGGGACACCTTTTTTGCCCTCGGGACCCTCCTTAGCCGGCTTATCCCTGCATGATAAAGAGGAAAGGCCCCTCCCTCTCCAAGGTCTTTGGAGCCATCGAACGCTTCCGATACCCTCCTCCTAGGGGACCACGTTCACACCCTTGATACCGAAAGCCTTTGCGGCGGCCAGCAAGTGGCCATCATTGCTATGGATCTTCTTGAAGCCATGCTGCGCGGCACACGCCAGATGGAGCGCGTCCGCCGAGCGCAGATAGACCGACGGCGTGAGCTTTCTGAACCGATGCGTCACGTCGGTGAGCAACTCCTGATTCACAGATAGCCAGCTCCAGATCCCATTTATCTCGTCCAGATCGAACTGTTTCCAGAGGAGGCGGAATTCGGCAGGGGTGATCGATTTCTGGCGAAGGTTCCGGTGAAAGGTGGCAGCCAGCTCGATACGCCCATACTCACTGCAAACTACCCTGCCATCTTCGGCAGCAAGCTCCTTCACCTCAGGGCTTCCGTGCTCATTGAGATAGCACTTCGCCAGATAGGCCGTATCAAAATAGATCATCCTCTGTCCCGGTCGTCTGAGATAAAGCGAGCCGAATCCATCTCTCGACGCGGCATCCTGGCAAAACCCTTCACCAACGGACGCTCAGCGAAAGACTTGCCGGTATCGGCCTTCGAAAACGGGATAATCCTGGCGACGGGTTGCTTCCTGTCCAGCACGACGATTCCGTCACGGCGAGCCGCCTTGCGGACCCAGTCCCCCGTCTTCATATGAAGATCCCTAATGGTGATGGCGATCATGTGCTCAATGTGACACATCACGATCATGCAGTCAATGGCCTGGCCATCTCTACGAGATGGCGGTGGGGGTGGGATTTCCTTGGGACATGCCCAAGGTGCTACAGTTTGGCTGCGCCACGAAGGTTTGCCGCTCATCGCCGCATGGTGATCGAACTGAAGTTCTCATCCCACCTGGCCATCTCGTAGAGATGGCGGAGGGGGTGGGATTCGGCGGCTGATTTGCGGGTTAGAAGCTGATTTTATCAGCCTCTACAGGGTACTCAAGCAAAACCGGCAACTACCCTGCGACTGCCAAAACCGACTCCGGAGGGACACTTTTAGGGACACCAAGGGACACCTTTTGTGCCGCCATGGCACCCCGAATCATCCTCCCGAGCATCACTTGGCACTGGCGTTGAATCGCTCCTCGAAATTACGGGCTGCTGCCATCAGCTCCTCGAAAGTGGGTGTCTCCCCGAAAAACATCGGCCCAAGCATCTCCTGATAATCCGATCGCCAATCAGCCAGATGCTCCCCGGGAGGCATCAGCCGGAACGTGCCAGGCTTGTGGGTTGAGTAATCCACCCATGAGTAGGAGAAAAAGATCTCTCGGTGACTGGCTACTCTCGCAAAGAGATCTCGATCCAGCAGCGCCCGCTCGCCCACCCCAGCCTGCAGAAGACACCAGAGGTCGTAGTAATGGCGAGCCATGCGGATCTTCCGTCGCTTCTCCTTCGGGCGGAATGTCTCCTCATGGAGCAGACAAGCCTTCTCCCAGAACGTCCGCTCTGCAGCCAATACCTTCACGCGGAAGAGCGCATCGGCATCCAGTTGAGGAA
>Ga0118677_10005662_pt1 | contig 21708 bp, 12 predicted proteins | sample AliMusrvi5mmetaG_FD_86154 | JGI IMG/M metagenome (GOLD analysis project Ga0118677, IMG submission 86154)
CACCGGCCTCAACACCTACACCGGTGTGACTACCGTTAGCGGCGGCATCCTCGCCGTCAACGGCACCTCGCTCAGCGACACCGGCAAATTGGTCATCGATACCGGCGGCAAGGTGGAACCCACCGGTACTGAAATCGTGGACATCATGTTCTTTGGCACGACACCCCAAGCCGCCGGAACCTGGGGTGCCACTGGCTCGGGTGCCGACCACATTGACGACGACCGCTTCACCGGTACTGGCGGCGTCGTGAGCGTCATCAACATGGTAATCACGGGTAAGGTCACCCTTGAAGACGGCACCACTCCGGTTGAGGGCGCACTGATCAGTGCCGTGGGTGGTCTATTGACAAGTAGCACGCACACACTTGCAGACGGCACTTACTCAGTCCCTGCCAAGGGTGGCGACACCGTGAATGTCTCTGCCAGCAAAGCCAAATATGTCGTGACCGATCCTGTGTCCAACCTTTACACAATCAATACGGCGACAGATCCAGCAACCGACATCAACTTCAAGATGATGCCGTTGCCCATCAGCAAGCTCGTGGACCTCAAAGCCAAGGATTTGACTGCCGGGCCTATCACTGACTGGACCAATGCCGGCACTGCCGGAGGCGTGTTCACTACGATCGCTGGAACAGGAACAGCTCCTGAAGTCAAGGATGTTGGTGGTGCCAAGGCTGTTGCTATTACTGCCGGCTACGGCCTTGCATCCAGCTTCAACACTCCGGCGGCTATCACCGGCGCCAATCCGTGGACCATGGCTGCATGGGTTTACCGGTCCGCCGATCTTCCCTGGCAGGGTTCAGAAGAATGCGTCATCGGTTTGGGTAATGCCAGTCCTAGTTATAATTTGGTAATCCTGAACTACTCCAATGATCCCGATTGGGGCTATATCGACAGCGGCGTAATAAACTTCGGAAATGCCAATCCTCCGGTCAGGGGTGTCTGGCATAGCATCGTGGCGACCTACGATGGCATGACTCTCAATTACTACGCAGATAAGGTTCTGCTGAAGAGCGGCAGCGGTTCCCTTAGAACACCCGGGGAACCGATGACCATCGGATTCATCTATGATGGCACTGACGTTCCTGGTTGGTCGATTAGTTGGGCCAGCATCGCTTCAATCGAAGTCTATGACGGTGCCTTGAGCAAAACCTCAATAGATGCTATTTACGATGCTGGCCTTGGCTCACCCTCCTATTCCACCTGGGCCAACACCAACGCGCCCGGCCAATCCCCGGGTCAGGATTACGACAATGACGGCGTGCAAAATGGCATCGAATACTTCATGGGCCAGACGGGTTCGTCCTTCACGGCCATGCCCGGCCTGGACAGCACCAACACGGTCACCTGGCCGAAGGATCCGGCCTACAACGGCACTTGGCAGATCCAAACCTCTCCCGACCTCAAGACGTGGGCGGACGTGGCCGGCACTGACAACACGACCTCGGTTTCCTACACCCTGCCAACTGGCATGGGCAAACTGTTCGTCCGCCTGCTGGTGACGCCGGCACCGTGAGGCTGCCAGCGAAGAGATCGTGGATGGAAGATCGCAGATAGAAGAAGCGCCGGCGCATCCACGATCTACAATCCTCGCTAGCTCCGCACACATATCGTTTCCAGAGTTATGGGTTTTTCCCGGCTTGGCGGGGTCGCTGGTTCGCACCGGCGGCCCCGCACTTTTTGTTAGCGCGGCAACACAAACCACAGTGAAGGCGGCCTCCGGTGGGATTGCTTATGCCGAAGTCATGTCGGTCGGGATCGCCCTCACACATGCGGGTGACCGCTTACTCCAGCAGAGCGCGTTTCATGCCGATGGTGCCTTTGCGGGCGTCTCCGGCGGATGACGCGGTTAGCTTTTCCAGATAAGGAATTCCGTCGTCGTCCACATGAGAGACGACGGTGTCCCAGGTGGTGAGCCCATGGCGGTCGAGGCGCAGGCGCAGGAGCCAACCGTAGCGTGAAGGACCTTCCTTGAAGCCATCAAAGACGAAGTCGCTGAGGCTATAGACGATGAGCTTGCCCTTGTAATACTCCGCGCCTTGCATGCAGTGCGGATGGCTGCCGACGATGGCATCGGCCCCGGCGTCGATCATTTCCCGGGCGAATTGTCTCTGGCGCGGGCTGACCGGCTCATGTTCCTCACCCCAATGCATGAAAGGAATCACCAGATCGGCCTTGTGGATGGAGCGTGCGGCTTTGATATCGGCTTTCACCTGCTCGTCCACGCCCCAAGCGACACCGGGCCGGGATGGGCCGGCTTCAAACTCGCGGGGATGAATCTCGTTGTATGCCAGGAGGGCGATGCGCAGACCGTTGATCGTGAGAATGTGCGGCGTGCGCGCCTCGGCGGTGTTGCGGCCGCCACCGATGTGGGCGATGTGGTGATGGTCGAGCAAATCAAGCTGTTCCACAAAGGCATCATTCCCGAAGTCGCCGGTGTGGTTGTTGGCGAGCGAGACGACATCGAAGTGCCGTGCCACCATGGGCAGCACGCGTGGATGCGGCTGGAAGGTCCAAGACTTGCCTTCCATGGGCTTGCCTTTGGTGGACACGACGCATTCGAGGTTGCCAATACTGGCATCAGATGCCAGCAAAATGCTGGCGAATTCCTTGAAGGGATCCATCCCCCGGGCAATGCATTCACCGGGCCGGTCCGCGAGCATGATGTCGCCGACGAACACGAGCACGGCGGTGTCGGGTGTCTTGCTGCTGACGTGCGCGGGTTGATTCCTCAACGAGCAGGAGGTGGTGGCCAGGCTTAGGGCCACCGCGCCAAGGGCAGGAATGTGAGATATAGACATGGACGATGCAGCGTTGGATGGGGGGCAACCAGCAGCAGGATCGTGGTGGCACAAACGAGCAATTCTGGGATTTCCATGGTATTTTGTCGGATACGCGCGGATCGAACGATTCCTTTCTCACCGCTATGAGCCACCGTCCAGAGGGCCAGAGGGCCAGAATTCTCAATTTCACAACTGATTGATTCTCCGGGCCATCTCGGTTCACCGCCCCGTAGCCAGTGGTAACCGCCGCATTACTGGCGGAGAGGCTCATCCGACTCACTTCACCACCTGCAGCCGCATGTATCGCTGCGGATGGATGGCAAACGACACGTTGTTGTAGCCCCAGGCTGCCACACTGCCGTCTGCGCACTGGGCGATGGAGTGATATTGGCCTGCTGCAAGACCGGTCACTAACTTGCCGGATAGAACTCCAATGCCTGATACCGCGACCGGCACACTGCAGTTGGCCGAACTGTTATTTCCCAACTGACCATAACTCCCCTGCCCCCAGGCCGCCACGCTGCCATCACTGCACAACCCCAAGCTATGGTAAAAACTGGCGGCGAGCGACACCACCGTCTTGCCAGCCAGCACGCCCGTGCCAAGCACAGCCACCGGCACGCTGCTGTTGGCTCAGAACTCAGCATTCGACCTCGCTTTCGACAACGGAGCGACCAAGTCGAATTCCCTAAGTGTCGGCTGTGGGCGGAAGCGCAATGCCTCAAACAAATGTTGAAATGCGAGCAGCAACCGCCGGGTGGGCGGATAGAGTTGGAGAGTAAGTCGCCGCATGACTCATCTGAAAAATTGTGAAAAGCCTCAAATTTCAAGCATTGATAATCAACGGATTACAGCGACTTACTCAGGAGGACTGACCCCATCGGCCGATGGGGTCAGTCCTCGCATTTCAACATTTGAGCTTGCTCGACCCCGTGGCGCTTTTGAGGTCGAACACTGAGTTCTGTGGCTGCGCTGGCATTGCCGAGCTGGCTCTGCGCATTGTATCCCCAGCCACAAGCCCGGGTGCTGGCCCATTGCAGCACGAGGTCGTTGCCCGTCCCGCCGTAGTAGTTCGCGATGTATCGATAAATGACGCCATCGAAGCTGAGCTGGACCGCCTGCCCCTGCCCCAAATTGTCAAAGCGACCCCTGATGAACCCGATCCCGGTGTTGTTGATGACCGTGAGATTGGTCCCGGTGGGCGGCGCATATCCCAGCGTCAGGTTCACCGTGCTTCCACTGGCTGTGTAACCCGATGAATTGACGCCCACGGAAGATGCCGAGGTGAACGCGGCAATGAGCGGTGGCCTTGTCACGGTTAGAACATAACTCGTTGTGGTGACTCCGTCCTGCGCAACCAATACCGTGATCGTGTTGGCTCCCAGCACCAGGGGAATGGATGCGCTGGCGCTGCCCGAAGCGACTGTTGTCCCGTTCACTTTGACGGTCGCCATCGAGTCCATAGCGGTAGGTGTCACGGTGAGGGTAGGCGTGTTGTTGGAGACGCTGATCCAACAGAATCTTCATGCCACCCTTAACGGTTCGAGGCTGGAGGCTGCAAAATCGAGCACCGCTTCTACTTGACACCTTTTCACACCGGGAAACCACTCCAAAAATTCGTCAACCGTTGCTCTATCTTCCAAATTCGCGAAAGGCACCCCCACTGGCACACGGGTACCACGAAATAGCCATGCGCCGCTGACCTTCCCTAGGTTGCGCTCAACCTCCAATCATTCTGAACAATCCTTCATGCGGCGGTAACTTGTCTATTTTAGTGCGGTGTGCAAGCCCAATATTTTTGTGGATCGAACGCTCAGTGACGCATGGCAGGTGCCGACTTCAACGGTGACTGAAGGCGCAGACGACCCGGTCGTGCATCCCTTGGGTGTTGCCGCAAGTCGCTTGGCACAGTGGCGGCAGTCGTCACCAAACCGCGCCCCCCCTTTTTCCTTGCGCCTGGAGCTAAAACAGCTAACAAGGAGCCGGGAAGAAGGAGGTAGCTTGATTATCGCCAGCAGCTCTCTCCCAATCCAAAATCCAAAATCCAAAATCCAAAATCCAAAATCCAAAATCCAAAATCCAAAATCCAAAATTTCTTCCCCCCCATGCCATCCGCGCATCCGCCGCGCCGAAAAATTATCCCATGAAATAGCTTGTCAAACCGGACCGGTTAGTTATTTTCGGACATCAGGAGCCTTTTCGTGAAAATTCAATAGCATCGACGAGCCACAAGCCGTCGATGCATAATCACCAAACCCCAACAACCCCATGAAAGAACCCCAACAGCAAAAATCCACAAGTATCCCGATTCATCATCCCATGAACCGCCTTGGCATCCGGTGCTTGCCCCAGTTGCTGGCCGCCTGCATGGCTCCCATGCTCGCCTGCGCTCCGGCATACGGCTCGCCCCTTGTCTTTAGCGAGAACAGTTCCAGCAACCCATGGGTGCTGCCCGCTTGGACCAATCTGTTGGCGAGCGCCATGCCGACGCCCGCAACCTGCGCGGACAGCCAATACGGGGGATCGACCAGTTGGTCAACCCTGACCGACGGCAGCGTCGGCAGCACCACTCCGGGAAGCACCATTCCCTATCCTAGCCAGATGAACACCGTCGTCGTGCCCACCAATGGCAAGGTGGTCACCTTCGCCCTGGATCTCTCGGGGACCCACTCTGCGGGTTATGACATTACCGCTTTCGATTCCTACGGCCTGTGGGGTGACCCCGGTCGGGACGACCAAAACTACACGCTTGCCTACTCGACGGTGTCGGCGCCCGACACCTTCACCCCCATCACCAGTGTTGCCTATCATACGGTCAACCCCGGGTCCGGTGCCAAATCCACCCACATTCGGCTGACCGACACGGCGGGTTACCTGGCCCTGCACGTCGCCCAAATCAGGATCACTTTCGACACTCAGGAGAACAGCGGCACCGGTTACAGCGAATTGGTTCTAACGGACAGTCAGCAGGCCATCACGACGCTCTACGAATCCAACAGCACCAATGTTTGGACGCTTCCATCGGGAACCAACCTGCTCGACGGTGCCACGGCCTCCCCGTCGTCACCGCTGACCAATCAAGGCTACGGCCTGTCAACGACCTGGACGACCTTGACGGATGATTCGGTTGGTTCCGCAACCACCGCCTCGCAAGGCGTCGCGCCCGCCAATGGCTCGTCCGTTATTTTCCCACTCGACATCTCTACGAACATCAAGGGCTACAATCTAACATCGTTTGATTCCTACTGCGCGTGGCAGGATTCCGGCCGCGACAACCAGGATTTTGCGATCCTATACTCGACGGTGGCCGCGCCGGCGACCTTCATTCCGCTCACTCAGGTCATGAATCATACCTCCTCGCCTGTGAATACCACGCACAGCCGCCTGACCAATAACGTCACGGGTTTCCTGGCCACTGAGGTTGCTGCGCTCAAGTTCGCCTTCAACAATCAGGAAAACGCATGGGTCGGCTACCGAGAATTTATCGCACTGGGCAGCGCCGTGCCTCTCTCCGGCACCCTCACATGGGCCGGTCTCAGTGGTGCCGCCGGCAGTGCCAACTGGGTGACCACCGCCGATAGCAATTGGATGGAAGGAACCAGCTCCTCGGTTTATTTCAGCAGCGACCCGCTGATTTTCAGCAGCGCCGGCATCAACAGTCATATCAACATTCCGACTGCTCTAACAGCCGAGAGTCTCATGTTCATCAACGACGATACCGTGCCATATATCTTCAGCGGGCAAGCGCTCACTGTCACCAGCGATGTGACCTTGAGCGGCTCTGGCACTGCGGTATTCGGAAATGCCTTGGGTGCCGCCGGACTCACGGTTTCAGGAACCGGCAGTTTGACGCTTGCCGTGAACAACACACTGACCGGAACAGCCACGGTTAGTAGCGGCACGCTGAACCTCGCGAGCCATGGTGCCTTGGGCACGGCATCTCTAACGCAGACCGGAGGCACGGTCAACTTCACCTCTTCGGCCCCTGTTGTTAGCCGTCTTTCAGGAACCGGGGGCACTCTGGTTCTCGGGAATCCCGCAGAGCCCGGCAACACGACTCTTGCCGTCGGCGATGCCACCACGGCGTCTTACTCCGGTTCCATCGCCGACGCCTCCGTTTCCGCAACCGGCGGCCTGGTCAAGACCGGAACCGGCACGTTGGTTCTTGCAGGCAACAACACCTACAGCGGCCCGACGGTCATCAACGCCGGCACGTTGGCCTTGCCACCGTCCGTCACCGGGATCAACTACTTCAAGGTCACCGGCGACAGCGACTCCGGAATTACCGCCATCAACACCTATACCCACGCCATCAACCCGTCCGGCAGCAGCGAGACGGTCAACGGCATCCCCTTCACGGGGGCTGGAACGGGAACATTGGCCGCAGACAGCCTGACAGCGAAAACCTATGTGCAAGCGGGCGGCGGCACGGTCACCGTCACCAACTCGATCGGCAGCAGCAAGTTCGGCGATGGTGCGATTGGCACCAACTTGGGCGGCTGGAGCGGCGTCACAGGCAATCTGCTGAATTTGTTCAGTCATTTTGACTTGGGCGGCACACCCACGCGCACCGTGGTGCTCACCGGCTTGGCACCGAACACGTGGTATGACGTCCGCCTCTACGAGAAGCCGTGGGATACCAGCAGCGGCAGGACCTTCTCGGTTGCTTACGACGTGGGCAACGACGGGGTTGTGGAATACACCTCTCCGCCCATCGACCAGAACAATCCACAGAACACTGCGGCGCTTGCGGCGCTGGGCATCACCCAGCAAAGCGCCTGGGTTCAGTCCTACATATACAAGACCGGCCCGGACCAGACCTCGATTGCGCTGATAATCGCCAACACCAACTCCGCCAACACGTACCATTTTTACGGGATCAGCAACCAATTGGTGCCGGCATATTTGCCTGCCAACTCGGCAATCTCGATTGCCGCCGGGGCGACACTCGACGTGTCCGCCAATCCCGCTTTCGATCTCGGATCCGGCGCATCGCTGACGGCCGCCGGCACCGGAGTTTCGCCTGCCACGATCAAGGGCGGCACGAGCATCAGTCTCGGCTCACAGGCACTCACCCTGCATGTTACCCCGACGAGTTTCGCCGGCGACACGGCCAACCCGGCGCTGACCATTTCCCAGGGTGCCCTGACCCTCAACGGCGCGATCACTGTCAATATCGCGGGCAGTGCCCCGCTGGGGGCTGGAACCTACCAACTCATCTCGCAGACCAGTGGCAGCATTTCCGGCACTCCGAGCCTCGCCGCCATCACCGGCTCTGGCCTGACGAGTGGCTTGAAGGCCTATATTCAGGTCAGCGGTGGCAAGGTGAACCTGTTGGTTGCATCGAACATTATCACGCCGACAGTCACCCTGACCCGTCATGACGGCACCGCCGACAACACGACCTACGGCGATTCCCTGTCCTTCGACGTGGCAGTCACCCCGGCCACCACGCCGCCCACCGGACTGGTGGCCTTGAAAGACGGTGCCACGACCCTCGGCACATATACCCTGGTTTCCAGTGACAACGGCACCTGCACCATCACCCCGGAGTTGAACGCGCTGACGGCTGGCAGCCATGGCAATATCATCGCGGTGTATGCGGGGGACGGAAATTTCAGCAGCGGTGCCTCGGCGGCTCTAAGCCCCCAGTCGGTGGCACCGATGGTGCTGACCATTGCCGATGCTTCCGCGACGAACAAGATCGTTGACGGCACAACAGCCGTCACACTCAACGGCACGCTTTCCGGAGTGCTGAGCGGCGACACGCTGACGCTGAGCTTGTCCGGTTCTTTCGCCAGCTCGGCGGTGGGAGTCCAAAACGTCATCTCCACCTCGATCTTCGGCGGGGCCTCGGCGGCCAATTACACCCTGACCCAACCCGAAGGCGTGACGGCGGAGATTTTGGCGGCGGGAATCTGGACCGGCGGCGGCAACGCCCACTGGGCCAACAACGGCGATACCGGCAATTGGTTGTACGGCTTGACCGCCGGGGACTGGCAAAACGTCGCCTTTGACAGCAACACCGCAGTCGGCACCGTGGCCATCGATTGGTACAAAGGGACCGGCTCCATCAACCTGAACAGTGGCCTGACCACCGACATCACCTTCAATAAGGGCAGCACAACAAGTATCATCCAGAGTGGCACTGGCGCTCATGCGCAAGGAGGGATCCATATCGCCGCCGACAGCGCAAACCTGACGATGAATACCGATCTCGCGATTTGGGATAGCTCCGCAACCTGGACGATTGGTGCCAACCGGACGCTAACAATCAACGGTGTGGTCAATGGTGGCTACGGCTTCACTTTGAACGGCCCCGGTACGGCGGTCCTGACCGGCGCGAACACCTACGGCGGCCAGACCTACATCCATTCTGGCACGCTGCTCGCGGCCAACAACACCGCCCTGGGTGTTGGTGGACACAACGGTGCCACGATGACCTTCATTCGTGACGGTGCCACCTTGGCGCTGCAAGGCGGCATCCAGCTCAACGAACATGCCCACTTCACCGGTGCCGGGGTTGACGGCTTGGGTGCCATTCGCAGCATCAGCGGCGACAATGCGCTCACTGAGGTCTATGGGCTGGACGGCAACGCCACCATCGGTGTGGACGCCGACACTCTCATGATCGTTGGTGCAATCTACCACGACAGCGGTTCCTATGGCATTACCAAGGTGGGCACGGGCACGCTGGCACTCAGCGCCGTCAATCTTTACACCGGTGCGACGAATATCAGCGCCGGTACCCTGAAGTTGACGTCTCTCAGCATTGGAACTACCAGCGTCGCCGCTGCAAACTCGTATGCCTTCAATCCTGCCGCCAACAACCTTCTCGCCGGTCTCTCGCCCACCGAAAAATCAAATAACAGTGAAGGCGGCGAGAGCACGGGCTCCGTCACAAAACTAACGGACGCTGCCATTGTCGCCGATAGCGCCGATACCTATTATGTAGGAAGCAACGCATATCTTACTTATACGCTTCCCACTGACGCATCCGCTGGCTATGACATCACCCAGATCCATATCTACTCCGGCTGGAACGACGGCGGGCGCGAGAACATCACCCTCAATAACATCACATACTCGACCGTCGCCGATCCAGCCACTTTCACCGCCATCCCGAACAGCAGTGTGAACTACGAAGGCGGCACCAGCGTCGCCAAAGTCACCATTTCGGCCACCGACGGGGTGTTGGCGAGCGGAGTGTACGCGATCCGGTTCAATTTCGGCGCTCAGGAGAATGGAGCTGTCGGCTACCGCGAACTGGAGGTGCTCGGCATGCCTGTCGGGGTGCCCGCCGTCGGGCAGTTGCCCTCTGGGACGGCTCTCACCATCGCCGCCGGGGCGACCTTTGATGTGTCAGCCGTCAGCGCCTATACGTTGGGCAGCAGCAGCTTGGCGGCCAGCGGCACGGGCACGACTGTTGGCACAGACGCCGCAGCCATCACCGGTGCCGCCGAAGGCACGGTGAATCTTGGCTCGCAGCCAGTCACCTTGAACTATGATGGCACCCATCCCGCTCTGGTGGTTTCCCAAGGCACGCTGACACTCGGCAGCAACCCGTTCACCGTGGTGGTGCCTGGCACGGCCTTAGGTGCAGGGGTTTATTCCTTGATCGCCACTTCCTCCGCCATCGCCGGTGCGGTCGATCCAACACCCGCCTTCGTCGGAAACGGCGTCGCCAGCGGGCTGACGGGCGCCATTTCCATCAGCGGCAATGACGTGATCCTGACGGTTTCCAGCGGCACCGGCGGCAGCTACGCCACTTGGGCCGCCAGCCACGGCATCGCCGACCAACCCGCCAGTGGCGACTTCGACCACGACGGCATCAGCAACCTGGTGGAATACGCTCTCGGCCTCGATCCGACGATTCCTAACAGTTCAGTCGGTACGCTCACCGGCAGGCTGCTGAGCTTCGCTAAGGGCACGGAAGCCGTGACCAACGGCGATGTCACTTATGCCATCGAGGAATCCGATGACCTCGGCCAGTGGACGGTGGTCACCCCGGACGTCAACAACGCCACCACCATTTCCTACACCCTGCCAGTCGGCAAGACCAAGGCCTTCGCCCGCCTGGTGATCACGGAGTAAGCGGAAGAGATGGTGATTTTTGAACGAGAGTGAGCGATAGCGAGCCTGGAAAAACAGTTGAAGCCCTGATTCGCATGACCGAAGGCAAGGTTGGACTATCTCCCAGTCAATTGCCCCACTGCAGCTGACCTCTGTGGCTGTGAATTGAAATGTGAATCCGTCCAAGATACGTGGCCGCCGCCGGATCAGGCGGCGGCCGTCACCGGGGAAGTGAGTTTTCCGACGCAGCGCAACGAATTGTGAAAGGATGGCCGCCAGTTGCCAGGTACCCGTTCACACTTGACATGTTTTCTTCTCTATCATCATGAAATCACTGTTACTGACGTTGCTGATTGGATGCTGGACGGTGGCGGCGGCCGCACCCTGGAGCACGCCCACCGAATTGCGGGCGTGGACGGCCAAGACCGGCCACAAGCTGGAGGCCAAAGCCGTGCAAATCACCGATGGCAAGGTGCAACTCGAGCGCGCCGACGGCTCCAAGGTAATCGTCGAGCTCGACAAATTCATCGATGCCGATCAGGCGATTCTGCGCAAGCAATTTGACCAGAGCGGTCCCGTAGCGACCCCCCCGCCTGCAGCCACTCCTGAGGGCGTTGACACTCCGCCGCCTGCGACGGTTCCGGCTGACAAGCCCACAGCGGGCATCGCCGCCGATGATCTTCCCTATCCGCTGGGCCAGGCCACCGCCGAAATCCCCTGCGGTGACGCCGTGAGTTACTTTTTGTATCTACCTAACAGCCTCCGCAAAGGTGCCAAGCACCCGGTGTTATTCGTGATGGGCCCGGGCGGGGGGTCCGCCGGCGATGCCGAGCGCTACCGCGCCGGTGCCGAGCGCAACCACTGGATCATCGCCATCTCCAAGCAATCCAGAAACGGCTTTGAGGGCAGCCAGGACGCGGTTGATGCCATGATCCGGCACGTCACCACCAAACTGCCGATCAACAAGAAGCGGATGTATGTGACGGGCTTTTCAGGGGGATCGCGCATGGCGTTTGCCACCGCCGGGACCAATAAGGAAATTGCCGGCGTGATCGCCTGCGGGGCGGGCGGCCACTTGGGCAGTGCCCACCAGGTCGCCTACGGGCTGGTTGGTACCAATTGCTTCAACCGCACCGACATGGCCAATAGCTTCAAGGGATTGAAGAGCCGCGACAATGTCCTGCGGTTTTTCCCGGGACAGCACGAGTGGGCCAGCGAGGAACTCTGCGATGACGCCATCACCCACCTCAATGGAGTGTTCTTGTTCGCTAACCGGGCGGCCTACCCCGACGATTGCGCCGCCTACACCGCACAGGTCGGCGACTTGGTCGAGCTCTCCGCCAAGACCGCTCCACTGCGGGCTTATATGTGGTCGAGCTTTCTAACAATCCACGGAATCAAGGAGCCAAAGCTTGCCGCGCTGCATGCCACCCTCAGCCAGAGCGAGATCAACAAGCTCTATGTGAAAGGTCTCACCGATGTGAGCGAGTTCGCACAGAAAAATTTTGGCGGAGTCAGTGGCTCGCAATGGAAGGCCGACCCGAAGGTGGCCGCAGCCTGCAAGCGGGAAGCAAAAAAATTCGTTGGCACGCCGTGGGAGGAGGTCCTCAACCTCATGGCCGGCGACGCCCAGAAGTTTTAGCTGCCCGGCACCGTGGCGTCGGGCTCGGTTCCTTCTGCAAGGATGTCTGGCGGGCATTGTTCGGCTTCGGTGCACCCTACCACCACACGGGAGATCTCGTGACAGCAGAAGATTACCAAGTGCGCTTGAAGTAAACGTGTCACGCGGCATGTTGGAGGCCGAATGACTATGGGGATAGTGGCAAAGAAATGATTTCTTGACACGGAGTGGGTATGCGGTACCAAGTGCCGCGGGATTGATCACGGTTTGGTGGGCAAGACAGATTTCAAAGTACGGCTCGCCATCCGTTTCAGGCACGAACGAGAACACAGATACGAAATATGTGGTATGCAAACCATCATTAGACGCCTTGAAATGCCAAAGATGCTGTCGTTAGGCCAAGATTCCCCGTCTTGCGTCTTGATGTCTTGGGTCTCGGGCCTGAGGCGAAACCTCGTTAGGGCGTGCCTCCGCCACGCCACCGTGTGGCTGGGCGTCGCGCTCGGCTTCGCCGCCACCTCGCAAGCCGCAGAACGTAAACCCAATTTCCTTTTTATCTACACCGACGACCAGCGCTGGGACGCAATGGGCGTCGTCCAGCTCGAGCAGGCCGAGCATGCACGCTTTCCGTGGTTCAAGTCGCCCAACATGGACCGCTTGGCCCGCAGCGGTGTGCGCTTCCGCAACGCCTTCGCCACCTGCTCGCTGTGTGCCCCGAGTCGGGCCGCTTTCCTAACGGGTCGGTACAACCACCTGAACGGTATCACTAACAATCACACCGAGTTTCCGGTGGATACGGTCACCCATGCCTCGCTGCTGCATGCTGCTGGCTACACGACCGCTTACATTGGCAAATGGCACATGGGTGAGCAGCGTGGTCAGCGCCCGGGTTTCGATTACTCTGCGAGCTTCATCGGTCATGGTCGGTACAACGACTGTCCGGTCGAAATCAACGGTGTTTCCACGCCTACCCAAGGGTGGATTGACGACGTCAGCACCGACTTTGCGATTGGTTGGATGAAGCAGAACCGCGAGCGGCCGTTTTCGTTGGTTGTGGGTTTCAAGAGTCCTCACAGCCCGCGCGGCGGCACGAATCTCCCCGAGCGCTTGCGCAACCTCTACGCCAGTGAAACCAGCAGGCCGGCACCGAATTTCGGCGTGCCAGCCATCTTCCACCCGCCCGACCCCGCCACCAGCAAGCAGCCCCAAGGGCTCTCTGACAATGCGATCCATCTCGACTACCTCCGCCACGTGACAGGTGCCGACGAAAATCTCGGCAGATTGTTAGACTCTCTCGATGAGCTCGGTCTGGCAGAAGACACGGTGGTCGTTTACACCAGCGATAACGGCTACTATCTAGGTGAACATTGCCTCGGCGATAAGCGCTCAATCTATGAAGAGTCATTGCGCATCCCGATGCTGGTGCGTTACCCGCGCCTCTTCGGCAAGGGCAAGGTCATCGACGAGATGGTACTCAACATCGACCTCGCCCCGACGCTCCTCAATTTGGCAGGCGTGACCGTGCCCGCAGCCATGCAAGGCGTGAGTTGGAAAGCCCTTGCCTCCGGGCAGAAGCCGGCGAATTGGCGCCAGTCGTTTCTGGCAGAGTATTTTTATGAAGACGGAGGTGGAGACACTCCGACACTGGTAGGCGTCCGCAGCGCCAACGCTAAACTCGTGACCTACCCCGGCCATCCCGAGTGGACTGAAGTTTTTGACCTAACAGTTGATCCTTATGAATTGAAGAATCTGGCGGCGGATCCCGCAGTCACTGCGAAACTCAGATCCGAGCTCGACACCCAAATGAAGGCCGTCAACTATGCCGTGCCTCCCAACGTTGACAAACCACCGCTACCCAAACCTGCGGCCAGAACACCGAAATAGCGCAAGGCAGCTCACCGCCTCAGACGCCGCCTCTCAAGCCGCCCGCCAAGCTCACTGGAATTTCACTTTAAGTGTAAAATGAATTCTTGCCCTTCGCGAAAAAATCATCAGGGTTTCCGTTTATTCCGCTTGGTTTGACTAGCCATAATTTCCAATCCGCACCCGAATGAAAACACTCCTCGGATTTAAAACTTGAATGCTTCGCCAACATCGGTGGACATCGGCGGTCATAGATACGCCGCTACAACCGACAAATATTCTTGCGCGTCTCCTCAGCTTGGTCGCAATCCACTCGTTCAGCGTTCCGCCCGAACCGTCACCAAACCGAAAGCCGCCACCTCGATGGTATCTTTCTTATTGTTGTTGTTCGCTGTTTGAAAGTTTCTTCCTGTTGCTGGGTGTTTGGAGTTATTGTTTCTTCCTGTCATTTGGTGCTTCTCGGTCAACCCCTTGTACAGCGGAGGGAACAGGCAAAATTTCAACCGCATATCCGGCCAGCGTCTTGGCAGCCGAATCGGCGTTTCGATAGGTCGCCGGCTGGTTTCTGGTATTTATGATAATGGCGCCGGCAGGCTTGCCGTCCTCGGACAGCCGTTCCACCACCACAACACCCGGGTCTGCGGCCAGCCCTGCCCGAGGCGCAAAGCGCCCGATCAATTTTCCAAGCCAGGCGTCGTCCGGCTGCGTGCCAAGAAGAATCACGCGGCCCTTGCCGATCGGACACTCCACCACCGCTGCTAGGCCGTCCAACGGTCCATGGGAATACGCGGCCAGCACATGGCGATCCGCCTGACGCAGCTCGTAGGCATCGCACCACAAGCGGCAGCCGATGGTTTTGCCTCCGGCATAGAGTTTTGTAATTCCGCCCGGTGTCAACCGGTGCCGCACATGGATGCCCAGCCATTTCTCAAAATCAGCACCATAACAGGCATCCCGAAAAGCCGTGGCTTCCTGTGTGCGGCACGCGGACAGCGGACCCAGAATCCAGGTTCCACCCTGCTCGACAAAACGCCGCATGCGCTTCATCATGTCGGTGTCAATCGACGGCAGATAGGGTGAACAAACCACCTGATATCCATCAACCGGCGCACCTGGCATGATCACGTCCCGTGCGACGCCGGAGTCACTAAGCAGCCGATGAAATGCGCTGATGGATGTGTCATAGAGGAATCCATCTGCGATGGGACTGGCCTCGAACTGCCATTGAACCGGCACACCGTAGTGCAGGGCGACTGCGGCCGGTTTCGGATGCGTCGTCCGCATCCAGTCGGCGTGTGCGGCCAGCTCTGCTGCCACGGCGCGGATTTCGCCTGTGTTAGCGCACTCATCACCCCAGGGGTAAAGCAGGCTGCCGTGTTCCAGCTCCTGTCCCGCCCAATGCGCCCGCCACAGCCAGAAGCTCACAGCCTCGCCGCCCAGCGCGTAGGTGAGCCACATTTTGGCGTGCAGCGCGCCTGGTGAAAAGACCAACGAATCCCCGTCGCCCACCGAGGTGCCGGCGCTGTGGTTGGCGGCTGTTTCCGCCAACCAGAACCTCTTTCCCATCGGCCTCATCCAATCGGCTTCAAAGACATAGCGCGGCAGGTTGTCGGCCCCAGCATAACTGTCAGTGCCCACGATCTCCAGATGCTCAAAGAGCCTCTCATAATCGATTCGCTGGTACACCGGATTATGCGCATTCGTGGTCACCGGCTTGCCGGTCTTGCCACGCAGTACCTCAGCCTGAGCATTGCAAAAAGCGACATATATCGCTCATGAAATGCCGGTAGGCCGCCCGCAGGGACGGATGATGTGATCCCTGGACGCGTTCCGGATTGGGAAGCGGCACCTGATCGAAGGACTGATATTGCTGGCTCCACAAAACCGTGAGCCATGCCTGATTCAACGCTTCGATGGTTCCAAACCGCTGCTTGAGCCAGGCGTGAAAAGCCACTTCGCAGCGGGGGCAGAAACAATCATCCCAGAATTCGTTATCGATCTGCCAGGCTATTACAGAGGAGGATTTTTCAAACTCATCTCCAAGCCGCTCTGCAATATTCACGGCAAACTTTTGATACGTGGGCGAATTCGGACAGTACTGGCGTCGGCCACCATGCTCGAGCGTCTGCCCAGACGCTTTCACTCGCAATATGTCAGGATGTTTCTCACTCAACCACACCGGCGGTGCGGCGGTCGGTGTGCACAGCACCACGGCCATGCCAGCCGCCGCGAATTTATCAACCGCCTGGTGAAGCCATTTGAAATCGAAAGCCCCCTCGTCCGGCTCCATCCGGCACCATGAGAACTCGCCCATACGGACCATGTTGACGCCGACGTCTTTCATCTGCCGGATGTCCCGGTCGATTTCTTCGCCGGCAACTTCCGGATAATAGGACACTCCCACATAAGGCGGTTGCGGGACCGGCGGTGCCCCGCGCAATGGCTGACCGGCCGCTAACAGACCGATCATCAAAGAAGCCAACCGCCCCGGTATTTGTAACTTTTGTATTTTCAAGTTCTCTGGTCAGTTTTCGGTGGCCATCAAACGCCCGAAGAGTTTGCCACCAAGGGCAGGTGCCGAAATGGTGGCCGTTACATGGCTGTAGTTCCAAAGATGGAAACCGGTGATGGTCTGCTCGCTGCCTAGATCAAACGTCATCCAGGCATCTTGATGTCCGTTGCTCAGCCACATATTATGGCCCGGGTTGTTGCCGCAGGTGGAACTGGCCGTGACCGGATTGTTGGGGGTCATGCCCGTGCCGTCTATGGCATGGATAGGCGCGCGATCATCGCCCGAATAGTAACTCTGCGAAGTGCCGTCGATGGGCGTCAAGAAATCGTCTGCCGCTTGCGCCGTCCCGACCAAGCTGCCCGTCATGGCCAGTCCGATAGCCGCCGTTACTGCGAGGGCGGAGTGATTGAGGGCATCTCTTATGGGGCTCATGATATAATAGGTTTTCATGCTGGTTGGTTGGTATCCTTGCGATTCTAGCCGTGGAATGATGTCAATTTCACACGTCTTGGTTGCTCACCGCCTTGTCACAGGTTGATGCGACATGGGCGCTTATGGATCTCTCTTCTACGGCTTGTTATTCAACAACTCGGTCATGGCCTGGCCCATGGCTTCCCCGACGTCCATATAGGTTTCAGCGTTGCCGTTGTAGTGGCCGTTGCCGCTGCCGCCTTTTGACAAGGGGTTGGCATAGACTGTGGCCACATTGCCTTTGAACTCCGGGTGCTTGCCGCTCGTGCCGTCAACCGCGAGTTGGGCATCGAGCACCTTGCCCCCGTTGCCCCCGCCGCCCTTAACGGATTCGCCTATGGTAGCCATGACGAACTTGGCGTTAGGAGCCGCGAAGTCCTTGCGCAACGCCTTGATGAACGCGACAAGATTTTTCTCATAGTGCGCCGCATGCACGGGGTTTCCGGCGTCCTTTTCGCCCTGCCAAAAGAAGAATCCCCCAATCTCATAGCCCTTCGCCCCGGGGTAATGCTTGTCGAGCTCCACAAGGACCTTCTTCGCATCCGCAACGTCGGAATCATACTGCAGGCCGGCCCACCATTCAATGGGCTTGCCATTTTTGTCCAGCCATGGCGGCGGCTCTGTCGCCTTGCCTTTGGCCGGGTCCGCCGCCCAGGAATCCGGACGATCCTTGTAGCCGGCATATACTTTGCCGTCTTCTTCAAATCGCTCGCTGCCAGGGGGCAGGAGATCCCAACCCAGGCTGCGATTGCCGATGCAGCACTTCAGGATCATAACCGGCGCATCGACGGCATTCCCGACAACCTGTCCGATGCCGAATTCCGGACCGATCGTTTTGCAGGTTTTTACGGTCATCCATTCGTTGTTGAGCGGTCCCTTGCCGGACATGTAACGCACAAAACGGACATCCTTCCGCTCCGTCCAGTTACCTGCATCATCCACAAGGTAGGTATATTTGTTCTTGCTCTTCACCGCATTCTCCAGGGAGCCCTCCCCGCCGACAATCTTGCCCATGCCAACCATGTTGGACTGCCCCAGCAAAATAAAAACCTTAACCGGCTTCGTCATGTCCGCGGCTTTGTTGTCCGGCTTCTGCAGATTCTGGTTTGATCCCGGCTTGGCAAATTCCGCCGCCGAGACCATGGATGCGCCCATGGCCATGCCGACTAAGGCACCGCCGATTCCCAATAACGTTTTCCGATTCATGTTTGTTCCTTTTGGTTGTGGTTGTTTCATTTCCTTCTAGCCGCAGGTCTTGACAAGGTCGGCGAGCAGGCTTGCCGCGATGAGACGCGGTGCGGGAGCGATGGAGGTTATGGGTTTGATTGGGCGGTTTGTAAGTTTGGCCGGGATGGAAGAGATGAGTAAACGGAAGGATGGCTGTCAATCTTTCAGCGACCCTTCAGCAGCTCAATACCCAGATTTGACGTCATTCCAGACCTACAGGTCGTAGGTAGCCGGCTCAGCGGCCCCGGGTTCTTCGCGCCCCTGAACTCGCTAGGGTTGTTGCCCATGACCGCCTGCCATTGCGCCTGCGTGACCTCGAACTTGCCCAGCCAGAAGGGCTTGGTGAGCGTGACTCGGCGTCATGGACAACGGGCTTCTAGCCTGTCGTTTCATGCACAGACAGGCTGGAAGCGTAATCCTGACACCGGCTCCGGGGGACAACGTTTGACGTGGGCGTTGAGGGTTGCTTTTGAGCGGGAACCTTGTCTGCGGGCTTGGTAGCCGGTTGGTCAGCGCCCATTATTGTTCGGCAATCTGTGGCGTCTGGGCTATTCGCAGAACTCCACCGTAAGCATGCCACGAGGTGGCAAGACATATGTCTTCGAACGGCTGTTCGCAGGCGGGTCAGGCAGCGCGGCGATGTTCTCCCCGCCACTTGTGCGCCAGGCTTTGACGCTGGCTGCCTTAAAACTGCGAAGGCTGAGTTGAACGTCCAGCGCTTGTTCCTGGACGTTGGCAATGTTGACCACGATGCGTTTGCCATTCTGACTGCGGAAGGCGCAAGCCTTGACGCCAGGCTGGGAGATGCCACTGGCAGCAGGTCCGGTGACGGTGGATTGGACCACGCTCATGCCTGGTACCAGACGCGAGGCGAACTGACGAAAGCCGTGATAGATTTTAGTCAGCTTCCATGAGTTTCCCCAATCGACATGAATGAGTGCCTCGCCACCCTGCCGCGGTGGATAGACCCAATCGTATGCCATCCAGACGTTGGCCCCACCGTTAAACGCTTCGCTCATGGCCAGCCAGTATTCGGCAGCGGAGCGGATCAACTCCGGCGAATCGTCCGGGCCATTGACACACCATTCGGTGCTCCAAACCGGACGGCCCTTGGCGGCTTGAGTTAGGGTTTTCCAGCGGTCGCCGCGGCGCTCGTAGTCGTGCGTGCCGACGATGTCGAGTTGTGCGCCGACCTTGCCCAGCAGAGGTGGCAGATATTGTTCCGCCGCGACGATGGCACTCAGGACATTGGGTGCCACGAGCTTGGGCCGTGGCACTTCCGGATGGCGCCGGGCCATTTCAGTCAGGTAAGCCGCCACCTTGGCAAATAGATCGGCGTGCTGCTGCGGGGTGAGAAAATACGAGGGTTGGGTGTGCGGCCAGTCGGGTTCATTGGCGATGCTCAGGTATGAGATGGGAATCCCGCGTTGATGCATGTGATTGAGAAACGCCCAAATGAATTCCCCGAGTTTTAGTTCCAGGCCAGGCTTGAGGGTGCCCCTCGCCTCGCCGCCTCCAGACACGTCATTATTCGTTTTCATCCAGGCTGGAGGAGTGTAGAGCGTGGCATAAAACCGCATCTGGGGCTGGCGTTTGCGTGCTGCCTCACAAATGGCCACCAGATGCTCGCAATAGGCGAAATTCTCCTCGCGGAATGCGGGTGCCCACGGGTCGTGGTTGTCATTCTGAGGCTCATGATCATGCCGGATGCACAGGTGCAGGTAGTCTGTGCGCACGTCCTTGAACATCGCATCATAAAGCGACTCCTGCAGCTCGGGCTTCTGGCGGGCAGCGAAACTCGTGATGTGCCCTTCGAAAAAAATCGCCCCGCAGCCGAGCCCGTCGAACCGTTGCAAAACCCGGCCGGTATCCACAGTCACCAGGGTAGGAGATGCCGTTAGAACCCGGGTAGTGAAACCCAGCAAAGCGATCAGAGAGAGGACGCGGATCATAGCAAGGAAGACTCCATCTGGCACCGCTCCGTGGCAAACATAAAGTGCGGCATGCCGCCAAGTCCGCCCGCAGATGATCGATCGCCGCGTTGATGGATTTCTGGCACTGTGGTGCGGTCTAATCTTCACTGGTTTCACGGTTTCGGTGGTGGCCCGTCAGAATGAATCAACCTTGCGCAAGGCGTTGCGCGGCGCTCGCGTCGTCAGGTCGAAAACGCCTGACCAGCCCCCTATTGAAGACCCGGCGGAGAAGACGACCAAGTCGCAGCGCAGTCGTCCCGGTAACGGTGGCGGTCACGGTGGTGGTAACGGTGGCGGTAACGGTGGCGGTAACGGTGGCGGTCACGGTGGTGATGCATGCAGCTATGGACTGAATGGAGGATATATCAGAACCGGTGCCGCCGGTGCCGGTCCCGAGGGTGTATTCGGCGGTGGCGCCGACGGTCGTCCATGCACCCGCCACGATCGAACCGGCCCCAGTAAACGTTCCTCCGTGGATACCGTCGGTCAGTTTGTTGACGTTGGCACCGTTGCCGGAGTTCCACCCGGTGGTGGCGCTGGGCATCAGTCCGTTGAGGAGATCAGAGGCGCTGACAAAGCCCGCGTAGGCCAGTTCCGTGCGCTGAAGACCTTCGTCTGCACCAGCGTCGCGTTGGCAGAGGTGGCGGCAAGGGCAAGGCTCGCGAGCGCTGCAGCGAGGCGGGTTACGATAGGGGTTTTTGTTTTCATACTGCCATTTCTTTCAAGGATGAACCTTCCAAGCAAATGCGATAGGTCAAGGAAATCGAGTCGGGAAAAATCGGTGGCGTTTACGGGGTGGTTTCGGTGGCAGCAAGCCGACCGAAGAGCTTGCCGGAGAGCGAGGCCGCGCTGGCCGGGATCTTCACCACGACGTGGATGAGGTCGCCATTCGCGGTGGCATCGAAGTGCATGCTGCCGACGTCTGAACTGCCAGCGGCACCGGGCACCAGCGCCTCGTGGCTGGTCCACGGGTCGGCTTGGCCGACGTTGTTGCTGCACTGCACCTTGAGCAGCGCCGCGCCGCGTTTGGCCGCAGCCAGGCAGTTGAAGGTCAGCACCAGCTTGCCGCTCTCGTTGGTCGGCTTGGGCAGCAGCCCTCTGGCGTTGAAGGCCGGACTGGCCGATCCTAACAACCAGGCCAGACCGTTGGCTACGCCGTCGTTACCAGCGTCGGCATCGAAG
>Ga0118677_10005664_pt1 | contig 21703 bp, 20 predicted proteins | sample AliMusrvi5mmetaG_FD_86154 | JGI IMG/M metagenome (GOLD analysis project Ga0118677, IMG submission 86154)
AAACCTGTAGGTGCTCGCATTTGTTACTGAAAACGGTGATTGGCTGTATGACCGGGCGGGTTTCGTCAGTTTGGAGGCGCTGCCGGAGGTGCGGCGTGAGTTGGCGGCTGGCGATTTGAAGTACTTGAAAGAGACGCCGGAGGCTCAGCCATCGGGCAAGATGCCGCCGCTGCCGTTGGAGGCACCGCCGACTAAGTACATCGCAAAAGTCTATGTCTTCAGCCCGGGCCGCGAGGTAAAGGTGCAAGTCAATAAATTCAGCCAGCATCGCTTCGCCAACGCCAAGGAGGCCGAAATTGTTATCGGCGGTGCCATTGATGGCCCCAACGAAGTCCAGTACGCCATTAGCAAATTGCCAGGCGGCACCGGGACCGAGGCCCTGACAATCCGCGTCTATCTGCTTTCCCAAGTCGAGGGAGTCAAGCCGATCAAGGCATTTGAGTACCAAGTGCTTGAAAACCAAACACCCAAAGCGTTCGCCACCAGCTCGTTCGACGTCGATGCCACCATGGTTGCCAAACTCATGGGCAAGGCCCACTGAGACGCCCGCTGCCGTGGGCAATCCCGGACGAATTCGCTAAAACCGGGACTGGCCATTTGGCAAAAACCGGCCACTTTGGAGGCATGATTTCGCGCCGCAAGCTCCAATACCCGGTGTCATCACCGTTGCGGCAGTACCTCTATCACTTCGACCGCCAGCGAGATATCCCACAGGTGTATTGGGAGTTGTGCCGCTTCACCGGTGCCGTTCCCTACGAAGATCCACGTGGTCGCGAAACCCTCTGGGTCACCGTGATGTACCCGCCCGATGTGTTCGCCGAACTGCGGGAACGCCTCACCAGCATCTACACCGAACTCAAACTCGGCCGCGACGTCACCCAACACGAGCACCTGCTGGTGGACCGGATCGACTTCGGCGACTTTGGCAATTCGAGACCGTTCCGGGTCCGCATCACCAATGTGTTTAACGACAACTCGGACTATTTCTACGTGAAACAAGCGGATGCCTCGCGCATCTACGGCCTGGAGCTTGAGCACATCCTCTCGCCCAACCGGATCAACTATATCGTCAACGGCACGACCCTCATCGAGGAGCACATTGCTGGAGTGCCGGGGGATGTGTTTCTGCGCGATCATCTTAGCCAGCCCGGCATCAACAAGGTGCGCATTGCCAAGGAGTTCACCAAGTTCAACGAGCGCTGTTTCATCCGCCTGCTCGGTGACATGCGCAGTGCCAACTACATCGTCGAGATCACTCCTGACTTCGAGGAAGTCCAGTATCGCGTTCGCCCCATCGACTTCGACGAGCAATCCTACGAGGGCAAGGGCAATACCTATCTGGCGCTGCGTTACAGCTCTAACCGCGCCATCACCCGCCTCGCCTTCGAGGTGCTTAACCGCAAGACCATTGATCAATACGTGGCCGAGGAATATGCCCAAATGTCCCGCCGTGCCAAGGTCGAAAGCTCACGTCTGCGGGCCTTGCTCGGCATCATGCGCCGCGAGGAACTCGCCCCGCTCGAGCACGTCGTGACCCTCGCCAAGGAGCTTGACCGCATCCATCGCACCAGCACCTTTGCGCAGTGCCGCTCAATGGGTGAACTCACCGCCAAACACCTTGCTCTCATGCTGGAGATGTAGAGGTACTAGAGATGCATGCCCCGCGATTCCAGTTGCCATCCCCAGAACTCAGGGTTCGAAGCGCTCGGCTTGACCGGTCGCGGCCAATACCGCCTGCCAAGCGGGACTTGTCGGATCCATGCATTTCTTTTTGGACGTTAGAAGCCTGATCGGCACATGGATGAAGCGGTCGTGGAGGATGCCGACCACCAATCCGGTTTTGCCGGCCATGGCGGCGTGGGCGGCGTGGCGAGCGAATAGATCGCAGAGCATCGAATCTTCCGCGTCTGCGGGCACACTTCGGATGATGTAGTTAGGATCAAAGTAACGCAGGGTGGCCGGTATGTTTGCCGTCTTGAAGTGGGCCTCGATTTTCTCCCGCAGAAATTGGCCGATGTCCTTGAGTTTGAGGTTGCCCGAGGCATCGCGTTGGTCGCCGCCCGACTCGATCAAATCCTGGCCGGCACCCTCGGCCACCACAATGAGTGCGTGAGCTCGTCGGAGGATGCGCCGCTCCAGCGCCGCAAGCAAGCCGCGCGGGCCGTCGAGGGCGAAGGGCACCTCGGGGATCAGGCAGAAATTCACATCCTGGCTGGCCACGGTGGCCCCTCCGGCGATGAATCCGGCATTGCGGCCCATCAGTTTGACCAGCGCGATGCCGTTCTGGACGCTGTGTGCCTCGGTGTGGGCACACTTGAGGATTTTCGAGGCCTCCTCCACCGCAGTGAAATACCCGAAGGTGCGCGAGACAAACGCCACGTCGTTGTCCACCGTCTTGGGGATGCCCACCACGGCCAGCGGATAGCCGCGCCGCTGGGCTTCCTGAAACAACTCGTTGCCGCCGAGCTGGGTCCCATCTCCCCCAATCGTGAAAAGCAGGTTCACCCGCCGCTCGATCAAATGGTCCACCGCCACGCCTATATCCACCGGTCCCCGCGACGTGCCTAACACGCTGCCGCCTTCCTGATGGATGTCGTCCACCAACTCGGGTGTGAGAACCACCGGATGGGCACTGCGCCGTGGATCGAGCCCTTGATAGCCATTGCGGAAACCCAGGACTTCCTTCACCCCGTAGCGGTGGTGCAATTCGAGAAAGAGCGAGCGGATGACGTTGTTGAGGCCGGGACACAGGCCGCCGCAGGTGACGATGGCCGCCCGCGTCTGTGCCGGATCGAAAAACAGTTTGGCCCGCGGTCCCGCCAACTCGAACAGATAGCCCGGATCAGCGCCTATCTCGATGTTTTCTGGAATGCGGATGTCATCACTGATGGTGAGTGCAAGTGGCGAGGCAAAGCGCGCCGTGCCGAGATTGGGAGTATTCATGGCAGGAGGGATGCCGAAACTAGTAACGGGTGGCCGGGAAAGTTGGAAGGCAAATCCTGAGCGTCACCGCTTCATTTGCCACCTCGGATCAACGCTTGATTCTCATTGGGATTGCCAAGAAGAAAGAACACCATCTCCAGTTTGGAATCGTGCTGGACATTGACCCCGCCCATGATATGAGCTGGCAGTCACCCATGGATCAACCCTCCGATATTCCCGTTCGACCCACGCCGCCGCCACCGGATATTCCTCGCTACACGCCACCCGTCCCGTCGATTCTTATACCGACCGTGGAAACAACGGTCGCGCAGCCGCCGTCGCAACTTACCCCCAAACTCAAATTGCGGGTGGCGCAGGAACTAGAAATCCACATCTCTCCCCACGGCGCGCTGGCACCATTCAACACCCGCGTCATCGCCGCGGTGATCGATTGCGTTCTGGCGTTCGGCCTATCGCTCGCCACCTGGATCATCCTGCCCGGCTTTTTTGGCCGCGGCCTTCCCTCGCTGATGGGGCTGGCCTATCTGGTCACCCGCGATTCCCTGCCCTTACTCGGCGGCCAGAGCGTCGGCAAAAAGGCCATGAACCTCCAAGCGCTCACCCTCGATGGCCACTCGCTCGCCGGCAACTGGGAGCCCGGCTTGATCCGCAACGCCGTGCTCGCCATTCCCTTCTTCGCGGTCGTCGAGTTGTTCGTCCTGCTAACCCGCGAGGACAAACCCGAACGCGGCCGCCGCCTCGGCGACGAATGGGCCAAAACCAAGGTCGTCGTCATCAAACCCGAATCTCCCGCAGAACCCACCGGAAAATAAACCATGACCTATCTAACAAAAATACTGTTGCCTGTCGCGCTGCTGGCGCCTGTGCTGGCCGCGCCGCAAGATGCCGGCCAGACGCTCAATTACGGCCAACCCGCCAGCGACTGGCCCGGGGGCGCCCTGCCCATCGGCAACGCGCGCATGGGAGCCATGTTGTTTGGTGGCGTGAGCGAAGAGCGCATCCAGTTCAACGAGCAAAGCCTGTGGTCGGGTGATAACAACTGGGATGGCGCCTACGAGTGCGGCGATCACGGTTTCGGTTGTTATCGCAACTTCGGTGACCTATCTATCACCTGGGACATCGCCGCTGCGCCACCCGCCGATTACCAGCGAAGCCTCAACATCAGCAACGGCATTCACACCACCACTTTCACCCATAACTCCATCAAGTTCACCCGCGAGGCTTTCGCCAGCCATCCCGATCAAGTGCTCGTCTTCCGCTACTCCGCCGACAAGCCCGCCGCTCTCACCGGAAAAATCTCGTTGAAATCCGCGCAGGGCGCCGCCACCACCGCATCGCCCAGCGGCCTCGTGTTCAGCGGTGAAATGCCTAACAAGCTCAAGCATGCCGCCGCCCTCCGCATGCTCGCCACCGGCGGCAAGACCCGCGTCGAGGACAACGCGCTGGTTTTTGAAAACTGCGACAGCCTGTTGCTGTTGCTCGATGCCCGCACCAACTACAAGCCGGATTACACGGCGGGCTGGCGTGGCGCCGACCCGCTGCCGACGCTCGAGAAGGAACTTGCCGCCGCCCTCGCCAAACCCTACGCCACCCTCAAAGCCGCACACGTCAAGGATCTAACATCTCTGCTCGACCGCGCCCGCATCGACGTCGGCACCACCGCTGCGGCCGTCCTCGCCCTGCCCACCGACCAACGCCTGAAACGTTACGCCGGCATGGGTGGCGAGTTCAAGGCCGCGCAAGGCAATGCCGTGGACGCCAGTGCTGGCGACCAACTCAAGCGCATCGCCGAGTCGATGGCCGATCCGGACCTCGAGGCAACCCTGTTCCAATACGGCCGCTACCTGTTGGCCAGTTGCTCGCGGCCCGGCGGGCTGCCCGCCAATTTGCAGGGCTTGTGGAATGACAGCAACACCCCGCCATGGGCCAGCGACTATCATAACAACATCAACGTCCAAATGAACTACTGGGGCGCCGAGTCCACCAATCTATCCGAATGCCAGGTGCCACTGGTGGACTTCATCGAGGCGGCGGCCGAGCCGTGCCGCATCGCCACGCGCAAGGCGTTTGGTGAGAAAACCCGCGGCTGGACCGCGCGCACCAGCCAGAGCATCTTCGGCGGCAACGGCTGGGAATGGAACATCCCCGCCAGCGCTTGGTATGCCCAACATGTCTATGAACACTGGGCCTTCTCCCGCGACGCCGCCTATCTGAAGAAATCCGCCTATCCCATGCTCAAGGAAATCTGCCAGATGTGGGAAGACCGCCTCAAGGCCCTGCCCGACGGCTCCCTGGTCGTCCCTAACGGCTGGTCCCCCGAACACGGACCCCGCGAGGATGGCGTCATGCACGACCAACAACTCATCTGGGACTTGTTCCAAAACTACCTCGATGCCGCCAAGGCCCTCGGCGTCGATGCCGACTATCAGAAAGTGGTGGCCGGGATGCAGGCCAAGCTCGCGCCTAACAAAATCGGCAAGTGGGGCCAACTGCAGGAATGGCAGACCGATCACGATGATCCGAATGACACCCACCGTCACACCTCGCACCTGTTCGCGGTCTATCCGGGCCGCCAGATCACGCCGACCCTCACCCCGGAGCTGGCCAAGGCCGCGATTGTTTCGCTCAAGGTCCGTAGCAACGACCACCAGGACCAGACCGGCAAACCCTTCACCGTGGACACCACCATCGGCGACAGCCGCCGCTCCTGGACCTGGCCGTGGCGTTGCGCGATGTGGGCGCGCCTGGGCGACTCCGAGCGCGCCGGCATCATGCTGCGCGGCCTGCTCACCTACAACACGCTGCCCAACCTTTTCACCAATCATCCGCCGTTCCAGATGGACGGCAACTTCGGCATCACCGGTGCCATGGCCGAAATGTTGTTGCAATCCCATGCCGGCGAAATCGCCCTGCTGCCCGCCCTGCCCAAGGCCTGGGCCGCCACCGGCTCGTTCAGCGGCCTGCGCGCCCGCGGCGGCTTCACCGTCGATTGCATCTGGAAGGACGGCAAGGTCACCACCTATCACATCCGCTCCGCCAAGCCCGCCAAGGTCAAACTCCGCGTCAACGGCGAAGTGAAAGATGTGATGGCGACCGCATTGTGAAGCCGTGCCTTGTGTGCTGATGGAGACTCCGAAAGGTTGTCCATTCTTCAGGGCCAAAGGCCCGTCCTATATCAGCCCAGGGCAGCGCCCTGGGTAACAATAATCGTCATGGCATTGAGGGCTGAAAGCCAGGCCTAACGGACGTGAGATTGCCAATGAAACTGCGGCGGCTCAGGCAGGTCTTTTCTCGGTTTCCATGACGTCTTTGCTCATGACCGTGCGAGGATGGCTTGGGTGAGGTCGGTGGTTTCCTCCGGGCATCGGGACTTGATGCGGTTCCAGTTGCGCATGGCTGCGGCCATCAGCTTCTTGCGACCTTGGTGGGGTAGATGGGCAGTGTTCTCGCGTTCAGCAAGTTGCCGAAAATAGGTATTCTTCATCAAAGTAGGATATGCTCGTCCTTGGTGAAGTCCTCGGGGATGACCAGCACATTGTAGCTCATTTGGTGTCCTCCTCTTCGGCTGCCATGAAGGCCGAGGTGGTTTCAAACCAGCCGGTTTCCAACAGTTCCCCGGCCCTGGATTTATCGCGCTCGGCAATCGGCATATCGGCGAAGCGACGTACCTCGGAGCCACCGTTGTGGCGGGTGACCACCAAAGATGCATCGAGCGCCTCTCCTTTCAGGAAGTTGAGCAAGGCTGGAGAGTGCGTGGTGGCAAGCACCTGAGTGGACTCCTTGCCGGTGTTCTGCTGGAGCAGTTCCAACAGCAGATACACGCGGTTCGGATGGATGCCGTTTTCGATCTCCTCAAAAATATAGGTTTCCGCCGGGCGGGTGCCAAGCAAGGCGGCAGCGAAGGCCAGGAACCGGAGCGTGCCGTCGCTGGCGCTTTCCGCGGAGATTTTCAGACCGCTCTCCTCCACCAGCACCAGTTGGATGCGGCCCTCCAGACTGACGGTGGGAAATTCAAAATCCACAACATCCAGCGGGGTCAGTTCGCGGGTCCATTCCAGCAACGATTCTTTACGAACGGGATCCTCACAAAGCGCCTGGAGCACGGATGACAGATTTTCGCCTTTGTCTCCCAGCACCAGTTGACCGGGTAAGGACGGCCGCCGCAGCGATTGCGGATCCAGATCGAGAAAGCGCATGGAAGAAAGGCTGTTGAGCAGCTTGCGGCAGGCGTTCCGGGTTGTGGCCGTGACATCGGGATGTTCCGCCAACTGCGAAACCAGCGGTTGGTCGCAGCGCAGTTTGAGGGTAGGACCTATGTATTTCGTTGCCGAGGGATTGCGGTAGCGGACGAGAATCTGTTTCCCATCGGCCAACTGCTCGGCCTTCAAGTGATGCTTGAATGTACTGAAAACCGGAGAGCGCCAGCTAACCGATAGTTCCTCATTTAGCACCTGCGAAAGATTGCGCTTTCCCTCGGTACTTATTTGGATGCGATAGGTGAATGACCATCGCCGTGACCTGAAGCCATCCGTGCCATCCGCCGTGGTCGTTCTAAGCCGCTCAATCACCGTCGAGCGGACTTTCCAGTCCGAATTGCCCGCTGCCGCCGCCATGGACCGCCTCACGGACGCCACCACGAATGCCCTTCCATTGGAGCACGCCGCCCTCGCCGTATTTCTCGCCCAGGATCTCAGCGAGCGTGTAGCCCCGCGCGATCCCGTGCAGGAAGCGTAACGCGTCGCGCAGGTTGCTCTTGCCGCTGGCGTTAGTGCCCACCACCAGCGTGAGCGGGCCAAGACGGACCTGATGGCCGCTTCCCGCAAAGCTCTTGAAGTTGTCCAGACTCAGTTGGGTGATCATGATGGTTCTTTCTTTCTGGTGCTGGCGCGCTAGGTCACGGGTTTCTGCTCGGAGCGCTCGCGGCCCGGATCATCGAACAGCCGCAGTTTCCGCACAAGCTTTTCCGCTTGACCGGCAGTTGCGGCGATTGACGCCCGAAGAGTCTGCCAACTCGACGTGCCGAAGTGGCACCTCAAGTTCCGGGGATGGCGGGCGCCGAAGGATGAAAAGAAATAGCGGAGGGATTGGCCCGCCGCGTGCATAGGCGCCCTCGCGCTGCGCGAAACTCGCAATCCTTGGCAAGAACCTCGGTACGTCAAACTCGACGGCCTGAGAGGGCCCCTAGAGTCCTTGAAACAATGAATGTGTTGTCGTTAGGTCAAATTCTTGGTCTTGCGTCTTGCAGTCTGTGACCTTGAACAAGCGGGGGACATATATCAAATATGAAAACAGTTTTCCTCAGCTACCGCCAAACCAGCGACGGTGAACGCGCCCGCGTCCGCGACCTCGGCGAGCGTCTCCGCGACTGCTGCATCCGTGTCGTCCTATTCGACGATGCCGACGCGACGCATATCTCCGCCAAGATAAAGCGCTACCACCGTTTCCACGCCGTGGGCGATTTCGCGGGCATCGTAAAATGGCTCGGCGGCACCATCCCCGTCACCGTCACCTCCACCGCCACCCGTCCTCAAGACCTCCATCCCTCACTACCTCCCGCGCCTCGACCACTTCCACGGGCGCGAAAAGGAACTCGCGCAAATCCGCGATGCTCTCCGCCCTGAAAAGCGCATCTGGGGCGCACTCATCGCCGGTCCGGGCGGCATGGGCAAGACCTCCCTCGCCGTTCGCGCTGCCTCCGAATACACCCGCGAGCAGTTCGACCCGGTCATCTTCGTCTCGATCAAGGATCGCGCCCTTGAAGACGAAGGCCCTGTCGTCGTCACCGTCCGCTTCGTCTCCCACTATCTCGGCATCCTCGACCAAATCGCCCGCGCGCTCGGCCGCGACGACATCCCCCGCAGCACCCCCGAGGATCGTCCGCGTCTCATCCTCGATGCCCTCGCCGGCACCCGCGCTCATCATCGAGAACGGCTACCAAATGCACGCCCGCATCCCCGCGCTCGAAGCTGCCTGGCCCGGCATCGCCTCCGCATTGCCCCTCTTCTTCGCTGGCGACAATGTGCGCCTCCAGACCGTGTGCGCTGCGCTCTCGGACTTTCTCGAATTCCAAGGCCGCTGGGATGAGAAACTCGCCCTCTGCGAGAAAGCCGAAGCCAGGGCCGCGGCCGCCGCTGATCACGAGAAGGCTGGCTGGCGCGCCTATCATGCCGGAATGATTCACTATCAACGCAGGCAGGCGGACGCAGTGCTCGCCAGCGCCGAGCGCGCCGACGCGCACTGGGCCCGGGCTAAGGCCGGTGCCCGCGAGCGCGCCATCGCCATCAGCTTGCGGGGCACCGGCCATTATTTGAAGAAGGATTACTCCGCCGCCATCGTCGCCTACAGCGAGGTGCTCAAACTGGACCGCAGCCTAGCCGCCGAGAGCGAGGACGTGGCCGGCGACCTGAACGACCTCGCCACTGCCGAGTGTGAGTTCGGCGATCTGGCTGGGGCGGAGGGGCATTATCGCGAGGCGCTGCGCGTGGCCCGCGCCGTCCGTGACGCCGAGGGCGTGGCCATCTATACCGGCAATCTGGCTTGGCTGGCCCTGGCCCGGGAGGATTGGCCGGACGCCGCGACCCTGGCGCGCGAGGCGCTGCCCTTGTCCGAAGCCGTTCACCGCCAGGAACTGATCGCCAGCAACAACTATCTAACCAACGTGTCGGCGTGGCTGGGCCAGCAGGCGCCGGCGGACCCGCAGAAGGTCACGCCGGCCGCGCTGGCGACGCTGCTTGGCAAGCCGGGCGTGGCGCTCGCGCTGGCGCAGCGCCAGTTCATCGCCAAAGTGGAACCCGGCAAGCTGGGGGCTTTCGCCAAGGCCGACGCGACACACAAGCCGTTTCTAACATGGCTGCTGAAGAATCCCGACGCGTTGCAACTCTATTTGCTGGGAGCCACTCCGCTGTCGCTTGCGGCCCGCGAGGATAACAGTTACGGCCTCGCGACCGGCGCCCTGGACAACTGGGCGAAAATATTCACGGCCGATCCGGCGTCGCGCGACGGCATCTATCTGCGACTGGCGATCGCCACCGCGCTGCGTCCGCCCGGCACCGGTTCGCCGGGCTCCGGCCAGCAGAAGACGCCGAGCACTCCGCTGGTGCGCTACACCTATTTCAAGACGGCTCATGCGAAGAAGGAATTGTTTCCGAGTTTCGACAATCTAACGGTCTGGGAGATGCAGTTTGTGGTGTGCTCTGGCGCCTCCGAAACGGACCTGTCATGGGGCCGGGAAATGGTCAACACCTATCGGCCGGACCTGCTGGCGGGCGAGAAAGTCGTTGACACCACGTCGCTGGTTTGGCGCAGGAACTCGCCGATTTCCCACGTCGATTACAAGACAGTGTTAGACGGTGGCGGCAAGTGCGGGCCGCGCTCGTCGTGGTCGGTGTTCATTTGATTGTTAGGCCAGAGCCGCCGGTGGTGGTGCCACCCGGTGTGATTCATGTGGAAGCCCCGAATTTCGCCGAGACGGGCGGCATCACCGTGTGGGGCGGCGAACCGAAGGTGGCTGTGCTGGAATCCCACAACGGCGGCAAGCAGTTGTTGTTCTCGCAGGGCATGGCGTCGTGCTGGGTGGGCTACAAGGTGCATCTGCCGGAGACCGGGATCTATCAATTGGTGGCGAAGGTGGCCACCGTCAACAGCGGCCAGGCCATGTATGTTAGGTCGTTCGGCGCCATGGCCACCGTCAAGAGTGCCACCGCGTCGGCCGTCTATCGCAATCAGGTGAAGGACCTCGGTCCGCAGTTTGCCGTGGATAACAACCCGGGCACCCGCTGGGCGGTCAACATGGGAGTGGATCAGGCGTGGATCGACCTCGACCTGGGCAGGCCGACGCCCATCAGCACCATCATGATCGACGAGCGAGCCTATGAGAAAGTGTCGAAGTTCAAGCTTGAATACAAGGTCGGCAATGACTGGAAACCGATCCTTGAGGATACGACCATCGGCAACAGTTATGCCAAGGATTTCCCTCTGGTGACCGCGGAGCACGTTCGTCTAACCACATTGGACTGCAGCGGCAAGACCGGCGGGCCGACGTTCTGGGAAATCAGCGTTGGCACCGTGCAGGACGGGCACGGCTGGATCAGCCTGCCATGGACCGCCGGAGTGTGGGAGACGACCAAGCCGATGGACATCCGCCTGGTCAAGGGCGATCGGATGCTGTGGTTCTTCACTCCCTATCAACGCGGAGTGGCGTTCAAGTCGTTTGATCTCAAATTCAAGGGCGGGAAATAGCGGGAGAGGTTGAAGCCTGCGACCTCCTGAGTTCGGAGGAAATGACATGACACCAGGCGCAACTTGGCGGCGGGCAGGATGCCCGCGCCACTGTGTTCCGGGCATCCTGCCCGGATCCAAATGCGTCCATTCAATTTCCCTGAAATACGACCATTTCCGCGCCGGGGTCGGGGATGGTTGAGCCTGCGAATTGATTTCGCGTTTCTTGACACGACACTTGGCAAGTGTCGTTCCTTGGGCTTAGGGCTTGCCGACCTTGAGGTCCTGGGCGCTGTCGATGGTGGAGCCGGGGACGGGGCCCAGGCCCAACAATGAGAGCGCGAGGTTGGCGGCGTCGCCGTTACGCACCGGCTGGGGGCCGGTATAGGGCGGGTTGGCCGAGGCCGCGGGGGCGCTGCGGCTGGTGGGATTGAACGCATACAAGTCGCCGCCGGCGGCGACGCCCGCGCCCCAGACATAGAACGGGATGGTGAAATCCAAGGGATTTTTGGTGTCGCCGTGGGTTTTGGCGTGGCCGCCGTGATCGGATGTTAGAATGATTGTGGTATGGCCGTTGAGCGTGGGATTGCCGCGCACCATGTCGAGGATCTTGCCGATCTGGGTATCGACGCTCTTGAGCGAGGCGGCGTATGGGCTCGTGGGATCGGCGGACCAGCCCAGGGCGTGGCCGGTGGCGTCAGGATCCTGATAGTGGAAGAACGCGAAGTTGAACGGTTTGGCGGCCATCTGGCGGGCGAACTCTGCCGTTAGGTCCACGGCCTTCGCGACGGGGACGATTCTTTCGTAATCGATTTTGTCGCGGCCGTTGTCCGGGCCGGTGACGTCCGGCGCGCCGCTGGTGGCACCGTACGACTGGTGATAGAGACTGAACTTCGACTTGCCCGACCAGATGCCTGTGCGCAGGCCGTGGTCGTGCACGACGTCGAAGACGCTGGCGACGTAGCTGCCTTTGTTAGACTCGATGGTGACCCCGGGCCCCGGATCGGTGTTGGTGGTCCAGTTGTGGCCGGTGGGGCCGACCACGCCGCGACCGGTGACCATGGTGGTGTGGTTGGGCAGGGTGATGGCATAGTTGGCATCGTCGCGGGCGTTGAGCGTGCCGGACCCTTCGGCTTGAATGCGCTTGATGGTGGTCAGCTCGTTGGTTAGGCCGGGTTTCAGCAGCGGCTTGACATACTCCGAGCCCATGCCATCGACGCTGATGAGGATGACATACTGCGCCGGCGGCGCATTGGCGGCTGTGACGGTGGTGGTCGTTGTGGCAGTGGAGAAATGACGCGCGGCAGCGGTGTCGCTGCCAACTGCGTCCGCAGTGGTGGCCAGCCACTCATAGCGGGCGCCGGCTTCCAAGCCGCTCCAGGTCAGGCTTGCCGTCGTGGCGCTGGGGGCGACGCTGACCTTGCCGAGCGACGCCCAGTTGGTTAGGGCGGAGTGCATGTCATAGGCCAGCGTGAATTGGCTGTTGGCATGGGTCTCGAAGCCGGCGGAGTTCGGCGTGAGCGGGTTGGCGACCTGATAGGTCCTGGCGCTGATGGTGTTGTTAGTCGGCGAGAAGATATAATAGCGCAACCAGCCGTCGCCGCCGTTGGCGCGGCCCTGATAGTCCTGGAGGATGGAAAAGACGGTGTGGCCCTGATAGGTGTCGGTGCGCCGGCCTTCGCCGGAGACGTGACCGCCGAGCAACAGGAACAGGTTGGCATTGGCCTTTAGCCTGTCGTAGATCGCCTGGCCCTGGGGGCTGAAGCTCGCCGGGTTGCCGGTATTGACCATCCAATGGCTGGTGACGATGGCGCGGCGGTCCGGATGGGCTTTGAGCAAGGCGTCGGCCCAATCGAGCACGGGCTGATAGTTGGCCGGCTCGCGGCTGTCGTAATTGAGATGGAGGATGATGAAATCCAGGCCGCTGGCGCTGAAGAGTTGATAGTTGTTGGAGTTATCGGTTCCGAAGTGGCCGCCGTAATAGCTGCGGCCGGCGAAACGGCTGGCGCCGAAGGTTTTCTCAAAGGTGCTGGTACCCGTCGCATCGCCGTAGGGATCGAGGTCGTGATTGCCGGGGGCACCACCCCACGGGATACCAAAGGCGCGCGCCGTCGTCGCCGGATCTTCGATGATGCGCATGGCAGCGTCGGCCACCTGCCATTCTGCTGCGTTGCGAGCGGTATTGACCAAGTCGCCCATGTGGCTGACGAAGGCGATGTTGAGCGCGTCGCGCTGCTCGACGATCCACTGGGTTTGTGCGGCATAAGTCGCCGCGCGCTGGCCGTCGGCGTTTTCAGAATAGAACTGCGTGTCGGGCAAGGTCACCAGCGTGAAATCCGGACCGGCCGCCGCCGGCGCGGCCTTGCGCCCATAGAACGTCACCGGGGTGGCGTCACTTTGCGGCGCGGCGAGATTGACGCTCAGGGTCGTGGACGGGCCGATGCCGGTGGCGTCCTCCGCGGGCGCGCTCAGTGCGAGTGCCGGTCCGGCTTGCGCGCCGACGCCGGCGCCGAGCGCCCACAGAGCGGTTAGAGCGAGCCGCCGCCAGGTGGTGGAGGGTTGCTCCGACGGCGCTGAACCAAGGCAATGGTGGGGATTCCAACGGGGGGCGAGGGCGGGCTTGAGGTGCATGGCGTTTGGGGGTTCAAAGGGTGAGAAGCCAAAGCGTGGCGAACGGAGCTGTCAACCTTGATTTCGGAGGGTTGGCGGAAGAGACGGATGGGGGAATGGGACAACCCGGTGCTTGGGCTACGGCGGGCCGCCGCTCCATGGTTGAGGAATTTCCAAATCCCTGCAGATTTTCTTCACCAGCAGGTCGTTTACTTCGGCATGGCGGGGCGCGGCTGAACGGCGGTTGGTAGCCCGGTGTCGCCACCAAGAGTGATTGCCACCTTCGCGGACAAGTTCACAGCCATGCTCAAGCAGATGGCTGATGTGCAGGCGCCGTTTCATACAGTGACCAGCTCTTCAATATAGCCACCCGGCGCGCTGGCCCTGGCCTCTTCCCGGTTGAACTCCAAGGCTTCCTTGAGCACTTCCTTGAGGCTTGCCAACAGTTCTTCCTTGGGCCGCTCCTGAGCGTTGACGCCGGGAACCTCTTCAATCCATCCGATCCACCAGTCGTCATTGTGCTGGATGATTGCCGTGTAGGTGGAAGCCGTGCCAAGAGAATGGCACCCGTTGGCGATCACCGCAAGCTCTCCCGACTAACTTGGCTGTTACAGGCGGCGGGCAGGATGCCCGCGCCACATGGCCCGGGCGTTCGGCGAGCTCAGCCGAGCCGCATCCTGCCCGGAGCCTCCAAACAAAAGTTACTCCCAATTCCACACCCAGCGCAGCGCGGGTTCTGGTGCTGAAATCTGAAATCCGTGCAATCTGTGCAATCCGTGGTTGATCTATCCGATTCACGGGATCGTGCATCGGCGTTGCGGCTCAAGCACCGGCCGCGCCGGCATCCACCACCCGACTGGGTGTTTCGCCATCGGCAAACTTGGTGGTCAACTGGTCGCCGGGGTGCAGCGCCATGGCCGAGCGGGCGATCCTCCCATCCGGGCCAAGGGTGATGGAAAACCCGCGTTGAAAGGCGGAATCCGGCCCCAAGGTGCGAAGCATACCGCGCAAGTGGGCGAGCCGCTCGGCGTTGCCTTGCAGCGCCACCTCGGTGAGGCGCCAGAGTCGCTGGCGCTGGTCGGAGAGGTGTTCGAGGCGTCGTTCGAGCACCCGCGCCGGGTGCTGCGAGCGGTGCCGGACCCGCAATTCATTGAGCCGCACTGCAAAGGAATCCAGCTCATTGCGGACGGCTTGGGCCAGCCGGGCGCGCAGGGTATCGAGCCGCTGCATCGGCTCGCGCATGAGTTTCTCGCCGCCGCGCTGCAGCGTGCCGCGCTTGAGTCCTTCGATCACCGTCTGGGCCCGTGCAACCCGCTCCGTCACCAAGCGCGCCAAGCGGCGCCGCGTCTGGACCAAACGCGCCTGCAATTCCGCCCCATCCGGCACTGCCAGTTCAGCCGCCGCACTCGGTGTCGGCGCCCGCAGGTCGGCCACAAAGTCGGCTATCGTGAAATCAATCTCATGGCCCACCGCCGAGATGATCGGCAGCGGACAGGCCGCGATCGCCCGCGCCACGATCTCCTCGTTGAAACACCACAAATCCTCTAACGAACCGCCGCCGCGCCCCACGATCAACACGTCGCAGCGCGGATCGCCAAACGCCTCGGCCCGGCCTAACCGATCAATCGCCGCCGCGATTTCCCGCTCCGCTCCCCTCCCCTGCACCCGCACCGGCAACAGCACCGGTTGCACCCACGGCGCACGCCGTTGCAGAATGTTGAGAATGTCGCGGATCGCCGCGCCGGTGTCCGAGGTGACAATCCCGATGGTCCGGGGAAAAACCGGTAGCGACTGCTTGCGTTCCGCATCGAACAAGCCCTCGGCTTGCAGCTTGCGCTTCAACGCCTCGAACCGCGCCTGCAAATCCCCCATTCCCGCCCGCTCCGCCTTGAGCACGATGAGTTGCAACTGCCCGCGCGCCTCATACACGCTGGCCTCCGCAAACACCCGCACCTGCACTCCGTCTAACAACGCCGACGCCCCCGGCCGCTTGGCCGCCCCGAACATCGCGCACTGAATCTGCGCCCCCTCATCCTTCAGCGAAAAATACCAGTGCCCGCTGCCCTGCTTCTTCAAATTGGATACCTCGCCCTCCACCCACAGCTCACCCACCTCCGATTCCATCGCATTCTTCATTCGCCGCAGCAGTTGCGTCACGCTCAGCACCTTGGGCACGCTCGGTTGGGGGGGCGAAAACAGGTCCACACCCGAAACCTGGCAGCTCCGCGGGAAAGATCGAGCCCGAATTTTGGAGCGCGGGGGAGCGCCGGCGTCTCGCCGGCTGTATTCGGCATCCTGCCGAATACTCTTCAAGCGCATGCGGTTCCATTCCCCCACGCATTCTGACGAATGCACCTACGGGCAACTATGCTCACGGCTGGGTGACCTTGGCGCGCATGAAGCCTTTTCCCGTTAGTCCGTCAGATCCCACGAGACTGAAGCTGCGGTACACATAGCCGCTGCCCGGATTGGGATCCTGAGCGGGTATGATCGGCGTGATCAGGGCATTGACCTTGGTCGGGAACCCGTTGAGCGCCGTGCTGCCCTCGATGGTGTAGGTGATGCCGTCAAGCGCCGAGGTGGCCGTGGGCGAGGTGTCCGCACTGAACACAGGCGTGTTCGCCAGCACCGCGATGGTTAGTATCAACTCCTTGGCGCTAACACTATCCGCTATCCTCCATCCACTATCCACCGTCCTCAACCCCTGCCGGGTCCACAAGCCATCCATCAGTTGCCCGGCTCCCCGTCGTTCAACAAAACCTCTAAATCCGCCTCACTCAATTTCACGGAAGAGCCGAGCGCCTGGATCGTCTGCCGGATCTGCTCAACCGACTGATGGGATTTGATTTGACTCAGCGTCCTTTGTCTCATGTCATCATCCTGAATCGCCGCGCCCCACGAAATCGCCGAACTCACGTCGGATTCCTGAACTGCCAGCACCAATGCCTGCGCGGCGGAATCGCGGCCTTTCCCCGGCGGAAGCTGGCCGACCCAGGACGAAGCAGCAATGCCATCCTGCTGATACCAGACGCCGACGAGCGTTGTGTACAATTCGCGATTCGGCTTGTCATCGGGCTGTTGCCGGATCCACGCGGCTGCCAGGACTGGATCCTCCCGGGCCTTGATATCGACCACCGCCCTGAGCAGATTCTTTCTGGGGATCGCCTTGGCCGCGAGTTCGATCGTCCTCATCGCTGCTGCATCGCCCTGATGATCCATCTGGTAGCCCAATACCGATACAATCGCCCCCTGCCTTTCCAATAGCGATTGCAGCGCGAGGCTCCAACGCACGGCCAACAAGGGATCCCTTGCGGCAATCAACCCAGCGATGCCCCCTCCGGAATCATTGCCCAACTTAATGAAACGCTCCTGAAACAAAATCTTCTCGAGTTCCTTGGGTTCGTTGCTTGATCGGCGTGACCAGGGCATTGACCTTGGTCGGATACCGGAAGCGTTTGTTGGATGAGGGCGAGGCACCTCATTGACTGCGACGCTCACAGAGCGCCGGCGGCATCCCCCCTACGTGCTGGCGCAGATTTTGGCGTGACATCACTCTCACAACAAATCCCTGCCCACATACGCCCCTGGCTTGGTGGTCCGCGCCACGCCGATTTTCACCCCGGCTTCCAGCGAGGTGTTGACGCCGGTGCGCACCCCATCGCCGAGCACCGCGCCGAACTTGAGGCGTCCGGTATTGACCGGCAGGCCATGGATCATCGACACATGCTGGCGTCCGTCGTGGCGGTGGTTTTCGGTGCAGGTGCCGGCCCCCAGAGTGACGTGGGCACCGAGGATCGAGTCGGCCACATAGCATTGGCGCGACACGCAGGTGTTGTTATAGATGATCGAGTTCTTCACCTCGGCGCCGTTGCCGATAAAACAATTCGGGCCGATGCTGGTGGCGCCGCGGATGTAGGCGTTGGGGCCGATCTGGCTGTTAGGTCCGATCAGCACCGGCCCCGTGATGACGGTGCCGGGATGGATGACGGAGCCCTTGGCGAGCCGGACACAGCCGCTGAGGCTGGCCAGCGGGCTGACCTCGCCCAGCAGCGCGGTTTCATCCATCATGGCCAGGACTTCCTCATTCATGCGCAGCAGATCCCACGGGTACACCACCGGGAAGCAGTCCGCATCGGTGACAATGCGATCCACGCATTCCTCGGGATGCTCGCTGCCCTTCCAAGCCAGGGTGTGGCCGTCGCCATCGCAGAGGCGCGCGGAGTTGGGATTGCGTGCCAGCAGCAGCATGGCACCCAGCTCGATCCAATTGTCCAGCGGCACGCGGATGGTACGCGCACAGGCCTCCGTTGGCTCAACCAGTTGGAATCCGGCTCGCGACAACTCCGCGGCGAGCAAGTCGCGCATGTGGAGGTTTGCAATCAAACACGACCCCAGCTCACGATTCGCGGTAATCGGAGCGCAAAGGGCCGGATTTCGCGGCGGCAGCAAGGTGGCTTGCATGGCTAAGGTAAATACATCACAAATTCCGCTTTGTTGCGCGGTTTATTTTTGTTTTTTTTGTAGCGAAATCCGGATTTGCCGCCCGCCGCAGGTTTCGCCATCGATGCCAATGATCGCGCTGCGGCCCCGGATGTCTGCCCGCAGCCGCTTGGGCGCGGCGCGGCACAGGGATTGGTCGGCGCGCGTCAATTCGGCGGTGAGTTCGAACCCGTCACCAAGCGGCACTACGGCATACCTGTAGTGCAGGACGGCCACCGCGAGAAACGGATCGAGGAGGTCGTGAAACACCCGTTGGCCACTGCGCAAAAACGGTGCCGCGGCCACCACCTCGTGCCACACCACGGCAGGTTCGGCGATGCAGGGCACCCGGGCTAACAGAATCGCCAGCAGCGCCAGCACGCCCGTGCCCCCGCCCTCGAACGGCTCGGCGTACAGCACGCCCTCGGCGAGAAACAGCGACAGGCGCTCGTGGTGGAGGGAGGATTCCAAGCGGAAGCGTCCGGCTTCATCAAACTCCAGCACCACTTCCTCCCGCGCCTCGCCATTTCCAAACACATAAGTGCCCGGCAGCCAACCGCTGAAACATGCGTACAGGGCGGGCGACGGCACCGCCGGCCGCAGCAGCGCACCTTGCCTGGGCACGCCGGAAAGATGATAGGTTTCCTGCCCGTCCGCCGCATCGCGTTCGATGTAATGCTTCAGCACGAAGGGCAACGTGGCAGCGCCGGGCAGCGGGCCGGCCTGCACATGCAGATGCAGGTGCGGCACCGGCGAGCGACCCGAGTTGCCGCAATTTCCCAGATAGGCGCCTTCCCGCACGCGCTGTCCCGGCGTCACCGCCACCGAGCCTTGGAGGAAATGCGCCAGCATCACGTGAAATCCCAGATCCGCCCGCAGGATCACATGATTGCCCCAATTGGCCTCCGGGTTGTTATGTCCCACCGGGTTGTCCGGCACCTGGTTTTCCACCGCCACCACATTGCCCGCCACCGGACCGTACACCGGCGTTTCAAAAATCCCGAAGTCCCGCAACTCCCCACTCTCCGGATTCCACGATCCCGCCCCTCCCGGCACCTCGAAATCCAACGCGTGCCGCCACAACCCGCGATGTGTTAGAGAACCGTCGAACCCTTGCGTCACCACCCGCTCGCCCGCCCCCGGCAAACACAGCGCCGGCTTGTGAAAATCCGGAAACCGCAGCACCCCAAGCTGCACCAACCGCGCCGTGCCTTCCGGTTGCAGCGTCGTCCAGGGCGAGGCTAACAAGCCGGCCGGCCGCGGCAACAGGCGCAGCGCGGCCATCGTCCCTAACACAACCAGGTTGTACGGCAAAGCCCCCGCACTCAGCCCGAACCACCCCAGCCACACGCTCAGCGCCACCGCCACCAGCGCGGTCATGCCGCCGCCGGCCGCCGCCAGCAGCAAGCTGGAGCGGTTCGGAACCTGATAGCCCGCCCCCAGCGCCACCCCGGCTAACAGGAAACAATACCCGCACCAGGCGGTGCCCGCCGCGCCGAGCGGCAGACCTAACAGATACAAGGCCGTCGCGCCGGCCACATAGCCGGCCGTGGCCATCAGCGCACCCAGCGGCGAACTCAGCACCAAGGCCACATACACCAGGATACCCGCAATGTCGGACGCCTGGAACACCATCGCCGCAAATGCCCGGAAAAACCCCCGCAGGAAATCCGGCATTCCTAACAAGTCCGCCGACCCCGACGCTGCGACTGCGATACCCAGCCCCTGCCCGCCCGAGCCGACACCGGTGAAATGCAACAAACACACCACGATCACCGCCGGCAGACTTTGCACCGACAGCCCGACCCGTGAACCGATCCAGCCCTGCATGCCGACGGTTAGCAGCAGTGAAAAAACCGCCGCAGCAGCCCACAACACCGCAATCACTCCCGGCGCCCAACCGCCAAGACGCCCGGCCAACACCATCGCACTGCACGCTAACAACGGATTGAACAACGCAAACCCCGTCCGAATCCAGCCCCGGTCCACCTGCAAAACCCAGGCCAAACACGCCGCCGCCACCACCCCGGCCAACCCAGCCGCTCCCACCCACGGGACTAGCAAACTCAATCCCAGCATGGCCCAGCCGAAGCGTACATCGGTGGAATAGAATATCACCGCATAGGTGCGCGGCAGCGCCGCCACAATCGAGAGCAGCAGGGATTTCTCATCAGCCAATCGATGGGTGCCTTGGGGAAACGGAATCATCTGTTATGACGGCCGGCGGCCGCGGTTGGATTGTTAGCTTCTGCCAGATAGTCCGGCACTTGCTCGGGCCCCTGGACATCCTCGAGCGCCTCGCGCCGCCGGATCAGATGCACCCGGCGCTCCGCATCAACCATCACCACCGCCGGACGATAGGCGATGAATTGCATGGATTGGGTGATGTTATAGGCTCCCACCGGATGAATCACCACGGCATCTCCTGCCTTCAGGTCCGGCAGCGCCGCCTCCTCGCGGAGGACGTCGATGTTCATGCACAGGCAACCGTAAACCGTGGTCGGGTGCATCCCCGGCGCCGCCGGCGACGCCGGATAAATCGACGGCTGATACCAGGCGGTGGTGTAGAGAATGTTGATGCCCGCATCCAGCACCACCGCGTTGCGGCGCGATGTGCCCATCCCATTGGCGACACCGCCCTTGCCATAAGCGCGCAGTGCGGTGGCGGGCACAGAGCCACCTTTGCCATACGCGGCCAGTGCGCCATCGGCGTCCGGCATCCGGCGTTGCTTCACCGCCACCACATTGGATATCAGATAACCCGCCTCATCCACCAACGCCCGTCCGGTTTCAAGATATAACTTTGGCAGCATGGTTCCGGCCGGCCAGTGTTGTTTGATCGTGCCGCAAATCGCGTTGGCATAATCGTCGAAACCCGGGGTCGCCTGCTCCGGTGGCAGATATTGCCCGTGCAGCCTGGCGTGCGACGCGAAGCCACCGCCCAAGTTGAGGTATTCCACCAAGCCCGCGCCCGCATCTGCCGCCGCGATGGCCAATTCGACCACCGCCTTGGCCGCCGTCGCATAAGCCCCGGAATCCAACATGAAGGTGCCGACGTGACAATGAATCCCGCGGATTCGCAGCCGCGTGTTCCCGCGCGTCCACACCATCATCCGCAGCGCCTCGCCGTCATCCGCGTCGAATCCGAACTTCGACCACACCGCATGCGTGCCGGTATCCACATGCACGCGGATGCCCACCGCGATGGTCCTCTGCAATTCCTCGGCCAGGCGTGCCAGGGCCACGATCTCATCGCGATTGTCCACTTGAATCATGGCCCCCTCGCACACCGCGCGGCGCAACGATTCCACGCTTTTCCACGGTCCGTTGAAGATGATTTGATCGCCCGGCATGCCGTTGTGGCGGGCTTTTTCATATTCAAACCCCGACACCACTTCGGCGATCGAGCCTTCCTGGTGAAACACCCGGCAGATGGCGTTGAGATAGTTCGTCT
>Ga0118677_10005665_pt1 | contig 21699 bp, 17 predicted proteins | sample AliMusrvi5mmetaG_FD_86154 | JGI IMG/M metagenome (GOLD analysis project Ga0118677, IMG submission 86154)
GTCCTGGGAACAGATGGCGCCGGCGCCTCGCAGCTGATGGTTCCGGTGGGCGGCGCGCGGCGGCCGTCTGCCGGCGCCGCCTGTCCGGAGATTGTCGACGAATCCGGCAACATCCGCACGGACGCGCACCTGTTCATGAACGGGCCGGACATCTTTGCGTTCACCATTGCCACGATCCCCGGGCTGGTCAAGGCCACCTTGGCAAAGAACCGGTTGGCCCTGGCCGACATCGACCTGTTCGTCTTTCACCAGGCCAACAAGTACATGCTGGATTTTCTCCGGAAGAAATGCGCCATCCCCGCGGAGAAGTTTTTCATGGACATGGAGGATTGCGGCAACACGGTCTCGGCCTCCATTCCAATCGCCCTGCAGCGTGCGCAGGCAAAGGGCGCCCTGCGGCGCGGGCAGAAGGTCATGCTGGTCGGTTTTGGCGTTGGCCTCTCCTGGGGGGCGACGGTTATCACTTGGTAACGTGCGCGATGTGACGAACCGCACAAGTGGCAACAAAAAGGAAAGCAACCATGACGCAACAGGAAAAACTGGACGGGCTGGCCGAGCTATTTGAGGTGGAAAGCGCTGCCCTGACGCCGGAAACGTCGCTCGAATCGCTGGCCTGGGACTCCATGGCCATGCTTTCGGTGATTGCCTTTGTCAATGAGAAGACGGGGCGGCGAATCACTGGTGCTCAGGTGAAGGCATTCAAAACAATAGGCGACATTCTTGCCGTCACGGAATAGGAGCGTGTCATGGCTTCTGCCGGTATTACGGAGCAGGTTGCCATTCGCGGTGTGGCGAGTGTGGTTCCCGAGGCGCGAATAGAGAACAGCACCTTCGTGGGACGTTTTGGCGGCGAAGGGGTTGAGAAGTTTGCCAAGATGACCGGCGTGACTGCTCGGCATGTTGCGACCGCCAACCAGACCGCTTCCGATTTCGCTTGCTGCGCGGCGGAACGCCTGTTGGCGCGATTGGACTGGGCTCGGGACAGTATCGACGCGCTGGTGTTTGTCTCACAGACGCCAGATTACACCCTGCCGGCCACGGCCTGTGTGCTGCACCATCGGCTGGGCATTAAAACCGACTGCGCGGCATTCGACATGAATCTGGGGTGTTCAGGGTTTGTCTACGGACTCCTTGTGGCAGGAAACCTCTGTCGCAAAAACGCCTTTCGCCGTGTGCTCTTGTGCGGCGGAGACACCATCACCAAATTAGTCTCACCGCACGACCGTTCGGCCGCCATGTTGTTTGGCGATGGCGGTTTTGCGGTGGCACTGGAACATGACGAGGCCGCTCCGGCATGGTCCTGGCTGTTCCGTACCCATGGCGGCGGCTTTCGGGAAATCATCGTCCCGACTGGCGCTTTCCGGCACCGCCAGGGGGATGCTACGCCGCGCGAATTTGGGGATGGCATTGTGCGCGGCGACTACGACTTGGCAATGAACGGCACGGAGGTTTTCAATTTCACCATCTCGGAGGTGCCGGCCGCCATTCGCCAGCAGATGCAATCGACAGGACAAACGGTCGAAACAACCGATCTGCTGGTCATGCACCAGGCCAACGCATTCATTTTGAAGAACATTGCCAAGATGACCAAATTCCCGATGACCAAGGTGCCCATCAGTATGGACCGCTACGGGAACACATCCGTGACGTCCATTCCGCTGACCTTGTGCGATACCCTGTCCGGCCAGCCGGATTCGGTACCGCTCAATCTTCTGTTGGCCGGATTCGGCGTCGGGCTTTCCTGGGGCATAGTGAGCCTCCGGTTGCCGCCGTCCGTCTGCCTGCCGATAACAACCTGCGCGAATGGATATGTCGATGAGGTGAACGGAGGGTGGCATGTATAATCCAATGGACCTGACGGGTCGACGCATTCTGGTCACGGGTGCCTCCGCCGGGATTGGACGTGCCTGCGCCATACTGTTGGCAAAGTTAGGCGCAAAGGTGATTTTGGTTGCGCGTAACCAGTCGCACTTGGAAGAAACAAGAGCACTAATGGATAACGGAGAGATTCATCATGTAATACCTTTCGATCTTTCGCTAACAGAGAATATTACCGAAATCGCAAAGAACTACGATTTCAAGGCAAACAAAATTCATGGGCTCGTTCACGCCGCCGGAGTGACCGGTGCCATACCTATCAGTGCCACGACGCCACGAGTTGTTGCAGCAATGATGTGCGTGAATTTCTACAGTTACGTCGAACTCGTCAGATTGTTCTCAAAACGATTTTACTCCCATGATTGCGCTTCATTTGTCGCGATTTCATCTTCAGCTGCACAAGCCGCATGGAAAGGCGGAGTAGCATATTGCAGTTCTAAAGCAGCTATTGATGCGGCGACGCGCGCGCTTGCGCTGGAGTTTGTAGAAAGGCGCATTCGTTTCAATACAGTCGTACCGTCGTACATCCGCACAAAGATAGTTGACGATGCGTTGGTCTCTGGCATTGATACAGATGCATTTATTAAACAGAAACAGCCATTTGGACTGGGAGAACCGGAAGACGTCGCCTATGCGGTTGCCTTTTTGTTGAGCGACGCTTCCAAATTCATCACCGGTACGAATCTCGTTGTGGATGGTGGATATCTGGCTGGATGACATGATGAAACGACTATTGATTATTGGCGCCCGCGGATTTGGGCGTGAGATTGTCAATCTCGCCCGGCAATGTCCCGGCAATGGCACGGAGTTTGAGGTCGCTGGTTATCTGGATGATCAACAGGATGCCCTGTCCGGTTACCCGGGGTATCCGCCCATCATTGCCTCGGTCGAATCGTATGCGATTAGGGCAGACGATATTTTTGTTTGCGCTTTGGGATCGACTAAGCACAAACAGATGTATGTCGAGATGATCCGGAGCCGGGGCGGTTGTTTTCAAACTCTTGTGCATCCGACGGCAATTGTTAGTAGCAATGCCGCACTGGGAGAAGGCTGCATTGTCGGTGCGTACGCATTAATTTCGTGTGACGTTTCGATAAGCGAATATGTAACCATACAAAGTTTTTCGGCCATCGGGCACGACGCAAAAATCGGGGCATATTGCCACCTCAACACGTATGCGTTCATGGGCGGTTTTGCTGAACTGGAGGCGGGTGTGACGCTGCACACGGGGGCCAAGGTTTTGCCGCATAAGCGGGTAGGCGCCCATGCGATTGTCGGTGCGGGCAGCGTAGTCCTCCGGAACGTCAGGCCCGGCGCGACCGTTTTTGGCATTCCGGCCATGCCGATCCCCGGCAGCAGGGATGAGTTGGCAAAATAATCTCATTCCATGTATGGCAACACAACCATTCAACATGCTTGCCGCAGTCGAGTAGAAGCAGCACATGCCTGACCACCTCAAAACGAAAATCATTTCCGGCCTGGTCTGGCGCACGTTGGAACGGGTCGGGACGCAGGCCATGGGGTTGGCGGTCTCGATTATCCTCGCGCGGCTACTGGAACCCATGGACTTCGGCACCATCACCCTGATTACCGTCTTTATTGCCCTGGCCGGTGTCTTTATTGACGGCGGCTTTGGAACTGCGCTGGTGCAGGCCCGGGAGGTCACGGAGCTCGATTATAACTCGGTCTTCTACCTGAGCCTGGCTGTGTCAGGTCTTTTGTATGGCCTGCTGTTTGTCAGCGCACCCTGTATCGCCCAGTTTTATCAGGAACCGAGCTTGATCCTGGTTTTACGGCTGTTGTCGTTGAGTCTAGTCATCGGGGCGTTGAATTCAGTCCAGAATGCGGTCTTGAATCGGGAGATGAAGTTCAAGCTCTCGTTCCGCGTCAGCATGATTTCGATGCTGATTTCCGGTGTGGTTGGCATCGGCATGGCGGTTGGCGGGTACGGGGTCTGGGCACTCGTCGGTTCTGCTCTTGCGGCACAGGTTTCGCGAACCATCACGCTCTGGCTGATCGTTTCCTGGCGTCCGCAGCTGATGTTCTCGCTGGCGGCTGTCCGCCGGATGTTCGGGTTCAGCTCCAAACTGCTGGCATCCGGGGTGCTGGACACGCTGTTCAACAACCTCTACAACATGATCATTGGCAAGCTCTTCAACCCGACCATTCTGGGATACTATTCGCGCGGTCAAAGCATTCCGAATCTGTTCATGTCCAGCGTCCAGGGCACGATCGGCAGCGTGATTTTCTCCGCACTCTCCTCCTGCCAGCACGACAAGGTGCAGATGAAGAAGATCACGCGCCGGATGATTAAGAGCTCCTGCTTTCTGGTCTTCCCCATGATGTTCGGCCTGGCTGCGGTTGCCAAACCATTGGTGCTGGTCCTGCTGACGCCGAAGTGGCTGCCGTGCGTCCCCTTTCTTCAGATCTCGTGCATCACCTTCGCCTTCTGGCCGCTGCATGTGGCCAACCTGCAGGCCATCACAGCCGTGGGGCGCAGCGATATCTTTCTGACGGTGGAGGTCATCAAGAAAGCCTTGATCGTCGCCATCATTTTGGGAACCTACAAGTTTGGCGTCATGGCCATGGTGATTGGCCAGGCTGTCGGCAGTCTGGTGAGCGTGGCGATCAATGCCTGGCCCAATCGCCGGCTGCTGGACTATTCACTTTCGCAACAAGCCGTTGATATCCTGCCTGCTTCGCTGCTGGCCGCTGGCATGGGCATGCTTGTTTTTGGCTTGGCATGGGTCATCCCCAACATGTATGCGCTCCTGGCAGTGCAGGTTGTGCTGGGTGCGGCGGTGTTTTTTGGCGGCGCCATGCTGTTCAAGTTTGAAAGCGTGGATTACCTCTGGAAAACAGCCTGGCAGTTCCACCGGGGAATGCGTTTGTCGAGAACACCCCCCCCGAGCCCGAGTTCCTGAAAAAAGGCGTGCCTACGCTGGTGCGGACTTCACGCGCGCCTGGGACAATCGATGCGGGGATGCCTTCATTGAGATGCGAAACATGCAGACCGTGACCATAGGGAACCGGAGGAGATTTGACTGGCCGGCGCTTTGGCTTGGCGCGGCGGTCGCGGGGTGGATGCTGCTCTTTGTCTGGCAGGGGCTCGACTTTACGGATGTCGGTTTCTGGCTTACCGGGTATCAGCAGTTCTACACGCACCCGGACACGGTCTGGCCCCTGTGCTGGCTCGCCAGCTTTGTCGGGCACTGGGTCGGTGTGGTTTTCGGTGGGGGCGTCGTCTCCTACAAGATCGGGAACGTGGTCCTCGGCACGCTGACCGCGCTCCTTGCGTACCGTGTGCTGGCTGGCCAGTTCGGTCGAAGCCACGGGCTGGCCGCGCTGGTGCTGGTGGCGACCTGCTTTATCACGCGGGCCGAGGGCGGCCACGTGGTCCTCGGGTACTACGGGTTGACGGCCCTGTTCTACCTCGCCGGCACGGCGCTGCTCCTGCGCGGGCTTGTCGCCGGCCAACTCCCCCTTGTGGTCCTGGCCGGCGCCGTGCTGGGGGCAAACACGTTCGCCCGCCTCCCCAACGTGCTTGGGCTCGCACTTGTGGCCGGTGTCTGGCTGCATGCCTGGAACCGCGCGTGGCCGCTGCGGCAGGTGGTGCTCTGGTCGGCCGCGTTCGCAGGCGGGTTCCTCCTCGGCCTGCTGCTGCTCTTCGGACTCATTGCCTTTCACGGCCACGCGGCCGCCTTTGCGCACAGCCTCGCGTCGTTGTGCAACAGCAACACCGGGGCCACGTATGGCAAAAGATCCGGCTTGCTGCTCTTCAAGCGCTTCCTCCTCGACCAGGTCTGGGCGTTCGCGCTGGCAGCTTCGGTACTCGCCATCACCGGGGCCATCGCATGCTGGGCCGGCCGGCGGCGCGGTCTCTTGACCGTCGGCGCCACTGTGGCTGGCGCCATTCCCGTCCTCTACCTCAACTATTTTTGCGACCGCTGGGGGTGGATCGTCACCGGCATCTGCTACCTGGCGCTCTTGGTGATCGTGCTGTTCGAGTGGCGCAAGCGGCCAGCGCTTGCACTGCTGGCCTTTCTCGCCGGCCTGGTGCTGGTGTGCGCGCCGCTCGGTTCAAACTGCGGCATGCAGACTGCGGTCTGCGGCATGTGGCTGGCCCTGCCCCTGGTGCTCGCATGGCTCTGGCAGGGCGTCAGCTTTTGGCTGCAGTTCGAGGTGCACGGCGAAGGGTGGGCGCGGCGGGCGCGCCTGCCGATCGTCGTACGCGAACTGCGCATCTTTGCCGCGATTCTGATCCTGGCACTGTTGGTGCACGCGCTTGTGGCCGGCTGGCGCCGCACGTTCCGCGACAGTCCGCGCCGCACAGCCATGACCCATGCGATCGCGCACCCGCTCCTCGCGGGAACGTACACCACGGCCGCGCGCGCCCGCGTGGTCTCGGAATTGCTCGAGGCCATGCCCCGCTACACCCCTCCCGGCGCCGACCTCCTGGCCTGCGACGGCCTTCCGCTCCTCTATTTTCTCACGCGCACCCATCCGTGGCTGGGCGTCTCCTGGCCGGACCTCGACGGCATTGGCGTCATCGCGGGCCTGCTCCGCCGGCAGGAGCAGGCCGGTGCGCCGCTTCCGTGCATGGTGCGCGCGACTGGCAACACCTACACCGGCACCTGGCCCGCGGATGCGCAGGAACTGTCGACGTTCTGGCAGCAGGACGAGGCGCGCCGCGTGTTTGCCGAGTTTGGCCGGCGGCACGGGTATGCTGTGGCGTGGTCGAACGCATTCTTCGAGATTCTGATCCCTGCGCCGCCGGGTAAAGCCGCTGCCCCATGAGACGATATGAAAGCCACCCTTCAGGAAGTTGAGGACGTCCGGCACCAGATCGAGGTGCTGCGCGGCGAGGCCACGCGCGCCATCGATCCGGACAGCATCCCCTGCCGCGAGATTTCGTCTCCGGACCAGTTGTGTCCGGAGCCGCTGGTCAGCGTGGCCATGATCACCTACAACCACGCGCGATTCATCCGCGCGGGGATCGAAGGTGTGGTGCGTCAGCAGACCTCCTTCCCGTTCGAGCTGGTGATCGGCGAGGACTGTTCCACGGACGAGACGCGCGCCATCGTGCTGGAATATCAGCAGCGCTACCCGCAGATCATCCGCGTGCTGGTGTCCGACGCCAATGTCGGGGCGACGTCCAATGCATTGCGGACGCTGATCCGCTGCCGTGGCAAGTACCTGGCCCACTGCGAGGGGGACGACTACTGGTGCGATCCCGAGAAGCTGGCGCTGCAGGCGGAGGTGCTGGAGCGCCGGCCGGAGGTCGGGTTGGTGTACACCGACGGAATAATGAAGCTGCACGATGGCACCATGCTGGACCAGCGCCTGCGGTTTCTTCCGGGCCGGCGTTTGTTTGATCAACTGCTGGTAGACGGTTACATTCTGACCTGCAGCGAGATGCACCGCGCCTCGATCATCCAGCAGGCGATCGCGTGCAATCCGCTCTTCCGGCTGGAGCTGGCCCTGGGAGACGTCATCCATGAGCTGGCGTCCTTGCGCGACGCCGAGGCGCACTGCATTGAGCGGCAGATGGTGGTGTACGTGCAAAACCTATCTTCTGTCTCGAATGCAGTTGGGGCCGGCTGCCGTGCCATGCGCGATGGCGCCGTGGTCCGGTACTGGTACGCGCTGCATACGCCCGGCAGGGAACATCTGCAGAAGCCGTTGCTGCGCGCAGTCATCGTCCAGCAGATCTACTGGGCTGTGCATGCGCCGGTGCGTGGGGCTGTGCGGCGGCGCATGCTGGCCTACGCCTGGCGTCTGGCGGGCGAAAAACGGATTCGGCTGTCTGGCCTCATCTGGGTAAGGATTGGATTCGGCTACCTGGGAATGTATGGGGTCCTTCAGGGGGGCCTTCGTCTGGCCAAGTGGTGCGGTTTATTCAGGCAGCGGCGCGCAGGCCATTCGGGAAACGAAATCAGTTTTCAATGAGGGCCTGCCTGCCATGAAAATCTATATTGGCCTGACCGAGATTCGATGTGATGGCATGGGCAGCGCAGCCATCAACCTGGTTACAGCTCTTCAGCGGAAGGGGATTGCCTTTCAGACCGTGCATATCAAGCGGGAGGTGGATGTGCCGGAGTTTCTGGCGTGTAACCCCAGGTTCCTTCGGGACACGAACGAGACGTTCAAGTTTGAAGACATCCTGGGCGAAATGATTCGCGCGGTGAATCAGGATCCCGCCTGCACACACTTCATGCATTTTGGCGGTCGCTTGTGGGGCGCCATCATTCCGTATCTCCGCCCGGACATCAAGGTTGTGGTCTCCGTGCATGGGGTTTCGTCTTCCTCCATCAAGAACGCCTTGGCCCATCAGGAGCGGGTCAGCGTGTTTGTGCCGGTGAGCTGGGGGGTGGAGGAACTGCTCAAGAAGGCCCTGCCCAAGGCCGAACACCACAAGATCATTCGCGTGGTCAACGCCATCGATGTGGGATTGTATCTGCAAAAACAGTATTCGGTAATCAATCAGCCGCCCAAGATCCTGTACATGGGGCGCGTCGAGGATGTAACCAAGGGGTGCGACAAGATCCCCTGGATTGCGAAACAGCTGAAAGCGCAAGGCATGCGGTTCCAGTGGGATTTGTACGGATACTTCCATTTTGGGTATGAGCCGCGATTTGTAAAAGCGCTGGCACGGTGTCAGGTGCAGGATGTGGTCGCGCACAAGGGCTGCCTGTTGCCATCCGAACTGCGCACCATGATTCCACAATATGATGTCCTGGTCATGCCTTCCAATCATGAGGGGTTTGGCCTGACGCTGGTCGAGGCCATGGCTTCTGGTGTGGCGTGTGTGGCTTCACGGTTGTCCGGCGTAACCGATAAAATTATTGATGACGGCAAGAACGGGGTCCTGGTCAGCAGGAATGACATCGCCGGGTTTGCCCGCGCCATTGAGAGCCTGCTGTGTGATGCGGATCTGCGGCAATCCATGGGCGCTGCGGCCCGCGAGCGTGCGGCGTCGTGCTTTGATCTTCGCGCCCATGGCGAGAACTATTTGCGGGTGTTTGAGCAGGCTGCCAATGATCCGGCCGTGAATATCCAGGAAACATTCGATGTGCAGACGTATCGCATTCCAGAGGCATTGAAATCGCACATCCTGGCTCGCATCCTGCCTCCGGCAATCAAGCGATTCCTGAAGAAAATTGTCTGAGTGCCGAACCCATGCCTGATCTCACAAAGAATCAGCCCGGGAAGCTGACCATTCTCTATTGGCAGCCGACTTCGATCACGGAGTCGCCCAATGCCAATGCCTATCAGAAACCGTTGGGACTGGCTCTCCTCGGTCAGGTGCTGATGGTATGCCCGCGCGACGCGCAGATTCCAGACAAGATACGTCGTCGCGTCACAATCATTCCGATCAACACGCCGTTGCGCGGGCATTGGTATACACGATTCGGATCCATAGGGAAGGTTCTGTTGGCATGTCGGAGCGTGACGGAAGCAAGGGCCATTGATCTCGTGGCCACCCGTGTGGAAATTCCTTCGTTGCTGGTGGGCCTTCTGGTCAAGCGCATGATCGGATGCCAGTGGGTGGTCTTTTGCTGGGATCACCCCTTTGGCCGGCTGGCCTCCAGCGGCAATCCGCTTAACCGTGTGCTGACGTGGTGCCTGTGGCGCATCAGCGGGGCTTTGCTGCGGCAGGCGGACCGGGTCGTCTGCAATATTGATCCTTTGGTGCTGCAGCCGGCACACGTGGCTGCCGACCGGATCAAGGGATTTCGCAATGGCGTGCTGTGGCATGAACTGCGGCAAACCGTGGCAGGTGTGCAGATGTGCCCGGGTCTGGTGGGTGTGCTCACCCGTTTGGATGTCAGGAAAGGTGTCTTGTTCGCGGTGAACATGCTTGGCGAGCTCCGGCAGCGATGGCCATCCGCGCGCCTGCGGTTGATTGGCGAACTGACGAGGACCGAACAAGACCGGGTCATGCGTGTCATCCAGCAGTTCGGATTGGCCGGGTGCGTGGAGTTCACCGGGTGGCAGCCGTTTGAACAGGCCATGCGCTTGGCTGCCGAATGCCAGGTGATGGTGCACTGTTATCCGGACACGCCGCAACTGCGCTGGAACTATGTCCTGAAGGTGGGTGAAGCCTTTGCCATCGGCCGGCCTGTGGTCTGCTTGGACCGGCCGGGCGTGCGCCGGTTGGTTCATGAGGGGGTCAATGGTTTTTGTGCGGGCATCCAGACCCCGTTCCAGATGGCGCAGCAGGTGGCCCATCTTCTGGCCTGTCCTCCCGTATGGCAGCGCATGTCCGCCGCTGCCATTGTGACTGGTCGGAGAATGTCGTGGGACCGGAAAGCGCGCCTGATCAACTTCTACCTACAGGGTTGCCTCCCGGCGTGGGCTCTGCAGGCGCCCCTGCCAAAGGTAACGGAACACAAGGACGTGCGGCTGTCTGGCTCGGCCCAATCGCTTCGTTTGCTCTGGGTGCAGAAACGCGCAATTACGGAATCCTGGAATGCCACGGAAGTGCAGATCCCCCTCGGCTTGGGACGTCGCAACTCGCTGACCATCCTGTCTCCGCAGGATGCAGTCATCCCGGTGGAAATTGCAGCCCGCACGAACCTTCAGCGGCTACGGATGAAGGTGCCCAAACGAACGATGTTGTCGCAGCTAACATGGATCTGCCAGAACTGGCAGCTGCTACGCAGGGAGAATCGCAGACAGCCGCTACACATGGTGTTGACGTCGGTGGATACTGCCTCCTTGCTGCTTGGGTTTCTCACAAAGGCCGTGTTGGGATGCCCATGGGTGTTTGTCTGCTGGGATCATCCGTATGGCTGGCATGCAGAGCAGTCCGGATTTGCCCCCCTGTTCAAAACGTGGATGCGCTCGCAATTCGACGGCTGGTTTGCACGCCGGGCGGATCTGGTCGTGTTCAATATTCTCCCCGTCGTGCTGCATTCCTGGCAAATCCACCCTGCCCGGATCATTCTGGCTGGCAATGGGGTTGATCTGCGCATGGTGCAGGCGGCTGGGGGCAGCGAGGCTTTCCATTCGCGCATGATTGGCCGGGTGGCAAATGTGAATGCGGCAAAAACACCCTGGTTCCTGCTGGCCGTGCTGGCGAAAGTGCGGGAACAATTGCCGGACGTCCGGTTGCAATTGATTGGAGAAGTGGAGGCATCGTTCCGTCCGGTACTGCAGGCCGGGATTGCCGCTGCCGGGCTCACTGATGCGGTTGAGATCACGGGATGGCAGCCATTTCAGCAGGCCATGCAAATGGCTGGCGCCTGCCGTGTATTGGTCTGTGACTACCCGGGCAACCGGCGGTTGCGCTGGAATCTTGTCCTGAAAATCGGCGAATACCTGGCCTTGGGCCGTCCGGTGGTGGCGACGAATCTGCCCGGCGCCCGGGCGATGATCCGCGAAGGCGAAACCGGGTTTCTTGTCTCGCCGGAGCACTTGGATGAGGCTGCGGCCCGCCTGTATGATCTGCTGACCGACGACCAGCTCTGGACACGCATGCACGACAATGCATTGCAGGTAGCCGCCCGCATGGATTGGTCGATCATTCTCGACCGCATTCAGGCGCGCCTCGTGGCATTGATGGAAGAAAAACAATGACGCGAAAGGTAGGGCGGCCAGTCCCTTGGCCGCCGTTGGCACACGATTGTTTCGCGGGCAAAAGGCTGTTGTTATTATCCCGCTAAACACGCTAAACACGCGAAAAGAATTCCGCCATCACGTAGCTATCTCCTCCGTGTTCCCTGTGCCTTGAGAGAGCTCAACCGCCAGGCCGACCGCCTAACCGCCCGACGGTTCTCCCCGTTTCGCGCCATTCGCGTGTTTAGCGGGCAAGGAAGTTGAACGAGTAAACCCGTGGTCATATTTTCCCGCGAAACACGCGAAAACCGCGAAAGAAATTCGGCCCTAATCCGTGCCATTCGCGGGCCGGCTGTTGTCTGCGACAAATTTTGTGCTGCCAGCGATTGGCCTTCAGCGATTCTCCTAACAGTCTAATAGTCTTCAGCCTAATAGCCGGATTCAACACGCCATGCCCTCTGCCAACCAATCACCGCCCCCCCTCCGTCCGCTGCGTGTGCTGTACGTGCTTGGGCATGGTGGTTTTGGCGGCATTGAACGCCATGTGGAATCTCTGCTGCGCAATCTCGATTGCCGCGCGGTGGAGCCACATCTCTGCGTGGTCATGGAGCCCGGACCCATCTCCGACCGCATCGCTGACAGCGGAGTCCCGGTGCATGTCATCCACGCGCACAACGGGCATGAAGCCCGGATTATCCCGGCGTTTCGCGCCATCCTGTCCGCTGTCCGGCCGGACTTGATCCATGCGCACGAACTGCAGGCCTTTGTGCTGGCTGCCTGCTGGCTGCATCGCGACATCCCCCTGGTGGTTTCCATCCATTGCGCCTTGTTCCACGGGTCGCCCAATCTGTGGTGGAGCTGGCTCGCGGGGCGCACCATCGAGCGCCGCGTGGACTACTACCTTCCGGTTTCGCAGGCCACCTGGCAGGCGGCGCAGCACTATTGCGGCCTTGCGCCTGAGCGGGGGACCGTGTTTCACAACGTGATTGATCTGCTGGAGCTGCCGGTAAAGCGCAAGGACGACGTCTGCCAGGAACTGGGCATTGCCGCCAGCACGCCTTTGCTGGGGATGGCTGGCCGCATGGTGGCGCAAAAAGACTGGCCGGCCTTTTTCGCAACCTGTGCCGAAATCAGCCGCTTGCGGCCGGATGCAATTTTCCTGGCCATTGGCGACGGGCCGTTGCGTGCCACACTGGCCCAGGATCCACAGGCCAGGGCATTGGGCGACCGCCTGCGCTGGCTGGGTTTTCGCGAGGATGCCCGCCGCCTGATTGGCGCGCTGGACATCTTTCTCTGCACCTCCCTGCATGAGGAGCTGCCCACAACCCTGCTGGAAGCCTTTGCCATGCGCACGCCCGTGGTGGGCTTTCTGCCGCGCGGCGGCACGCGCGAAGTCCTGGCATTGAGCCGGGAACCAATCGCCATCCTTTCCGAAGACCGCGACTGCCAACAGGCGGCGCGCCATGCCGTGGAGCTTCTCCAGAATCCGCCACAGGTTGCCGCGCTGACGAGTCAGGCGCACACGCTGGTGGCGCAGCATTTTGCCGCCGGCACGCAGGTCAACCGCCTGTGTGCAATCTATCAGGATGTGCTCGCCCGCAAGTCCCTTCGGTCTTAAGTGGTGTGTAGCGGCGGCTGTGTCAGCCGCCGTTGACTCACGGTCTGTTTTTGCTGCCACCGAGGAACCCCGTCCCGACCTTTTTGTTTTCTTTCTAACAGGCTAATAGTCTTCAACCTAATAGCCTAATTAGACAGCCTGCCAGCCTAACTACCAGCCAGCGCGCCCTACCTGACCCATTGTCCATAGGGTAGGGTGGCCAGTCCCCTGGCGGTTGCGCTTGCCAATCATTGGAGAATGCCGTGGGAATGCGTGGCAAAATCAAATCATTTGTTCCCATCTGGTTGCTTGCAGCCAGAAGAAGGTGGATGTCGCATGCGTGCCCCAGTGGTGTCGCGAAGCTCCCGTCCGCAGCAGGAAAATCGTACGACATCCGCATAAATTGGTATTGTCGCCTCGGCAATAATATTCTCCAGGTGCTCCATGCGTACTGTTGGGCCAAGGCAACGCATTCGCGGCTTTCCATTGAGGGCCATTCATTGATGCGCCCGACCGTATGGGATTTCAGCAATGGTCGGGACGAACTCACAAAATTGAATGCGATGTTCTTCTATCCGAAGTTTGAGGGGTTTGCCGGCACATTGCCCACACTTACGGAGATCCGGCGGATCGGCGTGCAGCATATTCTCCCCATTCTTCGACTTCCGCCGATCACAGCCATCAACGAAACGGTCCTGGTAGCACATGTTCGCAGTGGCGACATATTTGGCACGGAGAATGGAATCGCCAATGTACATTCCGGTTATGTCCCGCCCCCCGTTTCTTTCTACGCAAAGGCCATGCAGGATAGCGGATGCAGCAAGCTTCTCATCGTAACGGAACCGGACATGCGCAACCCGGTACTTGCCATCCTGCGGGCACGCTTCCGTGCTGATGTCCAGAGCCAGACGATGGCAGAGGATTTGGCGACCTTGGTTAGTGCGCGGAAGCTCTGCATCGGAAATAGCACGTTCAGCTGGGCGGCTTTTCTGATTTCGCCATTCGCGGATGAAGTCTTCATGCCTGCCGCGACCATTTTCTCGCAACCGCCACCAGACCCGCCGGTGCGCATTCGAAAATACATGTTCCGGCGCTATAGCAGGCCTTTCGAATGGACTTCGTCGCCAGGCCAGTTGCGGAGCATGGTAACGCATCCGATCAGGTATGTTGTCGAGACGCGATGAAAAACACGTGTGCAAATCGCTGTCGTCTGATCTGGTTGGTTGCCTTGGTTGCCTTGGTTGCTGGGCGATAGATTTCGTGCACCAAACGCGCAGCGGCCCTCTCGGTTGGGGGCCTAACCTAGCTGCCAAACTCGACAAATTCACCCGGGGAGAATCCGATGCGTAGAAAACGCAAGTTTATTGCCGCCAGTGGAGAAGCCCAGGTCTTTCTGTTCTGGGCGTTTCTGCTGTTGGCTCTTTCCTTTATGGCCATGAATGTGGATGTGCCTGTGGTCTCGGACATTTTAGGATTCTATGGCCGGTGGCCGATATTGTGTCTCGTGCTGCTGACAGGGATGATGCTGTTTTCAGCTGAAAAGGGGGTTCGGCGTTGGACAACGGTGGACACCAGCCTGCTGGTCATGCTGACGGTGTTTGGTTTCAGCGCGGCGTACTCGGTGCAACCGGGGAAATCGATCTTGTATTACCTGATTCTCTGGTTTGAATTTGGCGCGTTGGTGATGGTCCCCCGCTTGCTCGACCCCGTGTATTGGCGCAGACTTCTTGTCGGGATCACCGGAATTCTTTTTGTTACCGCTGTGCTCTCCCTGTATGGGTATGCGGCTGGAGACGCTCTGTCGGGAGGTGGCGGCCGTCTCCGATCGGCAGGAATCAACTCCAATTCAGTTGGCGCCTGTTTCATGATGGCCATCCTGATCCTTTGGACCTACATCTATACGCAGCGCGGAGGTTTGCGATGGCTGGCGTGTGGGGCGCAAGCAGCTCTATTGGTCGGGCTGTATTTGACCGGTTCCCGAAGTTCCCTGGTGGGGATGATCATCGGCACATTTTTCGTTTTTGCCTTGTTGCGGCGTTATGTGAGCATGCTGGTCGGTGTCGTGGTCTTGGTGTTTGCGCTGATGGTTTTCGGCCTGATCGGAGTAGCCAAGGAGTCAGTTAGCTCCTCCTCCAGCATGCGAGAAACACTACAAGAGGATTTTTCAACACGTATTATGCGTAAAGAAGGGCGCGTCCAGCCCGACGATCCATTTCAAGGCCGCCGTGGACCGTGGGCGCAGGCCTTGGAGCAGTGGAGGAATTACCCGTGGCTGGGCAACGGGTTTGGCGTGACCGATCCGTATAGCATACGCCCGATTGATGGCTCCGGCTATCACGGCATGCTGGCTTCCGTGGGTGTGCTGGGAACCATCGCCTTTGCCATCCCCCCTCTGATCCTGCTGGGAAGCGTCTGGCGGAGTGTGCGTTCGCGCCACTGGGGCAACCGACCCGTGCTGGAAAATGATCCGCGGGAAATCATGGCGTTTGGCAGCGGCCCCATGGTGGGGTTGCTGGTGGAGGGGGTTGGCGAACCGTGGATGATCGGCATTGGATCCATGATGGTGTTCCTGTATATGCTCGGGTTTGGCGCCTGCCTCTCAGCCTTCTCCTGGGGGCGGCATATCCTGCTGGTGGAGGAGCACGCGCGCCCGCAACGGGATTACTGGGTTCCGTTCTAGCGCGTTCCGCAAAAGTAGGGCGCGGCGTCCTCGCCGCAGCCCCCGCACCCTCTGCCCGTTTCGCGCCCTTCGCGTGTTTTGCGGGTGAATGCAGTTGGTTTTGTTTCCCGCGAAACACGCTAAATACGTAAATAACAGCTTTGTTCGCATGTTTTGCTGGCCCGACAGCCTCATGTTCCCTGCCACCAATCTTCTCCTTCTTAATCCTGATCGTAATCGTAATCTTAATCTCTCCCCGTCTTCATCCCCCTTCGATTGCGATTAGGATGTTCTCTGTTCTCTGACGTCTGACTTCTGTCCTCTGTTCTCTGACCGCTGACCTCTGTCTTCTGACCTCTTCCCCAAAGTTTCGCGGGCAAACGGCTGTTGCCCCTTTCCGCTTGCCTCTTGCATCCCCTCCGCGTCCCCTGTGCCTTGCGTGATCTCAACCGCCCGACCGCCCAACTCTCCCTTTGACCGCTGACCTCTGACCTCTGGCCCCAGACCTCCGATCTCTCCCCCACGAAACCAATCCCATGCGCCTCACGCTCGTAACCAACATCATCAGCCCGCACCAGCTCCCCTTGGCGCGGCAGATCGTGGCGCATCTGGGCGCGAATGCTTTTCGCTACGTGGCCACGGAGCCAGTACAGGCGGAACGGGCGCAGCTCGGGTGGGTCGAGGGCGCGCCGTTGCCGTGGGTGCTGGAGCCTTGGCGCGGCGGAGAGGCTGCCCGGGCGGCCGACATCTGGCTGCACGAGGCAGATGTGGTGTTGTGCGGCACACGGGATCTGGATCTTTTTGCCCAACGGCTGGCAGGGCAAAAGCTGCTGCTCTACATGGCGGAGCGCTGGTTCAAGCCGCCGCAAGGGGTGGCGCGGTTGCTGCACCCCGGTTTCCTGCGCATGGCCCTGCGTTTCCGGAGCCTGGCGCAATCGCCTGGTTTTCACTACCTGCCGATCGGCTATCCGGCGGCACAGGACATGCGCACCATTTGCCGTCTGCCGGGCCGCAACTGGCTGTGGGGCTATTTCGTCGATCCGCCTGCCAATTTTAATTCTCATGCTGGCCAGAACCATTCGGGGTCGGGGTCGCTATCGGTATCGAAATCGAAGAACCCTCTTCGCATCCTCTGGGTCGGCCGCATGCTCAAATGGAAACGAGTGGACACATTGATTCGCGCCGTGGCGCTCTGCCGCGCGCGCAATGGCAACTGTGGACTCCGTCTGGTGGGGAGCGGCGAGCAGGAGAGAAAGCTACGGCATCTGGCGCAGCAGCTAGGCTGTCAGGACAAGGTGATTTTCGACCCGCCCGTACCCATTGCTCAGGTGCGAGCGGCATTGCAGCAGGCGGATGTCTATGTCCTGCCCAGTAACGGGTGCGAAGGGTGGGGTGTGGCGCTGAACGAGGCCATGTTGGAGGGGTGCTGCGTGGTGGCATCGCAGGACGCCGGCTCAGCAGCCACGCTTATCCGGCAGAGGGAGAATGGCCTGCTGTTCCGCCCGGGCGATGTGTCCGGCCTGGCAGAACAGCTGTTGCAATTGGAGCGCGACGAGCTGCTGCGCCAGCAGCTGGCAGCCGCAGGGCGGGAAACCATGCTCTCCGCATGGACACCGGAAATTGCAGCAAACCGCCTGCTGGCCTTTAGCGAAGCCCTGCTCGCCGGCCGCACCCCGCCGGTGCATGCGTCCGGCCCTCTGCAAGCGGTTTGAGAGAGCAGAGGTCGGAGGTCAGAGAACAGAGAACAGAGGACAGAGGGCAGAGGGCAGGGGAATGCAGATTAACTCGGCAAAGGACTTGGTTGTCTATAAGAAGGCGTATGAACTGGCTATGGCCATCTTTGCGTTGACCGGGTCATTTCCCGCCGAGGAGAAGTATGCACTGACAGGTCAAATCAGACGCTCATCCCGCTCTGTCTGTCTGAACCTGCGTGAGGCGTGGGCCAAGCGACGCTATGAGCCGCATTTCGTCAGCAAGTTGACCGATTGCGATGGAGAAAACAGCGAGACCGACTCCTCCTTGGATTTTGCCCTTGATTGTGACTATATTCCGAAGAAGACGCATGCGGAATTGACTGCTGCATGTCATGAAATCGGTCGTATGCTTGGTGCCATGATCAAACAACCTACTGTCTTCCTGATCTCCGACCTCTGATTTCTGGCCTCTGATCTCCGTCCCGTCCTTTGACGTCTGACATCTGTCCTCTGCCCGCTGACCTCTGACTTCTGACCTCTGACTTCTGTTCTCTATCCAACCCATGCCACAGCTTCACATAGTCCACGTCGTTGGCTCCGCCGACCGCAGCGGCGCGGGCGTGGCGGCTTCGGTTTGCGAACTGTGCAGTGCCATCTCCGGCCAGGCACGGGTGACGCTGGTTGCCGGGACAGATGGAGGCCCGCGATACCCGGTGGCGGACCGCGTTCGCCAGCTGCTCTGTCCGAAAAGTCCGTGGATGGGACGCTATCGCCGGTTTGCGGCAACGCTGAACCAGGCGCTGGCCGAAGGCGCGGACCTTGTGCACGTGCATGGGCTGTGGATGCCGGAGATGCATTTGGCCTGTCGGGCCGCACGGAAGCGGAACATTCCGTACCTGATCAGCGCCCATGGCATGCTGATGCCCTGGGCATTCCAGTACAAGCAATGGAAGAAATTCCTCCCCTGGCGCTGCTACCAGCAATCGGATTTGCGCCGCGCCGCTGCCGTAGTGGCGAACAGTGCTTCGGAGGCATCCGCCATCCGGGCCTTTGGCTTTCCCAACGAGACCCTGACGATCCCGCATGGCATTCACCTGCCGCACCGGGAGCTGCTACGCAATGGAATTGCGCCGCGGCAGGTTGTCTTTCTTGGGCGTTTGCATCCGATCAAGGGGCTGATGAACCTGGTGGATGCCTGGGCACTGGTGCGTCCGGCAGGATGGCAACTGGTTCTGGCAGGGCCGGACGAAGGCGGCTTCCAGTCCATCTTGATGGATCGCATCCAGCAGCACAAGATAACCGAATCCGTGTCTTTTGCCGGCGCGCTGGACGACGCACACAAGTGGGTGCTGTTGCAACGGGCGGATCTGGCAGTCCTCCCCTCATTCACCGAAAACTTCGGGCTGGTGGTTCTCGAAGCGCTGGCTTGCGGCGTGCCGGTTATCACGACGAAAGGAACCCCGTGGGCGGCGGTGGTTGAACGCGGTTGCGGCTGGTGGGTGGATGTTGGCGTTCCATCGCTGGCAGCTGTCCTGCGAGAGGCGACCGGGTTGTCAGATCAGGCCCGGCAGCAGATGGGGCGCTGCGGCTACGAACTGGTGCGCGACGCGTTCACCTGGGATCGCGTAGCTCGCGAGATACTGGCAAACTACGAGCGGCTGAAGGGAATCCACCATAATCCTAATCTTAATCCCGCTCCTAATCCCCTCCGAGCGGATTCAGATTAAGATTACGATTCAGATTACGATTATGATCAGGATGTTTTGTTCCCAGTGACCGGTTCGATCGCGCGGCTAGTCATCACCCGCAACCGAAAGGTAGGGCGGCCAGTCCCTTGGCCGCCGCGGTGCTCGAATGGCTACCTATCCCTTTTGCGGTTCTCCGAACAGTCTAACAGTCTTCCGCCTAACAGCCTTACCCGCAGCCTGACTAACACCCATACATGCGACGCTTTCGCGGCGCCTCTCACACCCGAACGGTGTTAATCTCCATCGTAATCTTAAGCCTTCTCCCCTAACCCCGGGATTTTCTATGCAACTGGAAACCTATCGCAACCAACATACCCTGAAGAACAAAACCGCCCGGCTGGTGTGGTTCTGGGCGTGGTTGTTGTTGTTTCGCTGGACGCCACGCCCTCTGCTGGGCTGGCGACGCTTCCTGTTGCGGCTCTTCGGCGCCCGCATTGGCCGGCGCGCGCACATCTACCCCAGTGCGCGGATCTGGGCGCCGTGGAATCTGGAAATGGGGGACCATGCCTGCATCAGCGAGAATGTGATCGTCTACTGCGTCGACCGCATTCGTCTGGGCGACAACACGGTGGTCTCGCAAAACGTCCATCTCTGCACCGCCAGCCACGATTATACGCGCACAGACTTTCCGCTGACCACAGCCCCCATCACCATCAACAGCCAGGCCTGGGTCTGTGCAGATGCCTATATCGGGCCGGGCGTGGAAATCGGCGAGGGGGCAGTCGTCGGCGCCCGCGCTGCGGTGTTTACGAATGTAACGCCTTGGACCGTTGTGGGCGGCAACCCGGCACGCAAGCTCAAGGATCGTGAACGCGGAGCCTGCCGGAATGGAGACAGCCCAAACCAGGAAACACCGGCCAATCTACAGGTTATCCGGTAGCAGATGTCGACTGTGGGACAGCAGTGGGCGGTCCTGTAAGAATCAGGTTTTTGTGCGAGGTCCGGTATGATTGCACTCCAGTGCACGATGTGTCACGCGCCGCTGTCCCTTCCGACCACGGCTGGCGATGAACCCTGCGCCGTACCGTGTTCGCAATGCGGCAGGACGTGGTGGTTCCGCGCTGGCGTGTTTGATGCGCTTGGACAGGGCGTTCTCTTGTCGGACGCCGCCTTTTCGCATCGCCAGTGGGATCACATCTATGCAGCGGACGCACCGCAACAACTGGACGCGCATCTGGCCTTTTACAAGCGGTACGTGGTGGACAATGTCTTGGCGCAAAGCCCGACGCTGCCGGGGCGGCTGACTGCAGGCGCGACAGGCCTCAAGGTATTGGAAATCGGATCCGGCAGAAGCGAATGGTCCTGGTGGATGGCGAAACTGGGGCATGAAGCTGTGGCCATTGATTTTTGTGAGCCGGTGTTGCAACGCGCGCGCGCCATGTTTCGGCAGCAGGGGGGGCTGCCCGGCCTGTTCGTGCTCGGAAGCATCGAGCAGATGCCGTTTGCGGATCACACCTTTGACCTGGTGTATGGCGGCGGGGTGATTGAGCATCTTGCCAATACGCCCGGCGTGCTGCGGGAGCTGGCGCGTGTCACGCGCCCCGGGGGTCTGATTCTGAACACGGTGCCGGCTTTTTCCCTGCGGACCATGTTGCAGCGATACTCCATCCCGCATGTGCCTCTGCTGCGTGCCTGCTGCACATGGCTGCAGATGTGCGCGTTGCGCGGCCGCTGGATGCGGTACGGATTTCAGTATAGTTTTACACGCTCGACACTCTGTCGCATGCATGCCGCCTGTGGCCTGCGTGTAACGCATGCCGGCCGATATGATGTGGGCATGGCATCACGGGGCAAGCCCGGAACCCCCGGTTATTGGTTGGCCGACCGCGAGCCATTCTGGGACGTGTTGCTGGTCGAAGCTGTCAAGGATTGAGCACATTCACGGTTTGCCGGATGCGCCTGTCAATCGGGACGCCTCTTTGCGGCGTCCGCGGACGGTTCGGAGAACCGTCATTTCTCCCAACAGCCGCTTGCCCGCTTTTGACAGTCTCTATAGCAAATGACTCTGCTAGACAGATCGCTCGGATGAAGACGCCAACAGTCAAATGCCTCTTTCTTGTGCTGGCCATTTTCTATGCCGGCGCGCTTCCGCTGATTCTCACGAATTACAATCAGGGGCGCGCGGCTGTTGACACACAAGTTTTCCACTATCCCACCATCCAGCATTTCACGCACACCCTCGATGTGCACAGCTATCCCTGTTCGATGGCTCCCGGCTATCACATCCTGCTCGCCCGTGTTGCGCGCTGCTGCCCGGATTCCATGCGCACGCTGAAACTGGCAGGTTCCGTCTTTACAGCGCTGCTTTTTGGCCTCCTGGTCTGGATGCTGACGCCCCGGTTCGGGGTTCTGCACACCACGGCCATTCTTTTGCCCGCCATCACATCGATGTATATTTTTCCGGCCGGAGTATGGCTTCTCCCCGACAATCTGGCGTGGGTCACGGTGCTCGCGTTTCTTCTCCTGCTCCTGCATCCATTTTCCGGAATCAGCTGGTATCTCTGCTGTGGCGCGACGCTGGCCATCATGGTTCTGGTGCGGCAGACGAATATTTGTTTTGCC
>Ga0118677_10005668_pt1 | contig 21689 bp, 17 predicted proteins | sample AliMusrvi5mmetaG_FD_86154 | JGI IMG/M metagenome (GOLD analysis project Ga0118677, IMG submission 86154)
CAAGGAAGTCATGGCCGGGACGGAAAAGCGGACCCGCAAGGAAATCATCGAGGCAGCATTCCCGCCACTCCCGACACTGAAGCGTGAACGTCCGCTGGAGGACATACTAGCACAGCGCTGGGAGCCTTTCATCAAAGACATCCCCTTCAACAGGCACAGGGATGTCTACCAGTGGATCACCCGAACCCTCAACCAGCCCCGCTGGTAAAATCTGGCGCGGGATCGTGTGCTTCGTTCGGGTTGACGCGCGTCCACTTTTCGCATTCTGAGCCTCAACCACTGGTAAAACGACCGCTCAAAGTGAGCCTCAACCGCTCTTCACGTGGAAATCACCGCGAACCCGTCATTTCGGGGTCCCGTGACGTAAAGTGAATGTAAAGTTGAGGGGGTTACTTTACATCAAAAAGGGGGTTTTGGAGGGCTGAAAATCAGGCGTTTTTGCTGCGTATAATGCTCATTATCAGGCACAAGCACAATCACGAGGGTTGAGGGAGTGTCCGGAAAAATAGTGTAAAGCTGAAAAAACAGGTTCTCATGGAATTAAGGGGGTGGTCGCTCCCCCCATGGCCTAAGTCATTGATATGTAATAGATTTCCTTGCTCAACTCGCCGCGTTTTCTCGCTCGGCCAGTTGACACGGACGCAGGTGCACTTGTTTGCTCCGGTGCGCTGCCCTACCGCAGACCACGGAAAGCGACCGGGGAGAGGCCGAGGATGGAGTGGAACACGCGGGAAAAGTGAAAGGGATCGCTGAACCCGGACTCATCGGCCACCTGCTTGACCATCATGCTGGTTTGCTGGAGGCGCTCGGCGGCGTGGTTCATTTTCATGCGGAGCAGATATTGGTAAGGCGAGCTGTGGTCGAATCGCTGGAACAGGCGGCAGAGGTAGGCATGGTTCACGTGGCATTCGTCGGCGATCTGGCCCAGCGATTGCAGCCGCAGGGCGTGCTGCCCGATGTGTTGCCGGCATCGCTGAAAGGTCGTGAAGGAGAGCGTCTGTGATCCTTCGATCGGAGCGCGGGAGGAAGAAATGCGGAGCGCCATGCACTCCAGCAATTTGGCGCACAGCTCCGCGTTCCCGCGGCGAACCTGCGACCCGGCCTGGATGAGTTCGTCAAAGAGCGGCTGCAGCGCATTGGCCGGAAAGACTTCGGAAACGCTCCCGGGCGAAAGCTTGCACGACCGCAGGAGTTCCGCCGCCTGCGTGCCTGCGAAATCCACGAAGTATTTCACCAGCGGGTCCGCCGGGTCGCCGGTGATGTGCTGCGAGACTCCCGGCCCGTAGGAGAACAGGCGTCCGGCTTGCAGGGGGCGGGCGCGGCCCTTGAGCTTCACTTCCCCTCGGCCGCGCGCCACATACTCGATGGAAAAATACGGAAACGTCTCGCGGCGGATGGCGAAATCCGGCGTGCAGTATTCCAGCCCGCCACAGACGACGGCCAGCGGACGGTTTTTGGGCGGATTGAGGTCGAGGTAGAACCGGCGGGCCTGCGCGACGTCGGCGGAAAAAAACTTCGGTGCAGAAGACCGGCGATTGGCAGATGGTTTTTTGGGAGGCATGGAGGCGATCCGGGAAGCCGGGGTTCCTAATTTTTCCGCAAACCAACACCGTTCCAGAAATAAGTCAATAATATCCATGCACCGGTCAAGAATCCCCATTCCCCCCATGGCCTTGGAGGAGGCATATTGTCTGCGTCAATCAAGAACGGGCAGGCCGGGGTGGCAGGCTCAAACCACAACCAGAATACAAACAAATTTATGAAAGAACAAAAACGAGTCGTAGAAAAGGACGCGCCGCTCAAGAAGGACGATTTGATCGTCATCACCGGAGCAGGCGGATTCATCGCAGGCAACCTCGCCCTCCACTTCAAGAAAAAGGGCTTCACCAACATTCGCGCGGTGGACAAGAAGCCACTCTACGAGTGGTATCTGCACGTTCCGGGCGTGGAAAATCTTTGCCTGGACGTCAGCAAGGAAGCCAACTGCCACCGCGTGTGCGAAGGTGCCGTCGAGGTCTATAACCTCGCCGCCGACATGGGGGGCATGGGCTTCATCGAGCGCTTCCGCGTCGAGTGCCTGCGCTCGATCCTCGTCAACACGAACATGGTCGAGGCCGCTTACCTGGCCGGTGCCCGCCGCTACTTCTTCTCGAGCTCAGCGTGTGCCTACAACACGAAGCTGCAGGAAGACCCGAACGTCCGCGCGCTCAAGGAATCCGACGCCTACCCGGCGATGTCCGAGCGAGGCTACGGATGGGAAAAGCTGATTTCCGAGCAGTTCTGCGAGGAATACTGGCACGAGAGGGGGATGAAGACGTTCATCGCGCGCTTCCACAACGTCTATGGGCCGCACGGCACCTGGGATGGCGGCCGCGAAAAAGCGCCTGCCGCGATGTGCCGGAAGGTCATCGAAGCGATCGACAAGAAAGACCTTCGCATCAACATCTGGGGCAACGGCGAGCAGACCCGCAGCTTCATGTATATTGACGACTGCGTGAAGGGGATCGACATGATCACCCACTGCGACGCCCTCATCGCGACGCCGATCAACCTCGGATCGAGCGAGATGGTTTCCATCAACACACTGGTCAGCAAGGTCGAGAAGATCGCTGGCGTCAAAATGAAGCGCAGCTACGACCTGAACGCCCCGCAGGGGGTGGCCGGCCGCAATTCCGACAACACGTTTATTAAAAAAGTGCTCAAGTGGGAGCCGGACACAACGCTCGATAAGGGCATGGCCGCCACCTACAAGTGGATCAAGGGGCAGTATAGCAAACGCAAAGCCGGCCAGCGCGTGGGAATCGGCTAGCATGCAATCCGTTGCCGCCTCATCCGTCGGCAAACTGCTGGGACCCATCCCCAACCGCCTGCAGCTCGCGGGCGGTTGGATCGACCAGCCGTTTGTTTCGCAGCACAACCCGAAGCCGCCGGGCTCGATGGTCGTTGTCCAGATCGAGCCGGATTTCCGCCCGATGGACCGCTCCGGGATCGCGAGCGGCACTCGGGCGATCGCGATGAGGATCTGGAGGGGCAGGCTGCCGAAGCGTTCGCCGGAGAAATTGGTGCGCGAGCTTTTCGATGCGGAAAACCTGGGCAAGGACGAGCCGAGCGGATCGCAAGACATGATCGGCCTGGTTTATCCCGGCGTGAACCGCCTAGACTACGACTTCAAAATCCACGGGGGCGTTTTCCCATCGCACATCGAGTCATGCAACCGTTCCAAGGTCGCGCGGTGGCTGGAAAAGGTTCTTCATGTGATCCCGGTCGAACCCCGGCCCGATGGATACAGTCCGCTGGGCAAAAAGAACCTCGAGCCCAAGTGGGTCGCAACCCTGAGCCAATCGGGCAAGGATTGCTACGATGCCATCGTCAGGATGGATGCGAAGGCGCTCGGCGCTTCGCTCAATTTGAACATGAAATGCTGGGAGAAGCTGCTGCCGGAAACCGTCCGGCATCCGCTGATCCGGCTGGATCTCATGCCGCTGCTCAATGCCTATCAAAAACAATACCTCGGCGCGATGTATTCCGGCTGCGGGGGCGGCTATCTTATCGTCGTTTCCAAAGAGCCGGTTCCGGGCGCCTTCCATGTCAAAGTCCGCGTCTCCAACCCATGAATAGCGTCCTCGTTTCCGCCGGTTTCGACAACTTGACTTCTCGCGACATGCGCTTCCTGGAGGAGGCAGCAAAGATCGGCGAACTTCACGTCCTGCTGTGGTCCGACGAGGCCATCCGAAAGATCACGGGCGCCGACCCGAAATTCCCTCTCGCCGAGCGGGAATACTTTGTCCAGGCCGTCCGCTATATCGCCGGGCATCATATTTCCGGCGCGTCCGTCGAACCCGACGAGCTGCCGGAAGTCGAAGCGCCGGACATCTGGTGCGTTGACGAGAAAAGTGCATCGGCCGGGAAGAAGGCGTATTGCGAAGCGCACGGCATCGAATACCGCGTCATTACGGCGCAAGAGACCGCCGGATATCCCGCGCCTGCACCGCTTCCGCCCACGGGCAAAAAGAAGGTCGTCGTGACCGGCTGCTACGACTGGTTCCACACCGGGCACGTCCGGTTTTTTGAGGAAGTCTCCGAGCTCGGCGATCTGTTTGTCGTGGTCGGCCACGACGAGAACATCCGCCTTCTCAAGGGAGACGGGCATCCGATGTTCAAGGAAGACGAGCGGCGCTACATCGCGGGCTCGCTCCGCTATGTCACGCAGGCGCTGGTTTCCACCGGCACCGGCTGGATGGATGCCGAGCCGGAGATCGCCCGGATCCAGGCCGACATGTATGCGGTGAACGAGGATGGCGACAAGCCGGAGAAGCGCGAGTTCTGCAAGAAGCACGGGCTCGAATACGTCGTGCTCAAGCGCACGCCGAAGCCCGGGCTCACCCGCCGGTCCAGCACGGATTTGAGAGGGTTCTAAACACATGAGACACGCGCTGATTATTGCTGGCGGTTCGGGCACGCGGCTGTGGCCGATGAGCCGCGCCAAGCTGCCAAAACAACTCATCCCGTTCATCGGCGGAAAAAGTCTGCTCCAGCTCGCCTTCGACCGGTTGGAGGGTCTTGTCCCCGCAGAAAACCGCCACATCTGCGCGGGCCTGGGCCATGCGGAGGCCATCGCCTCCTCGCTCGACGGGTTTTCCCCCGAGCAGTTTCTCGGCGAACCCACCGGGCGCGACACGCTCAACGCCGTCGGATTCTCCGCCGCCGCCATCGCGGCCAGCGACCCGGATGCGGTGATCGCGGTGTTCACCGCCGACCATATCATCGAGCCGGTGGGCGAGTTCCTGAAGATTGTGGACCACGGTTTCCGGCTGGCCGAGCAGCATCCCGAAACCCTGGTCACCTTCGGGATCGCCCCGACGGCCCCCGCAACCGGCTACGGCTACCTCGAACTCGGTGACAGCATTGACGAATCGGCGCACGTCGTGCGGCAGTTCCGGGAAAAGCCGGATACGGAGACGGCACGGGAATACTTCGCCGCCGGACCCGGGCTCTATCTCTGGAACAGCGGTATGTTTGTGTGGCGGGCCTCGACGCTTCTCGACTGCATCAGGCGCTACGAACCGGAAAACTTCGCCGGCATGGAAAAGATCGGGACCGCATGGAAGACACCTGAGCGCAATGCCGTGCTCGCGGAGATTTTTCCGACGCTGAAAAAGATCAGCGTCGATTTTGCGGTCATGGAGCCTGCCTCGCGAGACCCACAGGTCCGCGTGGCGGCGGTGCCGATGCCGCTGAGCTGGCTCGACGTTGGCTCGTGGCCGATGTTTGCCGAAACCTGCCCGCATGACGATGCCGGCAACGCCATCGGAGCCGGACGCAGCCAGTTGCTGGACACCCGGGGCACACTCGTCGCATCCAGCGATCCCGAACACCTGATCGCGACAATCGGCTGCGAGGACCTGATCATCATTCACACGCCGGAGGCCACGCTTGTCTGTCGTGCCGACAAGGCGGAAAACATCAAGGCCCTTCACAAACTCGTCGGCGAACAATATGGGCCAGCCCTCCTCTAACCATCAGCCATGGGAGGTGCTCGGCAGCCGCGAGGTTTATGCCGCCCCGCCATTCCTGAGCCTCCATATCGAGCGCGTCCGGTTGCCGGACGGACGGGTGGTGGAGGATTATCACCGGATCGAGAAGCCGGACTACGCGCTGGTCGTTCCGGTTTGCGAAGATGGCCGGTTCCTGCTGCTGCGCCAATACAAGCACGGCGTCCGCGCGGTCGGGCTCTATCCGCCGGGCGGACACATCGCCGATGGCGAATCCCCGCTGGTGGCGGTCCAGCGCGAGTTGCTAGAGGAAACCGGATACACGGCCGGGCACTGGCACCCTCTGGGCGGTTTCACAGCCGATGCCAACCAAGGAGGTTGCCGCGCGCACTTTTTCCTGGCCAAGGACGCGCAGGCGTTGGCCGCCGCCCATTCCGGCGATCTCGAGCACATGGAGATCGTCCTGCTCACGCCGGACGAACTTCAAGCCGCCATCCGATCCGGCGATGTCAACGCCCTCGGCGCCATCGCCGCGCTGACCCTCGCCCTCAACTCCGGGCTTGTTAACAACGGGCGGTTGAATGACCAAGAATCGCGTCGAGTTTCAACACACCGCTAACCTCGTGATTAAAAGCGGCATTCTCACCCCGCAAATCAACTCGCCGCTCAGCCGCCTTTCCGTGCATCCACATATAATGCGCACGACAAAAATCATCTGCACGCTGGGGCCTGCCACGGATTCGCTGAAAGTTTTGAGGGAGATGATTCTTGCGGGGACGAATATTTTCCGGCTCAACATGAGCCACGGCACGCACGAGTGGGTCCGGGAAGTGGTAAAAAATATCCGGACGGTTTCCGCCGATCTCGGTGCCGTGACGGCGATCCTCCTGGACACCCAAGGGCCGGCGATCCGCACGGGCGATCTGAAGAACAAGCTGAACCTCAAGCCGGGTGACATCTTTGAGCTGACGGTCCGGGGATCGCGCAGCGAAGAGCAGTTTTCCACCGACGTGAATTACGATGGGCTCGTGGACGACATCTCCGTGGGGGACGTCGTGCTCGTGGACAACGGGGTCATGCACATGAAGGTGCTCCACAAAAATTCCAACCGCATCCGTTGCGAGGTTCTCACAGCGGGCACTCTCGGCTCTCGGCGCCACATCAATCTCCCGGGCGTCAAGGTGAACCTCCCTCCACTTACGGAAAAAGATCTGGCCGACATCGAAGTCGGGGTTCAGGTCGGGGTGGACTTCGTCGCCCTGAGCTTCTGCCGCGAGGCGGCGGATATCCTCGAACTTAAACGGCTGCTCCGCGAGTGGGGAAGCGAGGCCCATACGGTCGCCAAAATCGAGGACCAACACGCCGTCAAGCATGTGAACGCCATCATCCGCGCCTCCGACGCCGTCATGATCGCCCGCGGCGACCTCGGCATCGAATGCGCCATGGAGGAACTGCCGATCATCCAAAGACGAATCATCAAAAAATGTGCTCAGATCGGACGCCCGGTCATCGTCGCCACGCATATGCTCGAGAGCATGATTGAAAATCCTCTTCCCACTCGGGCGGAGATCACCGACGTGGCGAACGCGGTCTTCGAGCAGGCGGATGCCGTCATGCTCAGCGGAGAAACAACGGTGGGAAAATATCCCGTCCAATGCGTCAAAATTCTCGATCGCGTCGCCCGGAGGATTGCGCGTAGCGGCGGGGCCGGCTACGCGAAGGGAGCCATCATCGATTCCACTCGCCTGAAGACCGTGCACTCGGCGGTCACCCTCGCCAACTCGTTCCCGAATTCAAAAATCGTCGTGTTCACCAGGCACGGATACATGGCCGACCACGCCAGCCACCTGCGCCCGGAAAGCGCCCCGATCTTTGCGTTCGCCCCAACGGCGGAGGTCGTCCGCAGGCTGTCACTGAGATGGAACGTGCACCCGATCCAGATGCCGTTCGGGATCGACCCCGAGCACACGATCGCCGATGCCGAGGTCGAACTCGTGCGCCGTGGCCTGGCGGTCAAAGGCGACCAGCTCATCATCATCAGCGACGTGAAGGCCGGCAGCGAACGCTTCGACTCGATCCAGCTCCGCCATGTGCTATAGCCACCAGAGCAGCTCAACTCCGGGCTTGTTGACAACGGGCGTCGTCGTGACCAGAAATCACATCGAGTATCACCCCCCAACCCGCTCACCTCATGATTAAAACCGGCATTCTCAACCCGCAAATCAACTCCCTGCTCAGCCGCGTGCGGCACACCAACACGCTCGTCATCGCCGACCGAGGGTTCCCGTTCTGGCCGATGATCGAGACGGTGGACATCTCGGTGGTGGATGATTTGCCGACGGTGTTGCAGCTATTGTTGGCCATCGGGCCGAACTTCCAGATCGGCAAGGCGTGGATGGCTCAGGAGTTTTTGAAAGCGAACAGCGCCGGGACCTGCTCCGCCTTCGATGCGGCGCTGCCCGGAGTCCGGATCGCCCACGAGCCGCACGTGGAATTTAAGAAGCGGATCCCGCACGCCATCGGCTTGATCCGCACCGGCGACACCACTCAATATGCCAACATCATTTTGGAAAGCGCCTGATGGCTGAAGTGAAGAGCTGCGAGAAGTCGCTACTTTCGAAAAGATAAACATCCCTATGAGCAACCCACTGATCGGCGTCTTCTACCACTGGCTCGGAGGCCTCGCGTCCGCAAGCTTCTACATTCCTTACCGCGGCGTCCAAAAATGGTCCTGGGAAACCTACTGGCTCGTCGGAGGATTCTTCAGTTGGATTATCGCCCCGCTGACACTGGCCTCGTTGCTGGTGCCGGAACTTTGGAAATCGATCGGGGCAACGCCGGGGCCAACCCTTTTCTGGGCGTATTTCTTTGGCGCGATGTGGGGCATTGGCGGTCTCACATTCGGACTGACAATGCGATATCTCGGCATTGCTCTGGGGATGGCTGTCGCCTTGGGATTCTGCGCGGCCTTCGGCACTCTGGTTCCGCCGATTTTTGCCGGTCAGTTCGGGAAGATCCTTACGACGGGCTCGGGGCAGATGATTCTCCTCGGCGTCCTGGCCTGTCTGGCAGGTATCGGCGTGAGCGGAATGGCCGGAATGTCCAAGGAGCAGGAGCTTTCGCCTGAGCAGAAGGCTGCGACGGTCAAGGAATTCAACTTTAAGAAGGGAATGCTTGTCGCGACATTTTCCGGGGTGATGAGTTCCTGCTTCGCTTACGGGCTCGCCGCCGGAAAACCGCTCGCAGATTTGTCAAAAGCCGCACTCCTGCGTGAAGGTGGCAGCGACCTATGGCAGAATCTGCCGGTATTGGTGATTGTGCTTTGGGGTGGATTTACCACCAACTTTATCTGGTGTGTCATCCTCAACATCAGGAACCGCTCCAGCCATGAATATTTGAACCTGCGCTCGAGCGCTGTGGCGGAAATCAGCGCGGCGGAAGGAGTGATGCTTTCGGCAGCGGCGGAGGAGACCGTCGTCCAGGACAACAGCTCCGCCAGCCATGGCGGACTCGTCGGGCGATCGCAGCAGATCGGCCCGGCACCACTGTTTAGAAACTATCTTTTCTCGGCCTTGGCGGGAGTGACGTGGTATCTGCAGTTTTTCTTCTACAGCATGGGTCAGACTAAAATGGGAACCTACGAGTTCTCGAGTTGGACTCTCCACATGGCGAGCATCATTATCTTCAGCACCCTCTGGGGTATCGTCCTGCATGAGTGGAAGGGCACGAGCAAGCGCACCCACGTGCTCATCGCCATTGGCTTGGCCGTGCTGATCGGCTCTACCGTCATCGTCGGCTATGGCAACTACCTCGGCATCTCCCCGACCGCCCACTAGAAATCAAACCTCAATAATCCCATAGCTCCATGCAACCATTCCTCATTCTTGCCGTCGCCGCCGGAAGCGAATCCGCTGCGATCCACCTGACCGGAATCGACTGGGCCATCGTGGCCCTCTACGCCCTGACCATCGTTACCGTGGGCTTGCTGGTCACCCGCAAGCCGAAGAACAGCGAGGCATACTTCCTCGCCGGGCGTTCGCTTCGTTGGCCGATGATCGGGGCGTCGCTGTTCGCCGCCAACATTTCTGCCGAGCACTTTGTCGCGCTGGCGGGCAGCGGATTCGCAGTCGGCATCGCCATCGGAGCCTGGGAATGGTCGGCCGTGTTCTGCCTGGCACCGCTGATCCTGATCTTCCTGCCATTCTATATCCGGAACAAAATCTACACCGTGCCGGAGTTTTTGGAGCGTCGCTTCGGACCCTCTGTGCGCATGACGTTTTCGCTCTTTATGATCGTGCTCTCCGTGCTGGCGAAGGTCTCCATCTCGCTCTGGGCGGCGTCGCTCGTAATGATGCCGGTCTTTGGTCTGAACAACGGGCTCGACCTCTTTGGCATTCACTTCGGCGGCCAGACCGTCCTGATCTGGAGCATCGGCCTGATGACCGCGATTTACACGATGAAAGGCGGGCTCAAAGCTGTTGTCGTCACCGACTCGCTCCAGTCCACGGTGCTGCTCATCGCGGGGTTCATTCTCCTTTGGAAAGGCATGGAGGCCGTGGGTGGCTGGGATGGGATGAAGGCAGGGCTGGACATCGCCCATGCGAAAACCGGACGCGACTACCTCAATATGATCCAGCCCGCCACGGACGAGTCCGTGCCATGGTTCGGCATGATGACAGCGACCGTGCTGGTGGGTTCGTTTTACTGGTCGATGGACCAGGTGCTGGTGCAGCGCGTTTTCGCCGCCAAGAGCCTCAACGAAGGCCGCCTCGGGGCCACCTTCTGCGGATTCCTGAAGCTGACCACGCCGTTCATTCTCGTGATGCCCGGCATCATCGCTCTCGCGCTTTACCATCAGGGAAAACTTTCGATGCCGCTGGATACACAGGGCAAGGTAATCAACGATGCCGCGTATCCGACGATGCTGGGAAACTTGATGCCGCACGGGCTTCTCGGCCTGACGGTCGCCGGCATCGCCGCCGCGCTGATGGGGCATATCTCGGCCACTTACAACTCGATCTCCACGCTGGTTACGCGCGACATCTTCCTGAAGTTCAGGCCCGATGCCGATTCGGCCACTCAGATCCTCGTCGGCCGCTGGGCTGTGCTGACCGTGTTCATTCTGGGTGCGGCATGGGCTCCGCTGATCGGCAAAGCCAAGTCGATGTTCGATTACCTGCAGGCTGTACAGTCCTACATGATGATCCCATTCGCGGCTATTTTCTTCCTGGGCGTTTTCTGGAAGCGAATCACGACGGCCGGCGTGCTCGCCTGTGTCGCCTGCTCCGCAGTGGTTTCGAGCGTGTTCATGTGGAACAGCGCCCAGATGCAGTCCGGCGCCGCCAGCTTCCTGCCCTACATGGACAACCACTACCTCCGACCCTTCACGCACAGTGCGATGGTGGCGGGGGCCATCAGCGTGATGGTGCTGGTTGGCGTGAGTCTTTTCACCAAAGCGGCAAGCGCCGAACAACTCGCCACGACGACCATCCAGGGCGCGACATTCGCCGAAGCAGACGAGAAGGTGGCATGGTATGCCAGCTACCGCCTCTGGCTGGGGCTCGCTATCGCCAGTGCGCTGGGCCTGTGGGTGTGGTTCAGCGTCTGATGCCATCAAACATCAGATCGTGGCACAAAATGCGATGGCATGGCACACTTTGGCATCTTGTGTGTATTTGCGATTCCCCTTAGTTTGAGTCAATGATGAAAGCTCCTTACCCGATCATCCTCGCGTTCCTGCTGCTGCCGCTGATCGCCACGACAGGCCGGTCTGCCGGCACTCAAGTGCAGCCCAATACGTTCATCAAGGTCACAACCGACCATCCCGACGCCATTTACAAGGCCGGTGAGAAAGCGGTCTTTACGATCAGCCTTGATGCCAAGGCCCCGGTCGCTGTCAGCGAGCTTCCGTGGACGCTGACGCTCGACGGCGCCAAGGTGCTGGGGCAGGGGAATGTCACACTCCAAGATGGAACGGCCACCGTGGAGGGGGCGCTCGACCAGCCGGGTGTGCTGCAACTAAAGATTACTCCCAAGGAAGATGCGGACAAGCTGGGCACGGGGATGGCGGGAGTCGCCTATGATCCCTACAAGATCGAGGCCACGGCGAAGCTACCCGCAGACTTTCAGGAGTTCTGGAACGCGCAGAAAGCTGAGCTGGCAAAGATCCCGATTGATGCGAAGATCGAACCGGTTACGCAGGGCGACCCCGATATCGAGCTCTATGAGGTGAGTTTCGCCAACATCGGAGGACTCCGGTCGCACGGATACCTCGCCAAACCGAAAGGCGCGACCTCGTTGCCGATCATGATTTCCCAGCCCGGCATGGGCGTCCATCCGAACGGGTTGAAGGAATCGCGTTGGGTCATTGGCAATGCGAAGCTCGGGTTCCTCGCCCTCGACATGAGCGCCCACGACATGCCGATCGAACGGACTCCCGAGGATGAAGCGAAGTGGAAAAAGAACATGGGTTATCCCTACATCGGGAGCAACGACCGGATGACATATTATTACCGTCAGGTCTTCACCGGTATGGTTCGGGGGATCGATTATATGACCTCGCGACCCGACTGGAATAAAAAGGCGATTATCAGCACCGGTGCCAGCCAGGGTGGAGGGCTCGCCATCATCGCCGCCGCGCTCGATTCGCGTGTCACAGCGGTGGTGGCCGTGGCTCCGGCTCTCGGCGAGCACACGGGGCCGCTCTATGGAAGGCCCGATGCCGCTCCGACCAACTTGATCATGGGGCGCGACAAGAAAACTCCCGATCCGAAAATCGTCGAAGCCACCGCCTACTACGACACCGTGAACTTTGCCCGCTTCGTCAAGGTGCCTGTGCTCATGAGCAGCGGGCTGATCGACACCGCCGTTCCCCCGATGACTGCACTCTCCATTTACAACACTCTCCAGTGTCCCAAACAGATCGATCTGGTCCCCCTCGTGGGGCACAACCAGGGCCCGCACTTCAAAGAAATGCGGAACCCCTTCCTCGTGAAACAGGCCGGGATCCCCGATCCTTCGGGAAATATTGCAGGAACCCCGATCAACATGGGAGCGCCGATCAATAAATGAAAACAGATACCCAACTATCAACATGATCGGGATCAACGCGGCCAAAGATTTTCCGCCCGAACAAATAGCGGACGTCCTCCGGACCGGCTCCGGCATTTCCGGTCCGGGCCAACCGGTTGTGGGCGATGGAGTGCTGGGCGGAGGCGCATCGGATGTCGGCGGCGGCCCGATCACTGAGGAAAACCGGGCCGCCTTGGCGACGGGCGAGGTTATAAAAAGCGGCTTGCTGCCGCGCATCAAGCCGGTGTGGGATGTTCATCTTCGCGACACCAACATCATTCTTGGCGGCGACGGGAATTATTACATGACCGGATCGTCAGGGGATAATATATGGAAATTCAACGACGGGATCGAGCTTTGGAAATCGCCCGATCTCATCGAGTGGAGCTACCTCGGCCTAGTCTGGAGCATCGAAAAGGACGGCGGCTGGGAAAAGAATTGGCGCGACCACAGGGGGCCAACGCGCTCAATTTGGGCGCCGGAGATCCGCTTCATCCGCAACAACTACTACCTAACTTTCGGGATGCCCCCCGGAGGCATGTCGATCTTGAAGAGCGCGACCGGAATGGCGGAAGGACCTTACGTCCATGCCACCAATCCTAACAAACCGATCGTCGGTGGAATCGGGCCCATCCCGGACTCGTTTCTGATCGACCCGACATTATTCGAGGACGATGACGGCAAGGTATATTTCACCTATGGCCCCGCCGACAGCATCGGCCTCCTGAATGACGATCTGAGCGATTTTGCCGAGCCGATGCGCCCGATTATCCTGGGTGATCTGGAATACGATCCCTCCACGCGTCACCGGAAAACCAACGGCATTGGTTATGAAGGGGCGACCCTCTTCAAGCGCGACGGGAAATATTTCCTCGGCTCGACGGATCACTATCATGGGCGCTATTCCATGTGCGTGGCGATCAGCGACAACCTCCACGGCCCGTATGTCCAGCGGCACGAGAGCGTGCCGTGCAACGGGGGATGCAATTTCTTCAAATCGAAAGATGGACAATGGTATAGCGCGTTCTTCGGAGCGGATTACAGGGCGCCCTGGCGCGAGAAGCCTGGCATTATCCGAATTGATTTCGACAAGGATGGCAAAGTGATGGTGGCCAAAGAGCAGCCGGATTTTATCTGCCTGCCTCCTCTTCTCTGACCCAATCTCTCCAAAAACCAAAATAATGAAAACCAAAATGATGAAACACGCCGGACGCCATTCTCTCACCACTCTGTTGCTTGCATTGTTTGCCGCCACTACGGTTCATTCCGCGCCTGCCAACGAGAAGGATAACAAAACGGTTAAAGAGGTAACAGTCGTCCGCCCGGACGCGGATGGAGCGTTAGTTTTATCCCTCGATGCAGTCAATTTCCGCACCGATGCTCCCGGAGGCACTCCTAAAGTCATGTCGAATGGACAACGAACCATCGCGTGGGTCGAACCTCAGGATTGGATTTTCTGGAAAATCAAGATTCCTGCCAAAGGGACTTACAACGTGACGGTGACCTCTTCATCGCCCAGGGAAGGGCGGGAGATTTCAATCGGGATATCCGGTGGACAAACGATTGCCTTCGAGCCGGAAATATCTGATAGATGGGATGATCCGAAAACCTCGGAAGCGGGCAAACTAACGTTCGACAAGGAAGGGGAATATGAGCTGAGCATACGCCCCAATGACGTCAAATACTGGCACGGGTTGGATATTTATAAAGTTGTATTGAATAAGACTGAATAAGCAGGGATTCGCATTTCTCCGCAATCGCCTTGGGCCTTCAGACTAATAAAATCACAAGGATACAACTATTAAACACACTTCTTTTTTACTAACCGCCCTGCTGCTTTCGCTGACCGCGCTGCCCGCCGTGCCAGCGCGTTCTTCCGTCAACCCTGATGGCATCCGGGTGGCCAAGTTCAAGGATGATCGCGTGGCGGCGCTTTCGTTCACCTTCGATGATAATTTGCGCGATCAGTATGATGTTGTTGTGCCGCTCTTGAACAAGTATGGCATCCGTGGCACGTTCTTTGTGATCTCCGGCAGGACGCCCGAGACCAACGGCGAAGCCGCCAAAAAGAAACCGGGCGACTGGGGCGGCATCAGTTGGCCGCAACTTCGGGAACTTGCCGCCCAGGGTCATGAAATTGCCAACCACACCTGGTCGCACGATACGCTGATCAACTCAAAAGACGGCAAGCGCGAGGATATTCCCGCGGACAAGCTCGAGGAGCAGGTAGCCAAAGGCTACAATGCCATAAAGGAAAAGATCGGAGTGGCGCCCCTGACGTTTTGCGCTCCGGGCAATGCCGTGGACGAAGCCGTGCGGGCCATGGCCTTGAAATACCATATTGCCGTGCGGGAAAAGAATATGCAGCGGTTTGGCGACTGGCCGCCCACCAGCAAAACCTTTACTGCGGAAACGGCCAACGCCCTTGTGGATCAGGCCATCAAGAAAGGCGAGCAGATGATTTGGATGGTTCACGCCATCAAGGAAGGATACAACGCGGTGTCGAGCCCGGATGTCTTTGGAGACCACCTGAAATACGTGAAGAACCGGGAGGATGCGCTCTGGGTGGATACTTTCGCCAACGTTTCGCTCTACGTCCTGGAACGGGACGCGGCGAACGTGGCCGGGAGCATTTCTGGAAACAAGGCTTCCTTCACCATTGAATGTCCCTTGGATAAAATGAAGTTCAATTTTCCACTGACAGTTTTCATTCCCGTCAATAATGCCGCGCAGGTCGAAGCTAAGCGAAACGGCTCCAACATGGCTCTGCCTGTTGAGGTGCGAAAGGATTGTATTCTTGTTCAGGTAGCGCCATCGCCTGAACCGGTGGTGGTAATGTGGCGTTAAGGAAAACAGAGAAAGAATGGAGATTATGAACCACAACATCGTAATTCTCGTCGCACTGCTGCTGGCACCGCTTGCCGTGGCGCGCGCCGCCGACACAACCGACCCATTCGCGCATTATCTTGACGGTAAGGCGCCGCAGATTACCCGGGAAATACTGCCCCCGCCGGAAAGTGTTATGCTTCGACGCGTGCTTTATCTCATCCGGGACAAGAATGAAGCCTATGCGGTCATCGCGGTTCCCAAGACGCCAGGCAAGTATCCAGGCATGCTTCTCCTGCATGGAGCAGGCGGCAGCGCGGAGGAGGAGAAAGCGTTGGCCTGGGCGCAACGTGGCTATGTGGTGGTCGCACCGGAAATGCCCGGTCTTTTCAACGCCCTCACCCATGGCAACCTGCCGATGTCCAAAACGTATGCGGATGGCCGCTACACGGTAAAGCCGGATACGACCAACAGCGTCATTTTCGACGGGATGCTCAGCGCGATGAAGGGGCTCGACCTTCTGCGCTCGCTCCCGGAGGTGGACACGGAAAACGTCGGCGTGTGCGGCGTGTCGTGGGGCGGCACGATGACAACAATGGTCTGCGGATTGGCTGGTGATAAGGTCAAAGCGGGATTCGCCATTTGGGGCTGTGGGTTTTTTGATAAGGGCAACTGGCTGGCTGGCAAGCCCAACCCCAACGCCAAACCAGGAAGTTTCCCGCAGAACATGACGGATGAAGAACGCGAGCGTTGGTTGCGCGATCTCGATCCGGGACGGCGAGCGTCGAACATGAAAGCCGCGTTCTTCCTCGCGGCGGCAGCAAACGATTTTTTCGGCTGGCCCGATGCCGTGCAGACCACGCTGGATGCGATCCCCGGCGAGAAGAACCATTTTTACGCGCCAAACAACAACCACAAAGCCCTGGTTCCCGGCGGCACGGGGTTTGAAGACGTCAAGCAAATCCCCTCCGCTCCAAAGTTGATCGGCAATAGAGCCAACTGGCTCGCGATGGAGGTCCCCTATTTCGACTACTATCTCAAAGGCATTGGCAAGCCGTTTCCAAAGGTGAGTGTGCAAAAGACTGGCGATCCCTTTCTTGCCCGCTTCAGCGTGACGGCCCCGCACCCGCTGACCAAAGCAGAGGTCTATTGGGCAAAGGCTTATCCCGCGGAAGCTGCAACGAATCCAGAGATCCTGGGCAAAGCGGTGCTCGAACGAGCATGGGTCGCGCTCCCAGCCGTCAAGACCGGTGACGGCTACTACGAAGCCAAACTCCCACCGGAGGCCGTTGTGTGGTTCTCGTTGGTTTCGGATGACCGTCCGGTAACGGTGTCGAGTGACTTGATTCGCATACTCCACTGAGGACGGTGTGCCTTCCCGAGCCAAGGACAACAGGGTGAAGAAAGAGGATCAAGCCGCATCCGAAGCCGCGCTTAAGAATTAATCCAGACGATAAATCGGAAAAATACTGATGAGAAACATCCGCATACTCTTCGCCTTCCTGCTGCTGATGCCGCTGGCTGTCCAAGCCCAGGAGCAGGCGGTGGCGAAGCAGACGTCGGCGTGGGTGCCGGGCCCGGCAGCTTTGCCGGAGGTGAAGGCTGGGAAGGTGACGTTTCGGTTAACAGCGCCAAAGGCCAACGAAGTGAAAGTTTGGGGGGATTTTCCCGGCGGCAGGGGGCTGCCGCTGGCCAAAGATGACAAGGGGGTCTGGACGGCGACAGTGAGCGTGGATCCGGGAATATACTCATACAAACTGATTCTCGATGGCCTATCGATCCTTGATCCCGGGAATCCACGTATTGAAATCCATCCCACATATAATTGTAACCTGTTCGAAATGCCGGGATCGCAGCCGATGTTTTATGACGTGCGGAATGTGCTGCACGGAGTGCTGTCCACGCTCACGTATGAATCGAAAGTGACAGGGGATACGCGGCAGGTGGCGGTATATACGCCGCCGGGATATGGAGCTGACGCATCGGCGCAGTTTCCGGTTCTTTATCTGGTGCATGGCCATGGCGATGACGAGAGTTCGTGGTCCCAGATTGGTTTCGCGCATCACATAGCCGACAACTTGCTGGCGGAGGGAAAGATGAAGCCCATGATCATCGTCATGCCCAACGCGCATGCCTATAGGCCGGAGGATCGGGAGAGAACGGCCCCTGGCGCACAGCCCCGAGACTCCTTCAAGGCGGAATTGCTCGAGGAAATCATTCCGCTCGTGGAACAGAACTATCGGGTAAAGCCGGGGGCGAAGAACCGGGGGATTGCGGGTCCGTCGAGAGGCGGCGCCCATGCAATAACCATCGGGCTGAACAATCTCGACAAATTTGGCTGCGTGGCGGTTTTTAGCGCGTGCCAATCCGAGAATGCCTATCCAGGATTTTTAGCCAATCCCAAGGCAGCCAATGAAATGCTCAGCCTCTTCTGGATCGGCTGCGGCCGGCAGGATACGATCTTTGCGGACATGGAAAAGATGGTGGCGGCCTTCAAAGAGGCGGGCATCAATCATGTGTGGCATCCGACCGAAGGCAAGCACGCCTGGCCAGTGTTTCGTGATGATTTGCACGAAGTGTTGCCGTTGATGTTTCGCTGACAAGGAAAACTAATGAACAAACTTCCAACTCCCTTCCTGATCATTTCGCTGTTGGCACTGCCCTTGATGCTCCACGCTGCCGATAACCCGAAAGCGGGGAGCTTCGCCGGTCGGATCGAGATGGATCTCTCCGGTCGCGGTTGGTCGCTTTGGCAAGATAAGGATGCCGACTGGCAAAAAGACGAACTTTTTCTCCCGCCAGTCGATCTCTCAAAGATTCCCACGAACGCCCCGACGGGAGGATGGCAGTCGCTTGTACAGGGGATTCCCGTGACGGTACCCGGGACGACCGAGGAGTATCTTGAGGACGCCACTCCGACGACCCGGGGAGTGGCTTGGTGGATACGGTCCTTCATTGAGCCTCCTCCTCCCAGTCCTTCGCCCGCATGGAGTCGTCCTTGGGTAACCTGGTGGGTTCGCTCTTTCACGGCACCCAACGATGTCCAAGGAAAAAAAATCCGCCTTCTCTTCGAGTCCGTGCGCCAGCGGGCGGAGGTCTATGTGAACGGGAAACTTGCCGGTTACGATCTTGTCGGGAATACCCCCTTCGAGGCCGACCTGACAGGATTGGTGCAGCCGGGCGAGACGGTTCAATTGGCCGTGAGGGTTACCAACCCAGGTGGAAATTATGCATGGCCCGATGTCTGGTGCATCGGCTGGGGGAAATATAAAATTCCTTGCAGCCACGGTTTCGGAGGGGTAACCGGCGGAGTGCGGCTTGTCGTCTCCGATCCTATCTATATTGACGATCTCTATCTCCAGAACACTCCGAAGCCTGTCGCAGTCAATGCCATCGCCACGGTTCGCAACAGCACGGGGCGCGGAGCCGCTGGTTCTCTTGATCTCATCATTCGGGAGAAGGGGAGCGACAAGATCGCCCTGCGGAAGCAGTTCCCCAACCTGACATTCAAGCCGGGCGAGACCGTCGTGACCTGCCCCGCCGAGGTTCCCGGCGCCAAGCTCTGGGACCTCGACCATCCTGACCTCTATCGCGCCGAGGCCACGATCTCTCTTGATGGAAAACCTGTCGATTCTTTGGCGCAGACCTTCGGCTTCCGCTGGTTCGCCCCTGAGGGGATCGGCAGCAACGCTCTGTTGCGCCTTAACGGGAAGCGGGTCGTGCTCCGCACCGCGATCAGCTGGGGGTTCTGGCCGATCAATGGCTTGTTCCCCACGCCGGAACTGGCAGAGAAGCAGGTCAAGGTCGCCAAGGAATTTGGACTGAACATGCTCAACTTCCACCGCTGCATCGGCAATCCGTTGGTCTTTGAAAAAGCGGACGAACTGGGCCTCCTTTACTATGAGGAACCGGGTGCTTACACCACTGGGAATACGGATCCGTTCGCGCAGGCTTTGTGCCGGGAGAAGCTCTTGAGGATGGTGAAGCGGGATCGCAGCCATCCCAGTTTGGTCATTTACAATATGATCAACGAGTGGACCCCAACGCTCGGCCCCAACACCGAGGAGACGTTCGCGGTCAGACGCAAGGATATCCGGGATGCCCATACGCTCGATCCAAGCAGGACGATTACCTTTGCCTCCTCATGGGCGGAGCGATTCACAAGCGACCCAAAGAATGACCCCGCCAAGATGCACATGCGGCCTTTCGATACGGAGTTGCACATGAATGGCTGGTGGGACTACCACCGGGCGGGTGGCCCCAGCGCCGCGGTTTGGACGCAGGATTTCTACACCAACCCCGCTAAGCACTACTGCTACACGGCAAATACCAGTGAGATCGTTTACTGGGGCGAGGAGGGAGCCATCTCTGCACCACCCCGTCTCGGCCTGATCGAGCAATCGCTCAGGGGAGTCAAAAACCTCGGCTGGGACGGGCAGGTTTACAGGGACTGGTATGAGGCATTTGACGCCTACCTTACGACCAATAATCTCAAAGCCGTTTTTCCAACGGTGGATGACCTCTGCAAGGCGATGGGGGTGACTAGCCTTGAACACCAGGGACGCAAGATCGAAGACATCCGGATCTGCGATGCCAACGACGGCTATGCGATCAACGGCTGGGAGTCGGAACCGATCGAGAACCACTCCGGGGTGGTGGACTGTTTCCGCAATCCCAAGGCCGATCCTTCGATTCTGGCCTACTACAATCAGCCTCTCTACGTCGCCGTGAAGCCGCGCCAGCAGGTCACAGGCTTTCCCGGGAAGGTCGCCGTCGATTTCCACCTCATCAACGAGAAGGATCTCAAGGGGGCGCTGACGCTCAAGATCCGTGCGACCACGCCGGATGGAAAGGAAACCTTCTCCAAGGATTTGGAGGTGAATGTCTCTGGCGGTGACGTTTATGGCCAATTGCTCGCCGAGGAAGTTGTGATCCCCGTCGAACATCAGGAGGGGTTCACCACCATCAATGCCTCGCTGGTGGATGCCGGGGGGATCGTCAAAGCCCAAGGCCATGACCAGATATTCAGCGCGGAGTGGAAGAGCATTCCGCTCGGCGGCAAGGGGGCGGTCTATGAGAACGGCTCAGCCATTCGAAACTTCCTGAAGACCGCCAAGGGAATGGAGGTTCCCTCCTTCGATGATACCCAGTCGAAACTTGACTGGATCGTTGTCGCCAAACCCGCCAAGGGAGATCCGGTGCCGATTGCCGAGGATATCCTCAAAACGGCGGATGGACAAGAAGGTGTGAATGTAACTTTTCACGATGGGACGGATTTTACGAAGTCCGTGGCTCAGCGGATTGACAAGGCACTGAACTTCAGAGTTACCGCGGGCGGCGTTCCAGACCCCAAGTGTGCGTCCACCGAGCGTTATGCTGTCCGGTGGGAAGGAACGATTCTCCCGCCAGTTGATGGCGAATACGATTTCACCCTCCAGTTCCGCTCCAAGGTGCGGCTCTGGCTGGACGGCAAGCAGCTTCTGGACGAGAAGGGAGCGCCTTCAAAGAGGCAGACGAAGCGATTCAAGGCCACTCTTGCCGGAGGCAAGCCGACGCCGATCCGGATCGAGCTCCTTCAGCCAAATGGAGACGCCCTGATGCAATTGCTCTGGCAAACCCCGGTGCCGGAGAAGATCCTCCCCGAGCAGGTGCTTGCGCGGGCGCAGCGCGACGGCACGACGGTAATCATCCTCAACCGTGCTGACACATGGCTGGCATCGCTCGGGACTGCGACCTGCGTTCCCCAAGGGCAAGCCTTCGAGCTTGGCAATTGGTGGGTGGGAGGACAGTTCTTCGCGATGAGCCATCCGATCTTCACCGGACTACCGGTCAACCAAGGGCTCAACTGGCCCTACCAGGGAGTGCTCGGGGGCAAGCGCTTTGGACTTGATGTCCGCGGTGGGGAACTGGTTGCCGGGGCTTATAATAGCTGGCCCATGAAACTTGGCAGCGCGGTTTCCGTCGTGCCCCTGGGGAGGGGCAGGGTGATGCTGTCAACCCTCGACATCGCTTCCCAACTGGGCAAGCCCGACTCCTCTGCGGAGGTCGCACGCAGGCTCTTCTGCAACATGATCCGGTGGGCTGTGGACGCCAAGCCGCTCCTCCCCTTGAATCCGCCGACTGCAACAAAACCTCAATAATTTTTCAGGCAACCAAGGATACAACCATGAAAAACACACTTGCCGTTGCCCGATTTGTTCTCGGCTCAGCTTGGCGGGCTGTCTCGCTGGCTCAGCTCTCGCCGCCCTGCCGCTGATGCCGCTGGCCGCGCTGCATGCCGTCGATGCCGCCGCGCGCTTT
>Ga0118677_10005670_pt1 | contig 21684 bp, 18 predicted proteins | sample AliMusrvi5mmetaG_FD_86154 | JGI IMG/M metagenome (GOLD analysis project Ga0118677, IMG submission 86154)
GAGCGTGGAACAGGTGAACGGTCGTGAATGCAACGTAGTAGCGGTCAGCAGCCGGCGCAAAGCTCCCAACCTGATCGACGGCACGCTGTGTGTAGACGCTGCGACCGGGATAGTGGTGCGCATCGATGGAATGACATCGAAGAGTCCCTCGGTATTTGCCGGGAACACGCGGCTCATGCGCGAGTATATGAATCTGGATGGGTTTTCGATGTCGAGTCATGCACGGTCAGAGTCAGAGAGCTCGCTGATCGGCCGGACGGTTGTGACGATCGATTATGGCGAGTACCACTTGCAGGTCGGCCCTCTATCAAAATAGACGGAGTATGATGCAGCTCTCTCAACGCGACGATTCGGAGTGTAGTGTGACGCTGAACACCCGCTGCGGGTGTAACCCTCGTCACTACTATCTGATATAGGGATGTAGAGACGTGATGAATGTCACGGCTGATGCAACAGCCGTAGTTACAGGTCCCCATAATTTCGATCTGGATATACGTTGGAAATTTAGCCGGCCATGCATGCCATTTGTCACGTTCCGCAGGTGTTGATGTAATCGATGCCGGTTGAGACCCGATGCAGTCTCGACAGACCTTTAGATCATACAAATCACCTTGAATGATCCGTGGAATATGTTGTTTCCAAATAGTGTGCATGCTGTTTTGATAGATCGAGTCAAAACGGTTCCCGCCAAGTGGATCGTTACAACAGGTAGTAACGCTACCATCCGAGAGAATGAAAATACCTTCAGGAAAAAGTTTGCAGACTGCCGACTGCCGACTGCCGACTACCTTCGGTCTTCACCTTACAAAGAAGCCCTTTGAGTTGGAAGGCTTTTACTACGACTTTACCCATCATCCCGATCTTGCCCTCCCTACCATCGCCTGCTGTGCCGCCCTGGGAATAAGGAGCCGCTTTGAGGGTTTGAAAAGCCTGCTTATCAAGGAATCCGACAGGGTTCGGGCACTTACCACCGAACTGAAGAAACTGGGCTGTAAAATAAACCTGATATCTGGTGAATTTCCTGTGATCGAGATCCAGCCTTCCAAACTCATCTCTAAACCGGATATTATCATTGACACCTACAGGGACCACAGGATGGCCATGACCTTTGCCATGCTGGCCATGAAGACCGGGACTATAACGATCAACGACCCTGATGTTGTAATCAAATCTTACCCGGGCTTCTGGGATGACCTCGAATCAGCCGGATTCCAGCTCAGGTAGCCAGCCAACGCCCGTCACGTTCGTCGGGTCCATAACGTTTGTCACGTTCATTACGACCCTAACGCCGTTCACGATTTTTCCACATGATAACCAGATGTAATCAGAAATGTTTATTTTTGAGCTCTGAATTGTTCCATGTTAGTCGACATTTTTATTCCCTGCTTCATTGACCAGGTCTACCCCGAAACGGGGATGAACATGGTAAAGATTCTCGAAAAACTTGGGGTGGATGTGTTCTACAACCCTAACCAGACCTGTTGCGGGCAGATGACATTCAACAGCGGGGCCTGGGACGAAACCAAGAAACTCGGGGAGAAATTCATGAAAGATTTTCCCAATGACAGGACCATTGTCGGCGCTTCGGCTTCATGTATAGGTTTCGTCAGGAATTATTATCCCTGGCTTTTCCATAATACCGGCCTGCATTATGAATACAAGCAGGTGAAGAAAAATATTTACGAGATCACCGATTTTCTTGTTAATGTTATGAATGTGGAAGATATAGGGGCGACCTTCAACCATGTGGTCACTTATCATGATTCCTGCGCGGCCCTGCGGGAGTATGGTCTTAAAGACGAGCCTCGCAAACTGCTGGCAAATGTGAAAGGTCTTGAACTCCGTGAGATGAAGGAAAATGATGTTTGCTGTGGCTTCGGAGGCACTTTTTCGGCCAAATTCGAACCTATCTCAACTGCCATGGCCGAACAGAAGATAAACAACGCTCTTGAAACGGGAGCGGAATATATCGTTTCTACAGATTCCTCCTGCATGTTGCACCAGCAGGCCTATATCGACAAACACAACCTCCCGATCAGGACCATTCATATCGTTGACGTGCTTGCTTCGGGCTGGTGACATGGTCTCTTAATGATTTAAACACACATGTTGTTTTCATGGTACTAGAGCATTATACTGCGATAATTTCGTCGGAATTGGGCTTTGATAAAGCCTTTGTATTCAATACACTGACCTTGCTCGAAAGCGGGGCCACCATACCCTTCATAGCCCGTTACCGCAAGGAAATGACAGGCAGTATGGATGAAGTGATGATAGGGAAGGTCAGGGACAGGCTAATCCAGCTGAAAGACCTTGATGCCCGCCGCGAAGCTATAATGAAAAGCCTGAAAGAACAGGAAAAGCTGACTCCCGAGCTGGAGGAAGCTGTGAGAAAAGCCACGACCATGGCAGAACTCGAGGATATCTACCTGCCATACAAACCAAAGCGCAAGACCCGGGCCAGCATAGCAAGGGAAAAAGGACTTGAGCCACTGGCAAAAATCATCATTTCCCAGAAATACAATGATCCTGAGATCCGGGCCGAAAAGTTCCTTGACGGGGAAAAAGGCGTGAAATCAGTGGAGGATGCCATCCGCGGTGCTGAAGATATCATAGCCGAATGGGTGAATGAGCACACCTACGGCCGCAAGAGGATCCGCCAGCTATTTGAAAAAGAGGCAGTGATCATTTCCAAAGTCGTTAAAGGAAAAGAAGCCGATGGCGTCAATTACCAGATCTACTACGATTATAAGGAACTGCTTTCCAAAGCGCCATCACACAGGGTGCTTGCCATGTTGCGAGGCGAAAATGAAGGCTTCCTCAGGGTTTCGGTTGATGTGCCGAATGATAAAGCTGAGGAGATACTCGACAGGATCTTTATTAAAACTGAGAATGCTTCGGCGGTGCTTGTAAGGGAAGCCATTAAGGACAGCTGTAAGCGCTTGCTTCTGCCGTCGATGGAGACCGAAGCCAGGGGCTGGGCAAAGGATAAATCAGACACTGAAGCTATCAGGGTGTTTACCGAAAATCTTCGCCAGTTGCTGCTGGCACCTCCTTTGGGACAGAAAAATGTGTTAGCGCTGGACCCTGGTTTCAGGTCAGGGTGCAAACTGGTATGCCTGGGCCGGCAGGGAGAACTGCTTCACAATGAAACTATTTATCCACACCCTCCCCAGAACGAAGTCAAGGAGTCCATCCACAAAATAAAAAGTCTTGTAAACGCCTATAAAATAGAAGCAATTGCCATAGGGAACGGGACTGCAGGCCGGGAAACCGAACGCCTGATCAGGGCCATCCCTTTTGATAAGGATATCATTGCCCTGGTGGTAAATGAGAGCGGTGCATCGGTGTATTCGGCCTCGGCCATAGCCCGTAAGGAATTTCCCGATTATGATATTACTGTCAGGGGGGCTGTTTCGATCGGGCGCCGCCTGATGGACCCGCTTGCCGAACTGGTCAAGATAGACCCGAAATCGATAGGGGTTGGGCAGTATCAGCATGATGTGGACCAGGCTGCCCTTCAGAAGAGCCTTGAAGATACCGTGGTGAGTTGTGTGAATATGGTGGGGGTTGAGGTGAATACGGCAAGCGAGGAGCTGTTGACCTACGTTTCAGGAGTAGGTGAAGGGCTGGCAAAAAATATTATCAAATACAGGAATGAGAAAGGCCCGTTCAAATCAAGGTCTGATTTCAGGAAAGTGACACGATTTGGCGACAAGGCATTTGAACAGGCTGCAGGTTTCCTCAGGATCAGGGATGCTGAAAACCCGCTTGATTCCAGCGCCGTCCATCCCGAAAGCTACCATGTGGTTGATAAGATGGCGAAAAGTCTGAGCTGTTCAGTCAAGGATCTGATGCAGGATGCAGGATGCAGATCAAGGATAAAGCTGGAGGAATTTGTTGACGGCAAGATAGGCTTGCCCACACTTACAGATATTCATCTGGAACTGGCCAAACCCGGACGCGACCCAAGGCAGAAGTTCGAATTGTTCGAGTTTTCAAAGGAAGTCCATACAGTCAATGACCTCAGGACCGGGATGAAACTGCCCGGTATAGTTACAAATATTACCAACTTCGGGGCGTTTGTCGACATAGGCGTTCACCAGGACGGACTCGTTCACGTGAGCCAGATGGCAGACCGCTTTGTGAAAGATCCCAATGAGGTTGTCAAGCTCAACCAGAAGGTCATGGTCGAGGTAGTGGATGTGGATATTCCCAGGAAACGTATCCAGCTCTCGATGAAGTCAGAAAATAAATCGAAAACCTGAGCGTTTTAATTTCTTTACCTTTGCTTACTGAAATACGACTAAGTACTTGAGATGAAAAAAATCTTCCTTCTCCCACTGCTGCTCTTGATGCTGTTTTTTGTCAAACCATCCTCTGCCCAGAGGTTCCTCGGAGGTATTTCGGTCGGGGCCAATTTCTGCCAGGTTGACGGGGACCAGTTTTACGGATTCAGGAAGGTCGGAATAAATTTCGGCCCCATGGCCATCCTGCCTTTTGGAAAACAAAAACAATGGTCGGTGAGCATGGAACTCCTTTACTCCCAAAAAGGCAGCTATCACGCCGGAAGTACCGATTCAACCTATTACCGCCTCAACCTCGATTATATCGATATACCGGTAATGGTGCATTTTACCGATAAAGAGATCATCTCGGCAGGTGCCGGCGTTTGCTACGGACAGCTTATCGGGAAAAAGGAATCCACCTTATATGTTGTAACCCCACAGTCGGATTTTTTACCCTATGACCTGTCAATCCTCGGTGAGGTCTCACTGAGGCTGTGGAACAGGTTATGGATCAATGTAAGGTATCAGTACTCTATGGTAAACCTCCGCACGGTGACATTTAAAGATCCATATAATCCTTCTGATACCTGGGACAGGAAACAATACAACAATCTTCTAAGTATGCGACTGACCTACATCTTCAACCAGCCGCTGCGGAACAAACCGAGAAAACCCAAAGGAGACGAGGAATAGTACAATTTGAATTTCGAATATTGAATATTGAACATTGAATTTTGAAGTACAAAATTCGACATTCGATATTCGTTGATCAATATTCGATATTCAGTTTTAAATAATTCTCCTATCATCTTCAGCTTATGAGTATACTCATGCAGGTCGTTGTGAAAGATCCCCTGCTGGTCTATGAGATCGTTGCGCACCCGGCCTGAACAATGAAGAATCTTCTGTCGGTCGATGAGTATTCCAACATGACAGATCTTACCTTCTTCATTTTCGAAAAATGCAAGGTCGCCCGGCTCGGCTTCCTCCAGGCTGGCAACTGGTTCTCCCTGTTCGGCCTGCTGTGAGGCATCTCTTTTAAGACGGATGTTTTTAAGTTTATAAGCCATCTGGACCAGGCCTGAACAGTCAATTCCGAATAAGGAACGTCCTCCCCATAAATAAGGAGCGTTAAGGAATTGCATGGCGTCGTGGACAAGATCATGCTTCAGTTCCATCATATTCTCAGGGCCTTCTTCATCCCCGTCTTCAAAATCGGATATCATGGAAACCTGCCCGTCATAAACGAAAACCTGGTCGCCGATCTGCATGCTTACCTCTTCGATCCCGGGTAATGAACTGCCGAAAAGGATAGGAAACTGGACCTTGGCTTCTTCATTGGTGACAAGCTGGACCAGGTCGAGGGAACAGCGGGTGCCTGCCTGGCACAGTCGTTCGAATTCCTCAGCATCAATGGCGAAGTGGTTTTTCACGCTGATCCACCCTTCATAGTCATCGTATTCGAGTTTTACCCTGATCCATTCGGGATCTGCTTGTAAAACAGAATATAATTCACCGAACAGCAGCTGTGTGCACATTTCGGCTTTATGTGATGGTTCCGACCGAACCGGAACAACGCTTTGAAGGCAAATGCCGTAATCCATAAATGTAGATTTGAGGGCAAAGGTAATGAAATAGAGCAAAGTGAAAAGCGTTTGCCGAAGGTGAAATGAGCACGCAAATGAAATAAGCAATTAGTGCGAATAAATGCAAAAATAAAGCGCCTGCAACTTAATTGCCGGGGCCTTCCTCCAATTTATGCTTTATCCCTTCCATGACCTTCAGGGGAGTTTCAACGATGACCATGTTATACAGCCAGGATGGCACGTTCCCACCCGGGTCGACAAATCCTTCCAGCACTGCATGCACGGTTTGTTTATCGATTGGGGTCAGCGTCCACTTCTGCCAGTAGTTCACAATCCGAACGATATCCTTATATTCAGGTACAACCCCCGGCAACGGCTTTGCATATACCACCTTTGCCCCGGTCAGGCTGTCGATGCTGATGCTGACGTCAACACAGATATCCCTGTCACTCAGGGGCCAGGGCACATCGTATACAAAGTAGTAACTGACGTGTTTCTCCGATACGGGCTCAAGTACCCTGAGTCCCCTGATGTTCTTGTCCCACCAGCTGAAGTTCTTCACATTGCCTATATACTTGCCGATCTCCTGCATGCTCGCATGAAATGTGGTCTCGCCCCTGAAGCATTTGAAGGTGGAGTATTCGGGAACCCTTGTGTAGAGTTTGATCCCGTTCTTTTCCTTTATGTAATTCCAGGACTGTGCCTTCAGATTTATGTTGCCTGCAGTCAGAACCAATACCAGCAGAAAAAAATATGATAATGGTCTCATCGCCGGATGGTTTATGTTTTCAACATCCTCAGTGAAGGAAGCGGTTGAGGGGTGACTCAGGAAAAAAATATAAATTCACAAGAAACCCAGTGATCAGCGGCAGGGCAAGCAGTGCCATATTCATGGCAATGTGAAATACAGGGGGAAGCTTATTTCTCCGAAGCATTTGGACTTTGAAGTTATTCCTCATGGTCAGCAACTTGTACTCAATGTTGAAAATGACTGAATAGATTGAAAAAGTCACTGTGAAAATGACAGAGATGCTGCCGGTTAAAAGGAAGATGGGCAGGTCATGAAAAACGAGGCCACTGAAAAGAAAGATCAGGAAAATGGCGAAAGGCCTTTTTTTATTACCTCCGAGGAGGGAGTACATTCTGAAAAAGATATACCCTGAAAACGGGTTCCACATCCTCCAGAATCCGCAGAAGCTCTTTTGCGAAAAACTTTTCCTGATGGTATTAACCAGGACCTGGTCAAAAGATAAAAATAAATAGTCCCGACGTTTAAGGTACTGTCCAAAACTAATCGTCGGTTTATTTAACATCTGACCAGTTTACAATGTTAATGCTCTGTCAAATATAATACAATTTAACAAAAAAGAACTACATGAATTATTGTTTCATCTTGCTTTTTTTGCCTTCAGTTCGTGTACAGCACACCCCCCGCAACCCGATGAAGCGCAGCCATCGCATTTGCCCGCAGGACGTGTAACAGACTTTACCAGCCGGAACACAACAGTAGCAGCTGCAGAGGCAATGAAGAGGGAGACGATGATATATTGAATGATCATTTTTTCAAAGTATTAAGGATCCCAGCTGGTATACGGCAAATGACAGCGACCAGGCTAAAACCGTGGTGTAAACGATCAGAAACAGGGCCCATTTCCATTGGCCCGATTCCCGTTTTACAGTGGCGATCACCGCTATACAAGGCATGTAGATCAGGATGAACAGGATGTATGAAAACCCGACAAGGGGAGTAAATATCTTTTTTCCTTTCAGTTTTCCGCTGTCATAGGTGACCGCTTGCAGTTTGGTCGTCAGGTCTGTTTTAGGAGAGACCTCATCCGCCGAAGGCGTTCCAAACAAAACACCCATGGTACTAACGACGACTTCCTTCGCTGCGGCCCCGGTGATCAGGCTTACGCCCATCCTCCAGTCAAAGCCCAGCGGGGCTATCACCGGCTCTATCACCTTGCCTATCTTCCCTATGTATGACTGCTGAAGGCGTTCGGCCCGGCTGACACTCGCGCCACCGGGGAAATATTCCAGGGCCCAGATGATGATGACAGCGATCAGGATAACGCCTCCCATTTTCTTCAGGTACTGCTGGCCCTTTTCCCACATATGACTGATGATGACCCTGAAGGTTGGCATGCGGTAGGGCGGAAGTTCCATGACAAAAGGCGCTTCCTTGTTTTTGAATAAAAATTTCTTGAAGACCAGTGAGATCAGCACCGCCAGTACTATCCCTGTCATATAGACCAGGAAGATCACGGTCCCTGCATGTTTCGGGAAAATGGCGCCTGTGATCAGGAGGTAAACCGGGAGCCGGGCACTGCACGACATGAAGGGGTTGATCAGCATGGTGAGCAGCCTGTCGTTGCGATCTTTCAGGGTGCGCGTTACCATGATGGCAGGAACATTGCAGCCGAAGCCCATGATGAGTGGAATGAATGACTGCCCGTGCAACCCCATCTTATGCATCAGCTTGTCCATGATAAACGCAGCCCTGGCCATGTACCCTGAATCTTCCATCAGTGAGATGAAGAAGAATAGTATAAGGATGTTGGGAAGGAAGACGATCACACTCCCGACCCCGTTGATAATGCCGTCGACAAGCAGGTCCCTGACTGGGCCGGATGGAAGAATGTTCGAGGCGACACCTCCGAACCAACCGACCATCAGGTCGATCCAGTGTTTCGGGTAATCGCCCATTGAGAAGGTGGTTTGGAACATCACCCATAAAAAGAAAAGAAAAACAGGGAAACCGAAATACTTATGGGTGATGATGTTGTCGATGCGGTCGCTAAGGGTTTTGCCCTTGAATGCCTGCTCATTGAATTTCATGGTTTCACGGAGGGCGCCCGAAATAAAGCCGTAGCGTGCATCGGTGATTAGCGTGGCACTGTCTTCGTAATAATTTTCCTCGAGCCGTTTTATCTCCCTTTCTGCGACCGAAATGATGGATTTATAATGGCCTGAATGAACCAGGCTGCGCCTGATATCCTCGTCTTTTTCGAGAAGCTTTATGCTGAAATAACGGGTCGATATCCTTAAAGTAAGGGCTTCGTCCTTGCGGATGACCTCCTGAATCCTCTGAATCGAGCGCTCCAGTTCTTCACCATAATTGATATGGACATGCCTCACCACCGGGTCCCTGTCTTCAAACACTTCTATGACCCTGTCGAACAGTTCCCTGATGCCTTCGCCCCTCGAACTGATGGTCGGGATGACAGGGATGCCAAGAAGCGCTCCAAGGGCCTTATAATCCAGCACATGCCCTTTCTTTTCGAACTCATCGTACATGTTCAGGGCAATGACCACCCTGATGTCCATGTCGATAAGCTGGGTCGTGAGATAAAGGTTCCTTTCGAGATTCGACCCGTCGAGAATATTAATGACAATATCAGGATTGTTATCTGTGATATGCGTCCTTACAAAAAGTTCCTCCGGAGAATAGGCGGTGAGCGAATACGTACCCGGCAGGTCGGTGATGTTAAAGGTATACCCGCCCTGCCTGAACTTTGCAGTTTTGCTGTCGACGGTCACCCCACCGAAATTTCCAACCCTTTCATGCGAGCCAGAGGCATGGTTGAACAGGGTGGTCTTCCCGCAATTCGGGTTTCCGACAAGGGCTATATCGATGGCCTTTCCCCGGTCACCGTCAAGTTCCCTCAGGGTCTCCTCCTCGATCGTGCCGTTATATTGTTTTTGATCTGTGTCTGCGGATGAGTACGCGGCTTCGTTTCCGGTGGGGATGATCTCAATGAGCCGTGCTTCAGTCTGCCTCAGCGAAACGTTGTATCCCAGGATCTTGTATTCCACGGGATCGAGCAATGGTGCCGATTTGACAGCAACTACCTCTTTCCCGCGGACGAATCCCATCTCGGTGATACGTTTACGGAATGCGCCACGGCCGCGGACCTTCGTTATCAGACCGCGTTCGCCTTCCTTCAGGTCAAAAAGTGTTGACAATTAATTTAGATTAAATTAACGCAAAAGTACGAAAATTTGCCGGAAAACCAATGAACAATAATGATCCAGTGAAAAATATTTAATTGAACAGGAGATCGGTTACGAAAGAATTCCAGGGATCATATTCAGGTATTCCGACGTTTCCGGACCTAAATTAAAGAGCAGATCTAAAATACTTAGGTTGGGAAGGAAGCCGTAGCGCTCCGAAAATGTCTGGGTATAAATAGGATTGTTAAACTTAGCCTGCTTTGAGGTAAGTTCGGTCCGGAGATCAAGCATGCCTTCCGGATTTCTGACATAAGTTTCAGTTAACCTGACCTCCCTGGAGATTCGCAACAGCCGGAAAATGGTTTCAAGTATTTCCGAATTGTAGTCCGCAAGAAATTCATATTCCTTATCGAAAAATGGAATGAAATAGTCCTTGTAGTAAAGAAAAAACGGGGAATTGTTATAGGCGGCTTCGATGGCCCGCGAATGGGTCCTCTGCCACGGAAGGGCATACGAGATCAGGATATCCCTGGTCTTCGTATGATTTCCCCCGGGCTTTGTGACCGGTATGCTAAATGTTTGTTTGCCGTTTGGTCCGTAAATATTGAAATGATTGCGGCAGGTCTGTTTTGTGTATGTTTCTTCCAGGTCGATGAAAATTTCCCGGGCTTTAAACAGGGCCGAGAAATAACCAATCGGTGGAAAATACGAAGTAGAGACGATGATCCTCTCACCGGCCATACTCCTTGGGATCAGTTTGAGGACTTGTTCAGCAGAACGTCATCGATCGCTTTGATAAGCGAATCCTTGGGAAGCGCTCCGACTGCCATTTGGGGCTGTCCGTCAACCGGGCAAAACAGCATGGATGGGATGCTCCTGATGCCGAAAACACCGGCAAGCTCCTGCTCGGCTTCGGTATCGATCTTGTATATGTTTACCTTGCCTGCATATTCAGTGGAGAGTTCCTCCAGGATTGGTGCCACCATTTTGCAGGGGCCGCACCAATCAGCATAAAAATCTATGATACACGGAAGGTTGCCTTCAAACTTCCAGTCCTTGTTCTGCTCAAAATTGAAGACCTTTTCTGTGAAGGTCGCTTTGGTCAGGTGTTCTGTTGCCATATTGTTTTATTTTTTATTGTTTTTTTTGCATTAATAAAGATTCATCTATCATGCTCTTCAGCCTGTCCTTCGGAAGGGCGCCAAGAGAGAAACTTGGCTTTCCGGATTTTGGCACGAACAGAAGCGCTGGAATTGAGCTTATGCCCATTAATCCTGATAATTCCTTGTTCTCATCCGTATTTATTTTATAAATGCGGATCTTCCCTTTGTATTCTGCTGCCAGCTCATCCATGGTCGGCGCAAGAGCCCTGCAGGGACGGCACCAGTCGGCATAAAAATCGACGATCACGGGAATGTCCCCTTCAAAAACCCAGTTGCCGGCGCTTTTTTTGTAGTCCCACACAAGTTCGCGGAAAACCTCCTGGCTAAGATGAACGACCTTCCCCTCGGCTGTAAGTGAAAGCGCTTCTTTCTTTGTAGTTGCATTCGTTCCGGCAGATGCAGGATTCCCACTACATGCAGCCAGGCTGAGAAGGATGAACGGAAGAAAAAATAAGCTTATTTTTTTCATTTTTATGATATATGATGGAATGGTTTCTGCTGCAAAATTACAAATATTTTTATTGAATCGCATAAATATCACTAAATTTTTTAATTTTGCAATCTGTAAGGGATGAGGTGCAATACCGATTAATTCCCACATTGTCTAAATCTTGCTGAATTAAACATATGTTTGAAATTAAAAAACTGAATGTCAGTCAATTTGAGAGTCTTTTCTCTTCTGATGAGAGTTGTCTTAAATTTATTGCCGATCAGAAATGGGCCGATGGATTCGTATGCAGGAAATGCGGACATACTAATTTTTGTAAGGGTAAGACTGCTTATTCCAGGAGATGTACGCGTTGCAAGTCTGAGGAATCCGTCACCGCGAATACCATATTCCATCGTTGCCATATCCCCATTACAGAAGCCTTTAAAATGGTGTACATGGTATGCCATGATCCTGAGATATCCTCCTATGAATTGTCGCGGCAGCTGGAGAAACGCCAGATGACGTGCTGGAAGCTCAAGGCCAAACTTATGGAGTGCATTGAGAAAAAGGGGGAGATAGATCTGCTGTACAAATAGCGCTTTAGCTCGCACATCACACCACAGTTTCAGCGAGCATCTTTACAACGCCGCTACGGTGTCTGCGTCGCAACAAACTTATAGTTATCTTAAATAGCAGGAAGCTCCTTGCACCTGATGCGGCTTTTGTAAAATGCTCGCTGAAACAATTATTCCACAACGACCTTTTTCACAACACTTCCGCTTCCGGTTGTAAGGCGCAGGAAATACATTCCGCTGCGGAGACCGGATACATCGAGCTTCACAGCATTCCCGTCATTGGAAAATACATGGTTCAATACAGCTAAACCATTAAGATCGCTGATCTGAACCTGCATTTCACCCGTTTTATCAGCGGGTGTGCGAACATACAGGTAATCACTTGCCGGTACAGGGTAGATCTGCACTTCCTGACCAGTTTGAATTTCGTTGCAGCCAAGAGCTCTTGAGTATCTTGCTTGCCATCCTGCTTCTGTAACTGACCTGTCGGAACTGAACATGATGAACATCTGCCCGCTTTTTGCTGTAACTGAAGGGGGTAAATCAGATCCTGAATAAACACCTGAAAATTCACCAAGTGATTCACCGCTTACGAAGTCATAAATGCTCACAACGTCATGGTCCTTTTGTGTCCTGAAAGAAGTGAACTTAAGAGTAGTGGGTCCCGGGGTTCCTGAAGGAATGATCCTCCACCGGCAGGTAGTGGAATTATGATAATTAAAATGCAGGCTGCCGTCGTTTACAATCCCCGTTGAATCGGTAAAGGTTGCATTGTCCTTGCACCAATCCATGATCTTTCCCGCATAAGACATCAGCCAGCCCTGGCCATTGTCATTCTGGCCTGATGTGAAAGTCACAAGGGCAGAGGTTCCGCTAACAGTAACGGAAGGAGGCAGCGCATCGCCTGAGAATTCGCCTGCCAGGGAGTCGGAAGTGCTCGTGCCTTTATAGATACGTACAATGCCGCTTCCTGAAGTGGTGTTAAACGAGTTGAATGTAAGTGTTATGCTTTGTACCGAATCTTCGCTGCTTTCTGGTGCAAGCAGCCATGAACACTGACTGTTATTTCGATAGCCAAGAACCGGCCCGCTGCCATCGTCGAAAGTCCCTGCGATGGAATGCAGCACTTTCTGCGACTGGCATGCATACGGATAAGTGTTGGCTGTGGTATCAGGAAAAATATTGACGATAGCTCCTTCTCCCTGCGTGAAATTGTCCCCGCCTGGATTCAGGTTGTCAAGGTAATAATATCCATTGGCGGTTCCGCTCCAACCCCAGTTAAAATGGAAATGGTTTATTCCCTGGTAACCATCGAGGTTGAACGCATGGCCGCCCTGGGGACCGTAACCATCATAATACATGGGCATTTTCTTTTCGAGGTTGGCACGCATGATGCTGTCCCATAAGGCAACCGGGAAATCGCTGCGATGAATGTACCAGGCACCGGAGCTGTACCTGAAATTATTGACCAGGGCGTTCCTTGCATCTTCTGAATATGCACCTGACCCTGTGGCACTGTACATCATATTCACCGAAATGCCTGCATGCCACAGCAGCAGTCCTACTGCGCTGTCGCTGTGAAGATCCGCGCCACTGAGTGAATTGATCATTGAATTCCAGTCATAGTTGGTGGCCCCGTAATCAGCACACTGCTGGGGATAACCGCTGGGTGTATAACAATGCTGACCGTTTCCTGTAAGCGGATAACGGTAATAGTACATTAGCTGGCTCATTGCAGTGGCAACGCAGCCTGCATAAGGATGGCCTCCGGGGCCTGCAGCATCCAGCGGACAGTCAATATTATAAGGGAAGCCCTGGTCCCAGGTATGTATGATCAGGGGGGCAACCCCTGTGATCATCTGAGGGTCGAGTGGCTTGTTCGGTTCATAATCCGAATACTTTTCCCAGTCGGCTGAGATCCCTGCAGATGCTGGCAGATTCCTTGTAACCGCATTATCGATCTGCTTCTGGTATTTTTCCATCCATGAAATAAACTGGGGAGGAAGAGAGGATGAATTCATATTGTCTTCAAACGAATATGCCAAAACAGGAGTCACAGCATCATCGGCGGCAACAATGATCCATCCCCGGGGATTTAGGCTGATGGTGTAGTAAACGATGCGGCCGTTAAAGCTTGTCGGCACCATCTTTTTGATCACTATCGAATTATAAGTGAATTCATCGCTCAGCCCCGAACGTTCAAAGTAAAAGTTGACCGCCACTTTACGGATCACCGATTGGTCTGCCTGTTTAGAGAATCCCGTTACAACTGCCAGGAGCAGGATGATAGCCAGGGTAAAGTTCTTACTCATGAATGCTTGTTTATTGTTTTCTGATGATTAGTTTTCCAGTCTGAATGCCGTTGATGGTTTTAATGCGGATAAAATACATGCCTTCGGATAGGCTGCCGGGATTTAGTTGTATTGTGTTCTCTCCTGTAGCTGCGGAATACTGTGCGACCATTACAGGCCTGCCGTCGGGTGATGACAATACCAGCTCAGCCGGGGCAGCACTTGCAGCGCTGAACTTCAGGTTCACAAGGCCCGATGAGGGATTCGGATATATGACGAGGCTGGCATTCCCTGAGGTTTCCTGTATGCCCGTACTTTTTTTCGGGTAATATATCTCCCAGCCCTTGCCGGTTACGCTGCTGTTCGTTGAAAAGATAAGGAACATCTTACCACTTGGCGCCGTCACCGAGTCCGGAGGATTTCCCGTAGAATAATGCCCCGAAATAGTATCCAGCAACTTGCCACTGCCCAGGTCGTAAATGGCCAGGTTGTCGAAGAATGGCTCAGTGTCAAAACGTTTGAAGTATATGGTGAGGGGCAGGGTGTCGGTCCTAAGAAGCCTCCATTTGCAATAGGAATTATTTGAATAGTTGAAAGTATAACTGCCATTTGTAAAATCGGCGGTGTCGGCAACGATCTCTTTGATCCCTGTACACCAGACCGGCGAGGTCGAGGTAAATCCTGCTTTAAAGCCCTTTCCCGGCGTTCCCCCGTTTGCTTTGAACTTCACAAGAAAGGTATTCCCGCTTGAAATGAGGATTGGAGGAATTGTGTTCCCCGAATAGCTCCCGTGCAAGGGGGAAGAAACCAAAGGCCCGTCGTAGACCTTCACGGAATCGGAAGGATTCGTGTCAAAATAGTCAAACTTCAGAGTGATATTCGAGACTGAATCTGAAGAAGTCTGCGGACTGATAAGCCAGCTGCAGTCGGCATTCCCTGAGTATGGTTTCAAAGGCCCGCTGCCGTCGCTGAAGCTGCCGTCGGTGAACTGAAGTGTCTTGTTTCCCTGGCATCCCACGGGGTAGGTGTAGTTTACCGTATCGGGGAAAATATTGATGATGAGTTCCTGGGCCAGCCTGAAATTGTTACCCGGGGGAGAGGGATTGCTGGTGTAAAAATACCCGTTTGAAGTCCCGCTCCATCCGAAGTTGAAATGAAAATACGATGTATCCTGGTAGCCGTCGCATACCCATGCATGGCCGTTCACATTCGGCACGCTCCATCCTGCATAATACAAAGGCATACCCCTGTCGAGATGGGCCACTATCACACTGTCCCATTTCAGGTTGGTACTGTCGCGGAACAAATACTGTGTTTGTGGTGAATATTTGAAGTAGGTCCTCAAAGAATAAGCTGCTTTATGGTTGTACATGCCCGATCCGCCAGCCCCGTAAACAAGGTCGCATGAAATGCCGAGATGGAAAAGAAGGGTGGCAATCCCATCATTGTCGCGGGTAAGGCTGTTGGGCATATTATCCCAGTTGTAGGTGGTGGCACCGAAGTCTGCAGATAAGGTACCGTAAGGAGGATCGGAATAGGAATAGGAGCCTGTTCCCGTGACAGGCCAGCGGTAATAATTCATGATCTGCCCCATGGCTGTGGGCACACAGCCTCCATAAGCATGGCCTCCCGGACCCTTGCTGTCGGCCGGGCATTTGCCGTTATACAATGCGCCCTGGTCCCATAGTGAATATAAAAAGGGACCTGCTGCGGATGAGGACTGGGCTTTGTAAGCCTGCCCGTAACCCTCGTCAAGTAATGAGGTCCATGCGGATGAGATTGCTTGTGTCGCCTGTACCTGGTTGTTTGCAAGGTAAAACAGGGTCTCCTCGTATTGTTTCATCCAGGCTACGTACTGGGGTGGCAGGTTTTCACCGGTAAACCTTCCTTCAAAGGAATAGGCCAGAACAGGCCAGGCGGCATCCTGTGCCGACATTGCTATCCACCCGCAGGGTGACATATTGAAAATAAAATATAATGCTTTGCTGTCTTTGAAAACGGCATTGGATTCAATGACTTCCGAAACCCCGTTATACAGGGGATTGAATTTCATGTAATGGGAAGAAAAAAAGTGGACTGCCGCTTTCTGTGCGGTCTCGATCTGTACAGTTCCGGCATGACTGGTCATGCCCTGGAGCAGTAGGATTATCAGGCAAAGAATAGTTTTTTTCATGGCCGGGGAACTTGAAAACATGCAGCTTCAAAGGTAACGAAAATTCCATATCTTTGTGTACTGTCGAAAACATAACAACGCTTTTATGGCACTGTTGATTAAAAACATCCGTGAACTGGTACAGGTTGAAAATAAACCTAAACTGAAGGTTTCGGGGAAGGAGATGTCAAAAATTAAAACCATCAGTGATGCATGGATTTATATCGAAGGCGACAGGATCAGCGACTTCGGTAAAATGAAAGACATTCCCGATTTCAGCAAGGCCTGGGGAATGAAGATGAAAGTGGTTGATGCCTCGGGCCGCATGGTTTTTCCTTCATTTTGTGATTCGCATACCCACCTGGTATATGCAGGCAGCAGGGAGATAGAATATATCGATAAGATCAAAGGGCTTTCTTATGAAGAAATTGCAGAAAGGGGCGGTGGAATACTGAATTCCGCACGAAGGCTGCATGAAGCCACGGAGGATGAACTTATTGAGCAGGCCCTGCCAAGGCTGCAGGAGATCATGATGCTTGGAACCGGGGCTGTAGAGATCAAAAGCGGGTACGGGCTTACGGTAGAAGATGAATTGAAAATGCTTAGGGTGATCCGTCGTTTGAAGGTCATGACCCCGCTTACAATTGTTCCAACCTTTCTTGGCGCCCATGCTGTTCCCATTGAATTTAAGGGCAGGCAGCATGAATTCGTCGACATGGTGATCAATGAAATGATACCACAGGTCGCCTCTGAAGATCTTGCCGATTATATCGATGTATTCTGCGAAAGAGGCTTTTTTACCGTAGATGATACCGAGCGTATCCTTACTGCCGGGATGAAATACGGAATGCGGCCGAAGATCCATGCCAATGAGATGTACCATTCGGGCGGAGTACAGGTTGGGGTGAAATACAATGCTCTTTCGGTGGACCACCTGGAATATACGGGGGATGCTGAAATTGAATGCCTGCTTGGTTCCGAAACCATGCCAACCATCCTTCCGGGTGCCGCTTTCTTCCTTGGGCTGGAATATGCCCCGGCGCGTAAAATGATTGATGCAGGCCTCCCTGTTGCCTTGGCCAGCGATTTTAATCCCGGCTCATCTCCCTCGGGTAATATGCAGTTTATTCTTGCCATGGCTTGTATCAAATACCGCTTGCTTCCCCAGGAAGCCATCAATGCGGTGACGATCAATTCGGCTTATGCCATGGGGCTCAGCGAGGAATACGGAAGCATTGCCGTTGGCAAGAAAGCCAACCTTTTCATCACCAAACCCATCCCCTCTTATGAATTCATGCCATACGCTTATGGAAGCAATAAGGTTGAGACGGTGATTTTAAATGGTGAAGTAGTGAAGTAGCGGTTTTGCTAATACATCACGCTGACGCTATCGCTTGCAAAATACACCGCCGCTACCATTCGCATCTTTGCATCGCGGCTACGGTGGCTGCGGAGCAAAGTTGTGATTTACTTCTCCAAACTATACAAAGCTCCTTGCACCTGATGCCGCTTATGCAAAATGCTCATTCAAATATGCGGCTTGTGTAATATGCTTCGCTAATTCAAATTCGCTACTTCGCTACCTCGCTACTTCGCTACTTCGCTACTTCGCTACTTAATAGTGACCAGCGCCTTATCAGTAGCATCCAGTATCGGTTTGATAGAGATCTCGCTGCCGACGGCATTCTTCATCCACAGCTGCGGGATGAGGCGGCCGGCTGAGTAAATACGTTGGATCTCATCTGCAAAATTCTTCCCTTTCAGGTACTGGTCGATTTGGAAATCGATAAGGTGACCTACCGGGTAATTCGGCAGGTATAGCGGGTTGTCGATCATATGCGAATAGATCGCCAGCAAAGGACAATCCTTTACACCCAGCACCTCAGCATAATATTTATTCCATACATCTTTTGCAGTACTGATGACCTTTTCTTTCAGCTGAGCTTTGGTGGCGTCAGGGTTTTCGTACAGCCATTTCCATACCGCCATATCGAGCAATGAAACCCCCATGATCTCGTAGCTCATCCAGAACTGGTCCAGGGCAGCCATATCCTCCTTGTTCGGATCATTATCCTTTTTCCCAAGCAGGAAAAGGTCGCGCTTCTGGAAAATGAAAGCAAGCGCCTCGGTGAAAGCAGTATTCGGCACTCCCATCATCATATAATTGTCGACCATGTAAAGCGAAATAGTCTGCTCCACGTTATGTCCCATTTCATGGACGGCTATGTTGTATCCTTTATAATCCATGCCGGTTTTGGCAATCCTGGTCCGGAGATGGGCTTTGTCGCCTTTCATCTGGGCTCCCCAGGCATGACCGCTACCCCTTGCAGGGTCAACAGTGATATGTGATGCGATCTCTTTTGCTTTATCAGGTTTGAAGCCTAATTTGATAAGCATATTGGGAATGTCAGCCTCGTAGGCTTTGGGATCAGGGTATTTTGCTCGGGTGATCCTGTCAAGTTCATCCTGGTTCATGCTGCTTCTTGCTTTAAAGCCATCATACCATATATCGAACGGTTGAAGCGGGCGCCCCAGCCTTTTAGTGATGAGTTCTCCTACTTTTTTTACTTCGGGGGATGAGCAAAAATCGGTAAACAGTTTTTCAACCTGCTCCTGGCGGATCTCCATACCGCCGTCAAATGACCTCAGGATATAGGTTGGATAAAGCGGTGTATACTGATCTACAGCCTTTAATGCCTTGAAGTTGTTCAGGAATATTGCGTAACGTTTGTCCGGTTCGGCAACAAAAGTAACTTCCTTCCCATCTTTGAACATCTTGTTGGTAACAGGATCCCACTGGAATTTCGGGTTGTTGATCACCGAATCGGGAATACTCTGGTCGATGATATGAAGCATCACATTATAAACAAGTTTCTGTTTAAGCAATCCTTCATCTCCCTGGTTATAATTGGCTTTAAGTTCATCGCGCAGGTTCCAGTGCGAAAGCAGCTTCATGTCTTTGGCGAAATGGGTCTTCCCCTTCTCATCAACCAGGTTACCCATGTAGATATTGTAATTGCTGATGTAATTGTCTGCGGATGACAGAGCGTCGGATACTTTCTGGCTCACTTCTGCAGGGATCCTTGCAGTGAACATGTCTCCGAGCCGGGCATAGGCCCAGTCTTTACGAGACCACTTAGGGCCAAGGTCTTCCTTTTCGGCAAGAGTATAAAAGGGGAAGTTCATGCAGGTAATGAAAGCGATTTTGTTAGCGAAGAAATCGTCGTTGAAATGGGAGGCAGGATCCCATGCGCCGAAGATCTCATCTGCATCCAGGGCTTCTCCTATATCGATATGAACTGCCCATTTCATGGCAAGGTTGATCAGGTTGTAATGGCCGAACAGCTGTTCGAAATTTCCCGTCATGCGGTTGAACAGCAGCTCGAGTTTGGCTGGGTCGCCAACGAAATATTTCAGGCAAAGGGCTTTGAAATCGGCATCCCTGCCGTCTTTTTCAGTCCATAAGGCCGCAGCCTGGTTAATGCCTTTCTCTATGCGGGCTTTTTGACTGTCGCCAAACTTCGTTGCAAGCACTTTGATTACAGTATCAGTGGTTTGCTGGCTGATGTACCGGGCTGTTTGTTTTCCGGCGCTGATTTCTTTTTGCTTGCACTGGCTGAGGACCAGGACCAGCGGGAGGAGGAGCAGTAAATACTTTTTCATGGGACTTTTATTTATACCATACAAATTTAGGGAAATATGGATGTTCGCAACAGTAATCCTTTGTTTTTTAGACCACTTAAATTTTTAATTTTGCTGCGGAGATACTATAAAAACAGACTATGAAACAACTGATAGAATGCGTGCCTAACTTTTCTGAAGGCATTGACATGAGTGTGATCAAAACAATTACAGACGAAATTGAGAAAATTGAAGGTGTAAGGCTGCTTGATGTGGATCCGGGAAAGGCGACAAACCGGACTGTTGTAACTTTTGTTGGAACACCTGATGCCGTCCTTGAAGCCGCATTCCAGGCGATAAAGAAAGCTTCTGAAGTGATCGATATGAGCAGGCATAAAGGAGAGCACCCCCGCTTCGGAGCAACTGATGTATGCCCGCTTGTCCCGGTTTCGGACATCAGCATGGAAGAAACTGCTGCATATGCACGCAAACTGGCCGAAAGGGTGGGTGCTGAACTTGAGATCCCGGTTTATTGTTACGAAAATGCTGCATTTAACGAAGAACGCCGCAACCTTGCCAATTGCAGGGCCGGTGAATACGAAGGACTTCCCCGCAAACTTGCCGATCCTCACTGGAAGCCCGATTTCGGGCCGGCGAAATTCAATGCCCGCACCGGTGCGATTGCCGTCGGGGCTAGGGATTTCCTGGTGGCATACAATGTCAATCTCAATACAACCTCTACACGAAGGGCCAACGCCATTGCTTTTGATTTACGCGAAAAAGGCAGGCCTGTCCGTGAAGGGAATCCTGTTACAGGAAAAATAATGAAAGATGAAAAGGGAAATGAGATATGGGTGCCGGGTGCATTGAAAGCCTGTAAGGCCATTGGCTGGTTCATTGAAGAGTACGGCATTGCCCAGGTCTCGATCAACCTTACTAATATCAGCATTACTCCCGTGCATGTTGCATTCGAAGTAGCCTGCACCAAAGCACTGGAACGAGGCCTGAGAGTGACCGGAAGCGAGCTTGTTGGACTTATCCCCAAACGTGCGATGATTGAAGCCGGAAAGTATTTCCTAAGGAAGCAGAACAGGTCGGTGGGTGTTTCTGAAGAAGAGATCATTAAGATCGCTGTCAAATCACTTGGGCTTGACGATCTGAAACCCTTTAATCCCAAAGAAAAGATCATAGAATACATACTTGAGGACCCTAAAGACAAAAAGCTGGTACGTATGACTGCCGAAGGCTTTGCTTCGGAAACCGCTTCGGAATCTGCGGCTCCCGGTGGTGGTTCGGTTTCAGCTTATATAGGGGCACTTGGAGTTTCGCTGGGTACCATGGTTGCCAATCTTTCCTCTCATAAACCAGGATGGGACGAGCAGTGGGAAGTTTTCGGCAATTGGGCGGAAAAGGGGCAGGAACTGAAAGAAGAGCTTTTGTTCCTGGTTGACGAGGATACACGGGCATTCAACCGTATCATGGATGCTTTCACACTGCCTAAGGGCACGGATGAAGAGAAAGCTTCGCGCACAGCAGCCATACAGAATGCCACAAAAGTGTGCCATCGAAGTTCCGTTTAAAACCATGAAGGCCGCCTATGCCTCGTTTGATAGTATTGAAGCC
>Ga0118677_10005671_pt1 | contig 21683 bp, 18 predicted proteins | sample AliMusrvi5mmetaG_FD_86154 | JGI IMG/M metagenome (GOLD analysis project Ga0118677, IMG submission 86154)
TCTGTACATTTCCCTGTTGGACAAATGCCGTTTAAATGGGCTTCGTATTCATCCCTGAAATATTTTAAAGTACTCAGAATCGGATTTGGTGCAGTCCGTCCCAGGCCGCAAAGAGATCCTTTCTTCGTCCATTCGGCAAGCTTTTCAAGTTTCTCCAGGTCACCCTGCTGCCCTTTTCCTTTGACAAGGTTATCCATTATATCGAGCATCCGTTTCGTGCCCACCCGGCAAAAGGTACATTTACCACATGACTCCTCCTGGGTAAAAGAGAGGAAGAACCTTGCAATATCGACCATGCAGTCAGTGTCGTCAAGGACGATCAGACCACCTGAACCCATCATTGCACCAAGGCTTGTAAGAGATTCATAATCAATGGGTGTATCCTCAAGGTTTGCAGGAATACAACCGCCTGAAGGACCACCGATCTGTACGGCTTTAAATTTACGTCCATTTGCAATTCCACCCCCAATTTCGTCAACGATTTGCCGGATCGTCATCCCCATCGGGACTTCGATTAATCCTCCGCGGGCAACTTTTCCGGCAAGTGCAAACACCTTCGTACCTTTACTTTTCTCCGTACCAATACGGGTAAAACGGTCAACGGTATCCCGCATTATAAAGGATATCTGGGCAAAGGTCTCTGTATTATTTACGAGGGTGGGCAATCCGAATAACCCTTTTACTGCAGGGAAAGGTGGTCTTAAGTGTGGAAATCCACGATTCCCCTCAATGGATTGGATCAATGCAGTCTCCTCCCCGCAAACAAAAGCCCCTGCACCTTCATAAACTTTCACATCGAAATTAAAGCCGGAACCAAGAATATTATTGCCAATCAAATTATTATTCCTACAAATCTGCAGGGCTGCCCGGATTCTTGACACAGCGAGTGGGTATTCTGCGCGGATATAGAAATATCCTTCGGGACTATTCACGGCATAAGCTCCGATAATCATCCCTTCAATCACCCGGTATGGATATGATTCGAGAAGCATACGATCCATAAAGGCTCCCGGATCACCCTCGTCACCATTGCAAATCAGATATTTAACTTCGCCTGCCTGTTTGGCTACGAGTTCCCATTTAATCCCGGTAGGAAAACCTGCCCCTCCACGACCCCTGATACCACTTGTTTTAATTTTGTCAATAACCTGATCCGGTGTAAACTCACTGAAGACTTTTTTAAGGGCAAGAAAACCTCCGTGCTGCTGGTATTCTTCCAGATCAAGAGGATTGATTTGACCGCGGTGCTCAGTTGCTATCGGGAATTGTTTTCCAAGGAAGGAAGAAACATGCTTTTCCCTGACATTGAGTTCATACCGTTCGATTCCTTTCCATTGCTGATCGGTTTGAATATTCTCCATTGCATTCAGAAACTTATTTTTCAACCGTGAAAAACGACCTGCCGGCTGGAAATGGGAGGCTACAATTTGTTTAATGTCCTCAGGTTTTACTTTGGAATAGAGGGTGGGTTCACCCTTTGCCGGAACGATTTCGACAAGCGGTACCTGGTGGCACATGCCCACACAGCCAACACTTTTAAGGTTCACATGTAATCCCGTTTGATTAATCGTCTGTTCGACAGCATCTTTGATATCACTGCTCCCACTCGCAACACAACAGGATCCCAAACCAATTCTAATTTCACCCTGTATTTCAGATCCATCTGCCTTTCGAAACCGTTTTTTCCCTTTCGAATCTTTTATGCTTTCGAAGTCTTTAATAATTTCAGCTGCCTTATCGGAGGTCACATGTCCATAAGTAACGTTATCTATCTGAACAACAGGAGCTAGCGTACAGCATCCAAGACAACTGACTTTTTCGATGGTATATTTCCGGGCAAGATCTGTATTTTGCCCCTCTTTAAGATTAAAAGCCCTTCTCAATGAATCATAAACCAGTCCTGCCCCTTTTACATGGCAGGCAGTCCCAACACAAACTCGTACTATATGTTCACCAACCGCAGCCAGCCTGAATTGAGAATAAAAACTTGCCACACCGATTATTTCAGCAGGTTTGATAGCAGTGGTTTCGCTAACCCTTCGTAAAGCCTCTTCCGGCAAATAGTTATATTCACGCTGAATTGCCTGGAGAATAGGAATTAAAGCTGTTTTAGAGCTTCCCTTCTCACTGATCAAAAGATCTATTTTATTCAGGTCAATCATTATGCGGTTTTTGAACCATTTTAAAATCCATGAATCTTATTTTTTGCCGATGCAATAAATGTATTTTGGCGTTCTGAGATACATCCGGCCATCTTTAAATGCAGGGGTTGTAGTGATTTTTTCAGTAGCATCACCCTCGCCAAGAATTTTTTCGGTTTTACCTACCTCGAAAACCTTCATTTTTCCTGCCGTATTAAACGTATATAACTTATTATCTGCGATTACCGGGGAGGAATAGAATCCGGTTCCATCTTCTTTTACCCAGTATTTTTCGCCTGTCTTAGCATCGTAACAGGCCAGCACTCCATAGCTTGTGGCGATAAAAAGGAGCCCATTCGCACACACAGGGCTTGCAACTTCAGGCATGTATTCATCACTTTCCCAGACCTTTGCATTTTTAATCGGATCTATAGCGACTAAACGGGCATATTCATTTGCCGCAAAGATAAGGCCACTCCCAAAACCCGGAGATGGTCCCACCTCTCCCATCATACAATTAACTGACCACAGTTCTTTTCCGGATTCGGAGTCATACCCGGCAACCATTGGATCTGTCGAGAGGACAACCTGGTATTTACCACTAATTTCCGCCAATATTGGACTTGCCCATGAAATTTTTCCTTTCCGCAGGGTTTCCCAGGTGGTTTCGCCTGAGGAGGCTTTTAATGCGATTAATTTCCGGCTTTTGTTTGTATCATACTGCACAAAGATTTTATCTTTCCACATAATCAGTGACGAAGCATGGCCATAATGGTTATCGGGTACTCCAAGATTACGTGCCCAAACCCTTTTACCATCCATATCGAAACAAATAATATCACCTGTTGCAAAAAGAGCGAACACATGATTACCGTCTGTTGTCAGCGAAGAGGCTGCAAATCCGGTATCCTCTGTTACCTTCGGAGCAGCAGCCGGACTTCCCTGAATCTTGTCAACCTGCTGTTTCCAAAGCAGTTTACCTGAACTGCGATCAAAACAGTACACCTCGCGAATCGTATTATCAGCTCCTGATAGAAACAGTTTGTTTTCCCAGATTACCGGTGAGTTATACCCTTTTTTCGGTACCGGAGTCTTCCAGATTACGTTTTTTCCTGAAGTTGCATCCCATTCAACCGGAGTTCCTTTGGTATAAAAGACCCCATTTCCGAATGGTCCGCGAAAAGAGGGAACATTTGCCCTTATCTCTTTCGAACCTGGGAAAGCTGTTTTACCTATGACGGGGACTATCTTTTCGGAACTTAATACAGTGACTACTTTTTCGGGATTTATCGTCTTATTAGGTTTAACATTCGATGTTGCCTCAACTTTGACCGATGAATCGGCTTTTATAACGGGCTGACCAACCTGAATAACCTCAATCTTATCCTGATCATCTGAAGGTTTAGCATTGACGACCGATTCATCCACTGAGTATTTCTTAAGGTGATCAACTGAAGCATAGGATGCCACCAACCCAAGGAAAATAAGCAAAGTGCCAGTAATTATCACCCATTTTTGCGTCATCATTCGACTGATCAGTTCATTATCATTTTTAAGCAGTGGTTCGTCAATTTTTGATCTTAATCCAATAAGTGTTCGTAAGGCGAAAGCCATTACAACAGCGCCGAAAAGCAAAAGATAACCTCCGGTTTTAACCTGCCATTGGCTGTTAAAATAAGCTTTACGGGCAAGCAGGTCAAAATTGCGAATCTCCTGTTTTAGTTCATCACTGTTCGGCTCCTGGCTTAGTCGCTTCACCAACGAAGTAAGTGCCTTACTTTCAAGAGGTTTATTCTTTGACATTTGCATAAAATTCAGCAATAGCAGCAACGCCACTGTAATGCAGAATATCCCGGAAACAAGGGCAATGTTGAATGATAATTTTAGTTTAATATCGTGTTCCATTCGCATGAGATAATTAAAAACATCAATTCTTAACAGGACAATAGGTTACGCATCTTACGCAACTGTAGCAGTTTCCTTTATTGGGTTGATAGTCCTTTTTTGTACGGAAGATGATCTGGTTTAGTAATGTCATCCCGATTACAAGTCCCATAAATCCACCGGCAATCCAACCTCCGAAATAAAATTTCCGGCGAATTACGGATGCCTCATCAACAAGCATTTCCATTGATTTACCTGAACTAAGAAATGCCTGAACATCAAGGTTCTTCTCGTCGAGGCGTACTTCGGGTTTTGAGATTAAAAGTTCAGCGAGGTACACTTTGGGATTTGCTTTTGAAATCCAGACATGGGCTTTTGAACCGGCATATCCCCCAATGATAATCCAAAGCGGAATTAATACAGCATAAACAAGGAAACGGTTAACTCCCCATATCCTTTGTTTTACCTGTTTTTCATCCGTTGGGTAATCAATCGCATCAAACGGACAGGAATCACTGCATAATTTACATTGAATGCATGCTGCTGGTGTGATTGCGAGATGCCATTTCGAGAACTTTGACATCCAGTTTAATAATACGCCGTAAGGACACAAAAACCGGCAGTACGGACGGGCGACGAACATTCCCATCAATAGAAATGCGATCCCAATGATAACCATGTGAAATGCTGCATCCATTCTGAAAATTCCCACAAACGGATCGTACCGGCAGATAATAAAATCGGTCCCCGTTGCAGCAAATAGAACAGCGAGTGCAAGATACAGGTATGGAAGAATGCCCAATGTTTTACGAAGCCATTCAGGTAATGATAATGGCTTAACAATCAGCAAGTCCTGAATTGCCCCAAGGGGACAGGCGCCGGCACAAAAGGTTCTGCCGAAGTAAAGGGTAAAAATGAGCGGCAAGAGAAAAAAGAGTAATGTTGTTATTGAAATTGCATATCCCGGATCAAAAATTGTCAGTGCCACGTTCTGAACTGAGCCAATGGCACAAATGCATCCGTCCCGGTAAAAACCGAAGTAGAGCAATGTGAAAACCGATAACCAGAGCATTTTTTTGCGTGAACGATCCTTAATGGCAATCCAGCTGGAAAGTGACAGAACAATCAGTAATACAATAACATCGGTATATTCAAGTGCGAGTGCACGTGGTTCCGGTGTAACGGGGGTTGGCTGACTGTATCCGGTTCCAAATTCAGGCTTTGGAAACCGCTGTTTTTGAGCAAATCCCTCCAGACTGAAAATCAGCAAGGTAAAAATCAGCGCTATTTTAATCCATTTATCCATCTGGTTCTCAATTTATTTTCAGGATTTCCCCTCTTTTGTGAAACTCCCTTTTACTTTGTACGGATTGCTCGCTTTAACCCGTGATATGGCTTCTGAAGGACATAGCCGTGCAATCGAACATTCATTGCAGTTCAGGCAACGATTCTGGATAATCTGCAAATGGAGGGAGCCGTTCCCGAACGAGGTACAACCCTTTACACATTTAGCACAGCCAATACATAGTGATTCATCGATAACATATTCAAAATAAGGCTCTTCAATATATTTTCGTTGAATTGCCGCAGTGGGACAAAGCTGGTTTTCAGCGGCTGTTGAACGCTGGTTGGCATCCGGTTTCAGATAACCACCACAGAGATCGCAATAGCCGCAAAGATCATAGGCGTGAATGCATTTTACGGCCGAAGGACTCATCACACATGAGGTCGCACATCTGCCACACTGGGTACATTTAAACGGATCGATCTGCCAGACATACTTCTCACCGGTCAAATGTTTAGCCGCAATTCCCCCAACAGCTCCCAACGTCAGAAGCAGTGAAAGTCGTGTCCCTTTTTTGATAAAGTCACGACGGCTATTTTTCGGACTATTTTCCATTTCGATTCCCCTTATTTGCTTGTGGGAGTTCACATTTAGCATATTTACCGCAATTTTTACATAAGGGTCCTGCAGTACAATTATCCGGCGTAACGACCTTCTGCTCTGTGATGAGAAAAGCACTTAGAAGGCCAATCCCGGATAAAATAATCCAGCGTCCTCCCTGCCTGAAAAAATCTTTTCTGTTCATCATTTCTCTTTTTTAACAAATTGCCTGATCATCTTTTTATCCATATCCAGGGCATAAATATTCCCTTCATTATCGGTGGCCAGATCAGGTGCTGCGCTATTCTCCTTAAACCTCGATGGTGCAGCGACGACACCTAAAAACTCACCTGAAGGCTTATACACCTTAATCCGGACTGTCCCCTTTTCACTTGTAACAAAACTTCCGTCGGGCAGAAACGCAAAATGTGCAGGGTTACAGCAGCCGCTAAATCCTTCGATCCGTACAGAGGTTGCCTTCCACCATGTTCGAAGATCACCACTGACAGTATAGTTTTCAAGCGCATGCTTTCCCGGATTGACAACCCATAATTCGCCATCTTCATTAAATGCGATATCAAAATAGGGACTTGGAATAATAAATCCATGAATCTGATCATTTCCGGTTTTACCTTCAATTACACCAAGGGGGTTTCCTGCCAGGCTGAATTTTCTTATAATTCGTTTTCCTGCATCAGCAACAAATAGAATACCCGATTTTTCAGCCAGCGATGTGATTACCGAACTATCAGAAAAAGAGTTCCATTCATTCATTTTGAGCCCCTCACGATTAAGAACAGAAACCGATTTTCGAAAACCAACAAATATATTTTGAGTTGAAACGTAAACACAGGTTGGTTTTTGATCAAACTTAAATTCACCTTTTAATTTACCAAAAGTGTCAATAATTTGCATTTTCTGATCACCGACAATAAAAAATTGCCCTTCACTAAAGCAGATACCTGAAGGTTCGGTGAAGTTGAGTCCGAAATTGCGACTTTCGGTGTATAAAATTTTTGAGTTGTCAATCTTTTCTAATAAATTAATATTCAATGCATAAGGGTTTTCAGGAAGTTCATCAGGTTTCGAAAAGTAGTAGTCAAATGTAACACTTGTTACAATTATGACAGCCAGAATGATCAGAAACAGTGTAATCCCCTTGTTTTTCATACGCTGATTTTAAAGGTTCATATTTATGCAAACCATTGTTTTTGAATCTCTTAATACCAGGTACCCATTTGCAATTGCCATGGGCGCCCATGCATCAGCACCATCCTTAATCACTTTAATCTGATCAAGTTGGATATACTTTGAAGTACTTGGTTTTAAAATTGTTAATGTTCCTTCATCGTCGAGGATAAAAAATTTATTGTCGGCGATAAAGTACGGGCCTAAACCGAAACGTGCAGTCTGACCGCTGGTCCAGATCATTTTCTTACAATCAGCAGGATCGACACATACAAACTGATTTCTCAGAGTACCTGCATCTTTGGGCAATATTCCAAAAAGATGACCCTGCCAGAAAACCGGCGTTTGCTGTTCGCTTGCAAGCCCAAAACGGGGAAGATATTGCTGCACTACTTCAATTGTAAAATTAACTCCATTTCCCTTAAGTTGTAATAACATCGCACCGGCACCGTAACCTGCTGTAATAAAGATTTTTCCGTCAGGCATACAAACCGGGGAGGGGGCAACGACCGAATGATTCCATGCCGGAGTCTTCCAAAGAACTTTACCGGCATCAGGTCCATCGGCAGCAATTCCAACCATTCCCCCGATAGCGCTGTAGACAAACATTTTACGTCCTTCAAAGGTGAACGGGATGATGGATGAATGGGACATTTTCCAGCCATCAGGATTGGGCGTCTCCCAAAGTTTCTTGCCAGTTTCGCAACTCACACCGATCATAAGTGCCTTCCCACCGGTAGCAATGACGGCTATATCGTTATCAATCAATGGGCATTGCCCCGTATACCAAAAGGGGATCTCAACCGAGTACTCTTTCGCCACATCAATTCCCCAACGAAAATTTCCTGATGCACGATCGAGGCACATCACATGGCAACGCGGGCCCATCGTGAGGATATATTTTTCAGTGATCGATGGAATTGTCCTCGACATCCCATGGTTCCTCTTGATCGTAACATGATAACCTCTTTTCCACAACTCTTTCCCTTCAGTTAATGAAAAGCAGCGCAATAAATCGGCTTTTTCCTTCTCGTTATAATCCAGGACGTAAACCAATCCTTTATAAATTGCAGCGCCTGAATGTCCTTCGCCAAGTGGAATAGTCCACCGGATATCAGCACCCTTAGGACCAAATTTTTCCTTTAACCTGATCGGTGAGACCGAAATATTATCCAGGCGCTCTCCCCTGAAACGAGGCCACGACTCAGACATCTCCTTATATTGCAACGCATTGGTTTCAAATATTTTACCTATCTCAATATTTTCGGATACCGTATCCGATACTCCACGTTTATCGAGCCCCGGAAGGCTTTCGGTAAATCTCGAAGTAGGATCTTTCATCAGCCACCAAATTATTGCTAAAATGGAAACCGCTAAACACAGGTAAACCGAATATTTTAAGATCTTGTTAATAATCATTGCCAAATAAAATTACTGCTGATTTCGTCAAATGCAATAACAGTTGTTTCGTCTGCGTCTGTCGTATAAAGTGTCGTCTGATTCCGAAACAATTTCCTGACCTTCATTAGGATTTAAGTTTTACGACTTTTCAGCTATCGGGGTGCGCGATCAGTGCATAAAAACCCTAAAACCCTAAAACCCTACAGCCTAATAGCCTATTCACCTAATTCTTACTAATATTATAGACCATCAAAACATCGCCGTGTCTTAAGCAGAGCTTTCCTTCACTGATAAACGGGTGTGCCCAATGTGGCCCGGTTCCGTCAGATACCTTAAATGAACTGATCACATCCCATTTTTCGGAATTAGGTTTTATCAGGCCGACAGTACCTGTTTTCTCTTCGTAGGCGTAAAAAAGGCCATCCGCGCCTACAAGTGATCCCTTATTAATCCAGTCGGTTACATATTTAACTTCACCGGTATCCCATTTGAGGCAAACCCATTTCCCTTTTCCGTTGCTGATCCAGTTTGATCCATAAATGTAACCATCGGCTACCAGAACTCCATGATGATGATTATCAAGCGTATGATCAATCCATTTCTCCTTCACTGAGGTTCCTGTTGAATCCATTTTCAACATTACTGCAGGGTAGTCATATCCCATGGTGAGGAAAATCTCATCCTTATTACAAACCGGAGTATTCGTTAGGATCAGATCTTTATCCTCATCCTCGACAAGTTCTTTTTTAAAATAGCTGTAACTCCATGCTTTCTTTCCATTTTCGGGATTCAAGGCTACCAGATGTGTGGATGTTAGGGCGAGTATGAATCTGAAGTTTTTGTATTCGTAAATCGTGGGTGAAGCATACGCCCGGCACCCTCCGACTGTCTCACTTTTCCAAATGAATTTTCCTGTCATTTTGTCAAATGCAACTACACAGGTCTCCTTTCCTGAAGGGGTACAAATTACCTTATTATCAACAATTAATGGAGATTCGGAAACGCCCCAGTTATGCCATTCTGACTTAAAATCTTTATCAACATCAACAGCCCAGTTCTCCTTTCCGGTTTTGACATCCAGGCAAACCAATCTTCCCTGTCCTCCAATGACGTAGATCCGATCACCTTCCACCGTAGGCGTCGAGCGGGTATCGGGGAATGATTTCGACCAGGAACGTCCATATGGTACCTGCCATTTTATTTTTCCTTGAAAATCAACGGCAGAAAGGTAATCCAGCGTATCGATCATTCCGGTAATATAGATTGTTTGATTGGCAACCACTGGCGAAGAATATCCTTTTCCAAGTTTTCCAACCTTTAAAATCAATTGAGGACCCTCTGCCGGCCACGATTTCAATAATCCGGCCTCCTTAAAATATCCATCCCGGTTAGGCCCTCTCCACTGAATGACCTGATTAAATGCTGAATAAGTAAAAAATAGGGGTAAAACAATTAGAAAAATCTTCTTCATAATTAAAGCTTTCTTGAAAATTTAAAACGGGAGAATTGGCATTGTGACCCTTTCTCCCGCTCCTAAATATTTTTTAAACGACATACCTGCAACAAATTACTTGATCTTGTAGGCAATGATTGATTTACCGTGCCGAACAAATAGTCGACTATTATTAATCGCTAAATGGGCCCAATGCTGGCCACTTCCCAGTTCAACCTTAGCCTTGCCAGTGATATTAAATCCCAGGGGAGATGCGGGGACCAAAGCCAATTCGCCCTTTTCACTGTAGCAATATAACATACCATCGGCAGAAATAATATTTCCCTTGCCAATTGCCTGTGAGGCATACTTCTGCTCTCCACTCTTCCAGTCAATGCACTGCCAGTCTCTGGTATTATCACCTGATCCGTAAATATATCCGTCCAAAACAACCGCTCCGCCCATCCTGCTGTCCATTTTTTTACTGGACCATGCTATAGTGACCTGGCTGCCATCACCATTTAAATCGAGTTTTTCACCACCTTGTCCATATCCACTGAAACAAAAGAGGCTATTTTGATAAAATAGCGGGGTATTCGCCTGAACATCCCATTGATTAACATGGTCATAAGACCACAACATCACACCAGTTTCAGCATCTAATCCGATAATATGCTTTGCTGTCATGGTAACCAATAACTTACGTGTTGGAAGTTTCACAATTAATGGAGTGCAATAGGCCGGTTTTTCACCCAATCCCTTACTGCTCCAAATCAGTTCGCCGTTTAACCGGTTTAAGGCTACAATATTATTGGTCTTCCCTCCGACCGTAACATAAACTTTATTTCCATCAAGAACTAAAGTTTCGGTTACACCCCAGGTAATATTCTCACCATTAAGTTCCTTCATAACATCCTTTTTCCAGCTAATCGCTCCGCTTGATGCATTCATGCAGGTCACCACGCCAATTCCGGAATAGATGTAGAGCAGATCTCCGGCCACTGAAGGTGTTGCCCTCGAACCCGGGAAATTTTCAACCCACTCTTCACCATAGGATTCTTTCCAATCGAGTTTTCCATCCGGATTTATGGCATAGATATAACCTTTATTATCTACTGCACCTGAGACATAAATTTTCCCGTTGGCAAAAACAGGAGAGGAGAATCCGTCACCAAGTTCATCAAAATGCCAAACCATTTCGGGGCCGTTTGCAGGCCAGGACTTTAATAATCCGGTTTCAGAATAATTGCCTGTTGAACCGGGCCCACGCCAGGTTGTAGGTTCTTGAGCTTTGGCCGTGACAAAGATTGCAAGTCCGGCAAATAAGAGGGAAATAACGCGTTTGTTCATATCGGAAAGAGAATAAACTAAGGCATAAAATTAGAACCATTCCGTCTGATGTGCAAGGGCACAACGGAATTTAGGTTTGGTCTAAATAACCTTTAATGTTAAAATAAAAAATTGAGAATGTAACCAACAATCATAATTCCTGTTGCAATTATTGCGATGAATGTAAGGATAAAAGGAAGTTTTAAAACTTTTTTCAATATGATAAGCTCGGGAAGTGAAATTCCGATTACGGCCATCATAAATGCGAGGGCAGTTCCCAGTGGAACCCCTTTTTCGATCAGGGCAAAGACAATCGGCACAGCCCCCGGTGAACAGGTATAAAGTGGAATGCCGGCAAGAACGGCTAAAGGGACCGAATACCAGGTTGATTTATTGAGAAATGACGCCATATAATCAGAAGAAACAAAGCCATGGACAAATGCTCCAATTGCAATCCCTCCGATCATATACGGCCAGATCTTCACAATGATTTCTTTAACAGCAACATGACCTGACCTAAGCCGATCCTTAAAAGTGAATTTTTCACCATCAATGATACTTTCACCTGTTTTTAGATTCAATACCCAATCCTGAAGCCATTTTTCAAGTTTAAGCCTGCCAATGATCCAACCCGATGAAATAGCAATGAGTAAACCCATTAGAATGTAAACTGTACCAACCTTCCATCCAAACAGACTAAATAACATGATAACAGCCACTTCGTTAATCATTGGAGCTGCAATTAAAAACGAAAATGTAACCCCGAGAGGAATGCCGGTCTCAACAAACCCAAGAAATAATGGGATAGCCGAACAGGAGCAAAACGGAGTCAGAACTCCCAGCAATGACGCCAGTACATTGCCCAGGAAAAGCGATTTTCCTTCAAGTAGAATCCTTGTTTTTTCAGGTGAAAAATAGGAACGGACCACTCCGGCAAGAAATATTATTAGGACAAGAAGCAGGAAGATTTTTTGTAGTGTGCTGATAAAAAACCAAATGGCCGAGGAGAGATTCGATTCGTAGGGAAGTTTTAACCAGTTATATATCAAAAAATTAGTGGATGCCTCCTTAAATACGTAAAGGAATATCCATAAAATAAGAATTGGAATATATCGAATTGAATTATTGCGCATACAGGTTATCTAAAATGAACAGCAGCAGCCATCATCCAAATTGCACTCGCACAAGCAGGCCTCTATCTGACTATTAATCATGTTTTTAATGCACCTGCATTCCTCGCAGCAAGCCATTTTTTGGGTTATCCGATGGGTAGGATTTGGAAACCCGGGTTGAAATGCCTGTTTATGATTTTCGCTTACGAACACTCCCGCACCAGAAATGGCAACTACTCCTTTTTTCACAATTTCCTTCGCAACATCGGGCGTTGTCTCAATTCTGGAGTTAACCATCAATTGTACGGAGTTAATTTCAAAGTCCGGCACCCATTTTTTCCAATCTTCATCAAAAATCGTTGTAAAACTGATTTTATGACTGACCCCCTCCCCTTGCAATAGAAATTTCAAATGACCGATTGGAATCTCATAGCTATTAATTTGGCTGATTAGAGAATCAATAAATTCGATTGCATGTTTCCATGCAGACAAATCATCAGTCTGAATGTCAATTTCTTCGTCCAGCCAGGCCAAATCAGCCTCACCTTTGCCATAAACCTGGTAATCAATATCAAGCACATCTTTGCGTCGGAAAGCTGGTTTTTCAAGGCTTACGAGCCACTGTTGGATATTTTCCGGATTAAGGGAGTTCTGGAAAATTAATACTTTATTCCCAAACAACGTATTTGTCAATTTCCGAAGTATTATATTATCTTCAACAGAAAGTAAGTCGACCTTATTAACAATCAGAAATTCGGCTTCTTCAAGTTGTTTCTCAAAAATGTAGGCTATTGCATCAGAGAACGGAAGTTTTTTATCCAGAAGGTATTCAAGCAATAACCGACTATCGACAAATACTGAAAATGTTAATTCGTCAAAAAGCTCTTTTTTAAGCAATTGCAAAGGTTTTAGAACAGTTGCAACTAAATCGGTGCACGATCCTACACTTTCTGCAAAAATGATATCCGGGTTAAATTTCTGCTCAAGGTATTCAATCTGATCAGTCAGACTGTTGAAATTACAACAAAAACAACCATTGGTGACTTCGGCCGTTGGGATCTCATTTGAATCGACAAAACGCGTATCGACCAGGTATTTACCCTGGTCATTGGTAACAACAGCGACCTGTTGGCCAAGCTGCATAAGTACTTTCGAACCATTTGTAATTGCGGTGGTCTTGCCACTGCCCAGGAAACCTCCTACGATATTCAATTTCATCCTAATATAATTTGTTTTTTAATTGATGGATAGAACTCGCATGTAATATATTCATTCGTTTTTGTGGTTATCAAACATGCTCGCTCCATAATCTGCCAATTTTCATTAAAAATAGAGCACCATGTGCAAATATAAATATTCTTATTTCAGAAATCTCCCCAACGCCTCGATGTAGTAGATTAGGGGAAATAATTTCTCGTCATACCATAACATGGCAAAATAGAGCCCAATTGGATTGGAGCGTAATCCATTTTCAATATACTCATTACCAAGCCATTCAAATCCTTTCAGACATGCTTCCCGGTGCGTTTCTGAAAGCGCAGCAATTGCAAGAGCGCTCTCCTCGATCGTTCCCCGGATCCCTTTTTCACCTCCCCAACTGCCATCCTCATTTTGTTGGTTCAATAAATAATCCTTAGCTTTTGATACCATACTGTCAATATTTCTTTTCATATTGTCATTTAATATATTACATAATATAGTATCCTGCAAATAGATCGAGACTTTGGCGGTTCCGTAAACCGGATTTTGCTGATTTTTTGTAAACTGGTTACCAAACCATAATGGAACCCAATGACCATCATCCTGTTGTACCTTCCAGAGATATCCAAAAGCGCGTGAAATACAATTATTCATCAGTTTTATAAATTCAGATGACATCTTGTTTCCCAGCATGTTAAGTGATTTGGTTAAAGCAAACATTGCATGTCCTGTAAGATCAGCACAACTGCAGTCAAATGGGAGTTTACCCCATCCTTTACAAAAAGTGGGGAATCCTCCGTCTTTGTTTTGCAGCGTTGTAAGCCACTTACTACCATTAATAATTGCACCTGCTACATCTTCATCGGACTTGTACAACACTAGTAAAGCAAGGATTGCACCCGCAGTATCGTCAACGTCGGGGACAGAACCGGAGAAATTAGTCCACCCCCATCCTCCTGGTTGTGCCAGGTTAAAAGGATGCACATCCCTATACTGTATTGATTTTAAATGCGTTGTAAGCCGATTGATTTCACCTTCAGAAAATTCAGTTGTCATTTTGGGACCCAGCGCCTTAATGCTTAAAGTTGTAACCCAGGTTGACAAGTCTGTATCTATCGGCCAGCTGCTGTCGGGACGCTGCTGATTACGCAAAAAAGTGAGACCCTTATTAACCACCTGGCAATCCCCATATCCTGAGGAGATCAAACACATTCCTACAAAGGCCGTCAGTGGAATTGCCTCAAGAAAACCTCCACTCTGAGGGACAATTTGTTCAAGTTTAGTTAATGTCGGCTTTATTGATCTGTTTCTGATCCATTTCATTAACGGATTATGACGTTTCCTGGTTTTAAACGTGAAAATTCCAACGGCAATTAACGCCGGAATCGCATAACTTACGACACGTAAATTAAAAGCGCTATACCAGGATGCCGGAAACAACGTGAATTCAAAAGGTAACTGGGGAATTTTTTTTATAGCATTATCCTTCAGTACACCACAAATCACGAGCATTGAAAGTATTGGGACTGAGAAGGTAAAATCCATCCCGTAATAAGATAAAACTGAAGTTGTTATATCAGAGCCCTTAAGATCAATATTTTGGTGCGAAAGATAGGTTTCCAAACCCGAAAGAACACTGTTCGCATCTTTATGCTGGTTTCCACAATAACTAATTGCAGCATAGCACAATAATGAAGTACTGACGTTACTGAGGCTCGTTGAAGTATCGCCAAACCCTCCATCACTATTTTTATGATTTAAAAGCCAACCGAGTCCACGATTAACAGATAGTTGATCCGCACAATCACCATTAATCTTCAAGGCTACAATGGAAACGGCAGTTGCCAAAGCGCTCGATGAGAGTCGACCGCTCCAGAATCCATCCTCATTTCGCTCGGTTTTGAGTAAATGTATTAGTTCAGTATGTTGATTATCAAGATTATTATGCACCATTTCCGAAATTTGTATTCAATTATTTTTTTTCAACTCATCGAGCCAAGTGCCAGTAACCCGTAAAAAGTATATTCCACATCGGTCATCGAATCAGCCTGCGTTGAACGAAACCCACCGCAGTCATATAATTCGTCCACGAAATTAAGGCAATCAGGTTTAATCAACCTAAAATCGGAACTGAGAAAATTTAGTGCAAAAAGTGCCACACCTGTCGATAGTAAATCTTCTGCAGGCGCATGGTGTAAAGCCGCAAATCCACTATCGGTGCGGTGAAATGACTTCAACTTATCGGCAGATTCTTGCGACTGGCCTCCTGAAAATCCCTGAATTACTGCATTCGCGGCAACCACGGGACAAGGATGGTTACCTTTCATCAGAAAAATTCTTTTATACTGATTAACGATTCGTTTGATGGATACAAAATCTTCAAGGTAATAGAGTGCTAGTATTCCCAGAAAACCTGAATATTCTGGTTGTTTTAACGTTGTTTCAGTCAGTTCTGCTACAATTTCTTTTCTTAATTTTTCAGTTGTATCGTTTAATCCGATCATTTTGGCATACAAAATTGCACCACAATATCTGAATACGCCCGAAAGGTTGTTTTTTTCAACCACCTCCTTCACATAAAGTTTCAGCTGTTCCATGACTTCGTTGACAGAAAATGCTTCTGCAATATATAAGCCAAAGAGTGTGTAATACAGGTCCGTTTTACCACCTCTGTCAGAGAATCCTCCTTTGTCCGTCTGCTGGCTTACAATAAATGTGCGGATTTCAGATATCATCTCATCGTTCAGCATCAGAACAGATTTCCTTAATACCGGCTCCAGAAGTTTTGGACGAATTTTATTTAACTGATGCTGAGCCCCAAGCTTATAAATACTCCTTGAAAATTTTTCCCAAAATTTCATATAATGCCAGTTTAAGCCCTAAATTTGAGATTCTGTCTAGACAAGCTTTTGATTCATTAATGGTACCGACCAATAAATCCCGTGTCAAATCAGGAATATTATACTGATCAATCAAATCATATAAAATAGTAAAATCATCAGATCTATAAGCATTTATCAATATTTGCTCTTGGTCTTTGGTCATGTTTTCCCTGAGCATGGATAATAAAATGGAAAATTTCCGGATGGCAATATCGCCCTTTTTGCCCTGATAATCAGATAAATCATCTTTGATCTGATATCCGATTCCTACTAATTTGCTGAAACGGCTCAAGACTTCGAGGATTTCGTTTGAAGCTCCTCCAATCGTTGCACCAAGTAAAAGGGAGACCTTAAAAGCAGCAGAGGTCTTGTTCTCAAATAGTTCCAGCATCTCTTGAAGCGAGAGAATCTCATTCGAAGAGATTGATATTAATTCAGCTCCTTGTCCGATTGTAAGGCTGCGATGACCGCGGGCTACAATTTTAATCCCTTCGCGGATAAGATCGGCCGGGAGCGAACTCTCAGAAATTATACGATAACCTTCGCCTATCAGGTAATCACCTACATTAATTGCCACCGGAACTCCATACTGGGTGTGCAGTGTCTCCACACCATACCGCATATCATCATTATCCTCAATATCATCGTGAATCAGGGAGGCTTTATGAAAACATTCAACTGACAGGGCCAGGATATTCAAAATAGCAGGATCCGGCTCACTTACAAATGCTTCATAAGCCAGAGCTGTAAGAAACGGTCGTAAACGTTGTCCTCCGGAGAGCAATGATTTCAAAGCAATCTGCTCAGTCTTGCTCTTTGGAACACCAAGAATACGGATCAACTGCTCCTCTCCAAAAATGGATGAAGATTTGTTTTTCAGATAGTTGAGATTTAGAAGTCTTATTGAGTGGTCTTCACGGAAATTGTAGATCTCCTGTTTTATCCATTCAGAGTCGGCTGTGGTATCAACACATCCACATGAAGTCAATGGAATTCCGATACCAGGAATCGAATATTTGCTAACCGAAGCAAACATTTTTTGCAAAACCTCCATACACCCCACTCCAATTACTGCATCTACTTTCCCACTTTCAATCAGCCGGGTGGTTATTGTTGTCCCTTCAGTCACCAATGCCACATATCCCAGGTTTTCAGCTTCGCGTAAAAGTCCCGAAATACTGCAGTTTCCGCATTCACCACACAGCAATCCCAGTTCATCCTTTTGTGCCTTGCAATAGGCCGTATTTCGCAAACATTGAGGTAGTAGAAAAATGCGTCGGTTAAATGGTATCGCCCCTACTACCGGCCGCCAGATTGCATTTCCGCAACAGACCATAACGAATGCACGATATCGCTCTTCCCACTTTTCATTTTCGATCAGATAACTGGCGTATTCAAACAAACCTTCATGGCTAACAGGTGGTATTACCTGAATTTTAGTAAAGTAGGTTTCTACTGTAGCTCTGATATGCGCCCGTTTTGCTTTCTCTGCAGGAACATCGAGCGAAAATATAGATTGAAATATTTTTGGATCCATGGTTTAAATTTTATCCGTAAGCACCTAAACCAAAGAAAGCTCGTTTCTTAGCCATTCTGTAGATCCAGTTTTTTTCCGGAATTTTATCACAACTTCCATGACTGCAGACTACGCAACCATTCTTTAGTTGTTCTGATAGGTCAGATCGGTTTGAAGTATTTACGGCCTGATGATCTGCCGCAAATTTTGCCAGCCATTGAGGATTCTCCATCAGGATGCACCCTCTTGTTCGATGGTTAACCTCCGTTTTAAAATCCCTGATAAACATAGAACCTTCATATATACCCTTGAGATCGCCACTTGCGACATTATCACAGGAGTATTGTATTACTGGACAAGGTTCAATATATCCCTGAGGATTAATATGATGACTTAGCCCTTCGGCAGCAGGACAAAATGGTTCACCATCTGCACCCCAGTAAGAATCGATCAGTACAAGAGGATATTTTGTCCGGCCATCAACTAAAAATTGCCGTAATCTCAAAATATCTTCAGGTGCGAGGGCCAGTTCATAATGGGGATTCTCCCCGGTCGGCCGGTAGATATAATACCAAAGGTAAAGCACCCCACGAGAATGTAATATTTCGATAAATTCATCCGATAGAGCCATTTTAATATTTGATTTACAAACACTTATGGCGACGCCGGTAATTAATCCATTTGAAGTTGAAGTTTCAATAGCCTTTATCGTTCGTTCAAATACACGACTACTTCCCCGCCGGATATCCGCAACGATTTCGTTCCCCTCAAGGCTGATAAGGGGCGTAACGTTGGCAAGTTGTCTTAGTTCGGCTGCCACCTTGTCATTCAGTAAAGTTCCGTTTGTAAATAGCTGGAAGTAACAATCAGGATTCATCCTGAAAATATCCATTAATCCACTATACATCAGTGGCTCACCACCCAAAATACCGAAAAAATAGCTGCCGTATTTTTTGCTGTCATCAATAATTTTATTTATCGCTGCAAGATCCAGGCAGGCGCTCTTCTCCCCCTTAGTTACCCAGCAACCCTGACATGCCAGATTACAATCATCAGTCACAGAAATAAACTGAAAGGCGGGGAAATTTTCACCACGTTGCTTCCTTTTCTGAAATTTATTGAATCCTGAAATCCCTTTACAACCCATATTCCAGACAAACTTACGGATGCATCTCCGATCTGCCTTTAAAAAATTCCGAAGTATTGACATTCTATGCTTATTAAAGATTTTTTCCCTTTTCCAAAAGGGCTTTCTCCCGCTCAACGATCGCCTGCTCCATCGCAGTAGCCCGGATGATTGACTGACGTTTTGCTTTTCGCATTTCGAGCGCTTTATAAATATTACTTCCAAGAATTGTATCGATATCCTGATATTGACGCTGCTGTTCCGCTATTTCATCTATTTTATCCGATCCCGCTATAGCTCCGTGATGCTCATATTTGGGAAAAACTATGGCAATTTGGGGACAAATCCGGGCACATGCGGGACAATTGTATTTGCAACCTCGCGGATTTGTAACAACTACCTTATTATCAGATTTATCATACACACCAAATAGGCAAAAATCGGCACATTGGCCACATCCATTACAGCGCGAATAGTCAATTATAGGATACCATGATGGCCATTCGCAGTTATTTTTAAGTTCGGAAGAACCTATTGAGGAAATCTCATCTTCAAAAAATAGTGCAATTTCCTGGAAAATCTGAGGATTGGAAAATTCTCTGAAATTAAGGTAACTAATGCTCAGAGCTTCAAGGTTTAAACCGCAATTCTCAAGAAGAAGTTTAATACCACGAGGGTAACATGCGATAACAAGATACTTCTCATCTACAGCAAAAAGATTGGCTATTTCGTCTTTGCGGTCAACAGCGCAACCACATAAGTCAGAGATCTTAACAAGAGAATGGTCTAGTCGATCCAATTGTTCATAAATATCTTCCAACCGATCTATTCCGATCAAGTTGGCACCACAATTGCAAAAAACTATCTTTTTTATCATATCGAAGCAAAAACAATGGAGCGTAGTTAATCGAAAAACTCAAGCAAAGATATGTTTTCAGGAGTGATAAGCAAGAGTTTCGGAATATGCCAGTTCAAAATAGAATGTTTATAGATCTGTATATCAATCTGATTATGCATATTTGGTGGTTGTATTTAGATAAAGACTAAATATGAATGTTTGTTTGAACTGGAACTGTTTGTCGATTGATATACAATGAGATGACTTTAATTGTCGGTTCGTTTGAAATAGAATTTATTTTTTCGTATTTGCAATGATTTTAAAAAAAAATACCTCTGCAATTTTAAATTACAGAGGTATAAATGATTACCGCAGGCATAATTGGAATTAGATCAACAATTAATACGCCTAATTTTTTGAATCCTTTTTTGCATCTTCAGTCATTTTTTGATTTGCTGTAATTGCAAATTCAACCCTTCGGTTTTGGCTTTTACCCTCTTCTGTATCATTTGTTGCTATTGGGTCAGCGATTCCGAGGCCGGTAGTCTTAAGTCTCCCTGCAATTAATCCTTTTGAAATTAAATAGGTTTTCACCGATTCGGCCCTGTCTTTAGACAATTTCAGGTTATAATCAGCTTTTCCTGAACTATCTGTGTATCCAAAAATATCAATATTTGTCTCAGAATATTCAATAAAAACAGAAATTAATTTATTCAAATTTGTTTTTGCCTGAGCCGTCAATGTAGACTTATTCACGTCGAAACGTACTGCATCCTCTTTCAAAACCAACCTAATTCCTTCACCGACTCTTTCAACATCAGCCCCTGGCAAGGCTTCAGAAATTTTCCGTGCCTGTTTATCCATTTTGTTACCAATTATTGCGCCTGTTCCTCCTCCAACGGCAGCACCAATAACTGCTCCCCATACTGCATTTCCACCCTTGCCAGCATAATTGCCAATAAGACCTCCAATAAGGGCACCTGCAGCTACACCAATCCCGGCACCTTTTTGTGAATTATTCGCATTTTTAACTGATTTACAACCCAAAATTGATGGAATCACAAATAAAATAGTTAAACAATAAATGGCTATCTTTCTCATATTTAATAATTTAGAATTAATTAATTTTTTCAAACTGGTAAACAATATCTTTCTTTTGACCGGCCACGTCAATTACGTCAATCAATTGAAAGGAAATAGAGGTCTGATTCGAAACCTTTAAATAGTAGCCTTGAGTAACCGCTTTTGCCTTTATCCCCGGTTCGACAATCTTTAATCCGAAAATACCTTGTTTATCAATACTCCAGACAATGGGAGAACTAAATGGAGGACAATTGGATTGATTAAGGGTTATGCTTCCCTTATTGTTATTGGGGATAAAATTCCATGTACTCCCAATAAAACATTTGGAATCGGCTATTTGAAATGAATTAACTTTAAAATAATCAGATCCGGGATATGAAATATTAGTAATCTGCCAATTACCTTTTATTCCCAACTGAGAGGATTTGTCCAATTTTGGGGAGGTCCCTGCAGAAGGGGCAGTTGATTTACATGCTAGAAACAGAAATGGGAAAACGATTATTAACAAAATTTTATTCATGATTTCAAAATTTTAAATATTTGCAAATGTAAAATTTTTATACGAGATCACCAATCTTTCTACAATATCCACTAATTTTGAGATCCATAAATTACAATTGGCATTATCTATCTACTATACCTCTTAGTTTATTTGTAATATACTAT
>Ga0118677_10005672_pt1 | contig 21682 bp, 10 predicted proteins | sample AliMusrvi5mmetaG_FD_86154 | JGI IMG/M metagenome (GOLD analysis project Ga0118677, IMG submission 86154)
TCTGGTCTCTGGTCTCTGGTCTCTTCATGTCGCTTTAATTTTGAAAGATGGTCTAAGGCAAAGCCTCGCTAGAAAACAAACTTATGTACCACAAATTAGTTAGATCGTGCGGCATCGCCGCGATGTTGCTAGCACCGCCGGCATTTGCCCAAACCAGGATCGTTTTGGATGACGCCGATAGCGGTCGCGTCTTCGAGGGCATCGGGGCGGTGAGCGCGGGGGCATCCACGCGAAATCTGGCCGATTATCCCGGAAAACAGATGTCCGAAGTCATGGACTACATGTTCAAGCCGAAATTCGGAGCGGGCTTGCAACACCTCAAAGTCGAGATCGGTGGCGGCGAAAACTCGACTTGTGGCAGTGAGCCTACGCATGCCCTCGCTCGGGAGGAATTGGCGAAGCCGGTGCCGTGCGGGTACGAGTTCTGGCTGATGGCGGAAGCACGAAAACGGAATCCGAAGGTGATACTTGACTGCCTGCCTTGGAGTTTTCCCGGCTGGGTTTCGGGCGCGTTTTCACAGGATTCGGCGGATTGGTTCGTGGCGTTTCTCGATGCGGCGAAGAAGCACTACGGATTGAAGATGGACTGGGTGGCAGCTGGATGGAACGAGAAAGGCACCGATCTCAATTGGATCGTCAAGATATTGCGTCCAACAATGGACGCGCATGGATACGCGGACGTGAAGCTTGACGGCTTTACTCCGGGTACATGGCATCATCTGGCACTTGGTCTGAAGGCCGGTGAAATCCGCGCCAGCGTGGATGGGAAAGAAGTGGCCTGCGTGCAGAATGACAGCCGCAAAAACGGCATGGTCTACCTGATGTCCAGTTATGACCCCAACTGCTTCGACAATCTCAGCGTGACGCCATAGGAAAGAAAGCAAACTGAAAAATCATGGTTACTACTCAGGTATCATTCACTGAAGATTTCAGAAATCAAACCGCAGATGAACGCAGATGGACGCGGATAAAGAAGGGATAAGAGGTGAAATTGAGTTTTTGCTGCCTGGCAACAACCCAACAATCCAATCTTCTCTTCCCATCTGCGTAAATCTGCGTTCATCTGCGGTTCATAAATCCAAATTCAGAAGCTCAATTGACCTGAGTAGTAACAAATTATGAAAGACATCAGGGATTTTTTGCCGCCCGGCGTTGATGGCGGGAGCCCAAAGCCGTATGCTGTGGCCGTTATAAACTGAAAGGGAAGAAATGAGAAACATAATCATGGTATATGTGTTGGCTGGGAAACGGCAGATGAAGAGACGCATACTCATCACGCTAGCAATGGGGATAATGGCAATGTCTCTTTCGGCGGCAGTGACAGGTGTGAATAAGGCTACAGTCTTTTTCGTCGCGCCAGATGGCGATGACGCTCATGCGGGGACAACTGCCAAGCCGTTTGCCACGCTTACGCGGGCGCGCGACGCCGCACGGAAACTCGGGACTAACGTGGCGCGGCGCATCGTGGTGCGTGGAGGGAAGTACTACGACGTTTCACTTGAACTCGGCCCGCAAGACTCGGGACTGACCATCGAGGCGGCACCGGGTGAGACGCCGGCACTCTATGGCGGGCGCCTCGTCAGCGGCTGGGAGAAGGATGGCGACAGGTTCTACGCCGCCAAACTGCCTGGCGTGAAGGAGCGGAAGGTGGACTTCCGGCTTCTGCTGGTCAACGACCAAGTGCGACCGCGCGCCCGACTGCCCCACACCGGTGACTTCACGCATCTGACCCGTTTCGACGCGGGTTGGACATCCACGGTCGGCGGCGGTTTCCGCGGTGCCGACAAGCCCGAGTTGAAATTGCATCTGCAATACCGGAAAGGCGACCTTGGCCCCGGGCTCGATATCAACAACGCCGAGTTGACGATTTACCATCAGTGGGACGATTCCGTTGTCGGACTCAAGGCGCATGATTCGGAAACGCAAACCCTGCACTTCTCCACCCCTTCCGGGTATCCACCCGGCGCCTTCGGAGTCATGACCTACGTGGTCTGGAATATTCGCGAAGGGATGTTCGAACCCGGCCAGTGGTACCTGGACCGCACCGAGGGCCGGGTCGTTTACTGGCCAAAGCCAGGCGAAGACATCAGAACCATCGAGGTGATCGTGCCGACCACTGATGCTGTCATCGAGATCAATGGAATCAAGGACACACCGGTGTCCGGCATCACGGTCGAAGGCTTGAATCTCTACGCCACGACTACACCGCTATTATCGGGCGGATGGGCTGCTGGTGTATTCAAGGGGGCGGTGGAAACCCGCTTCACAAAAAACTGCACCTTCAGACGTATGCACATATCCGGCGTGGGCGGACAGGCCATCCGCATGGCGGACGGCATGAACAACACGGTGGCCCAGTGCGAAATAGCAAGCGTTGGTGCGGGCGGCATCTACGATATTCGCGGCAACGGGAACCGCATTCTCGACAATCGCATCCGCCAGTTCGGCCTGACCCACGCCAGCGCCATCGGCATACGCACCCCTGGGGGCGGCCAGAAACAGCCAGAGATGAGCCACGACAACGAGATTGCGAACAATGAGGTCTCAGGCGGTCCCTATGTCGGGATCGAGTTTGACGGCACGAGAAACCGCTTTGAACGCAACCTGGTGTGCGACGTGATGAGGGTCCTCCGCGATGGTGCCGCCTTCTACGGTAGCGGCAAGGATAACATCATCCGCGGCAACGTGGTTCGCGACATGCCGTCCGGCAAACACGCGAACGCCTACTATATCGACGAACTGGGCGAGGGCTTCCTCGTCGAGGGCAACCTAGCCATCAACTGCGAATGGCCGATGCACATGCACATGGCTGCTCGAAGCACCATCCGAAACAATGTGTTCGTCAGTGCAGGGGCAATCAGACTGACGTTTCCGAGGAGTAGCGAGTTCATCATGGACAGGAACATTGTTGCCGCCGGCGGGCAGATCCAGGTGGAGAACCCGACGGCTGTGACGACCTGGACGAACAACCTGTTTTTCAGCCAGGCAGGCCAATACCAAGGCGCGCCTGACACCGTGCAGAAAGGCGCCCCGGTCTTCGTGGACCCTGCCAGGATGGACTACCGCTTCAAAGCGAACTCGCCCGCATCGGCGCTGGCGATCAAGCCGCTCGATTTCAGCCATGTCGGCCCGCAAGAGGGGTGCGTAACAGGTGCGGACAAAAGTGCGGGTGCTCCTGCCCGGTGAAACACGGAGAGAAGGATGGGCACGAATGAATACTACATGTTCAGAAGAAAGCATCGCCAGATGAGATATCAGAACATCATAATGGCAGTGGTTGGAGTGTTATTGATTGGATCTTCCATGGTACTAGCGGCAGAGCCGGTAGGGAATCAAAGCACCAACTGCCAAGCAACCATTACGATTGACCGCAACACAAACTCGAAGCCCTACAGCAAAATGATTTTTGGCGGGTTCTTGGAACATTTTGACCGGCAGATTTATGGGGGCGTATTTGAGCCCGGCTCACCGCTTTCGGACGAGACAGGATTCCGCACGGATGTCATCAAAGCGTTGAAGGAGTTGAAAGTTCCGGTGATCCGGTGGCCGGGCGGGTGTTTCGTCGACAGTTACCACTGGCAGAAAGGTGTCGGAAAGACACGGCAGCCCTATGAGGATTCTTGCTGGGGCGTGCTGGAGCCCAACACTTTTGGCACGGACGAGTTTGTTGAGCTTTGCCGCCGCCTGGACGCAAAGCCCTATATCTGCCAGAACAGCCAGGCGGACGTTCAGGAGATGGCCGATTGGGTGGCGTATTGCAACGCCACTACAGGGAAATTTGCCGAGATGCGTCTGGCCAACGGTCACGCGAAGCCGTTCAATGTCCCATACTGGAGCGTTGGCAACGAAAAGAGCGGGAATGAATACATCAATAAAGTGCGCGCCTGTGCCATCGCGATGAAACAGGTGGATCCCGCTATTCAGACAACTTGCTCAGGAGCACATGGCCCCAATGCGTCCATCGACCCATATCTCATCCAAACTGCGGGGAAATACCTCGATATTATCTCGGTTCACGAATACTGGGTTGAAAACTATCAGGAACATCACACTCCGGACTATCTTTCCTGCATGATGCGTTCCGAGATGCCGGATGCCCATGTTGGCAGTGCTGCCAAATCTTTAGACAAGACCGGCATGCGAGACCGGATCAAGATCTCCTTCGACGAATGGAACCTGCGTTCCTGGCATCATCCAGGTTATCCGTATGGACCGGCTGCGAATCGTAATGACCCGCAAGTGATTAAGTTGCTGGCGGCGCGTAAGAAAAGTGACGCTGCGTCGCTGTATACCATGGCCGATGCGCTGTTCGCGGCATCGTTCCTGAATGCCTGCCTGCGTCATTCTGAGGATGTCCGCATGGCCAACATTGCCCCCTTGATTAACACCAGCGGGCCGCTTTTTGTTCATCCGAAGGGCATTGTGAAACGCACACATTTTCATGCCATGGCGATGTATGCCAACCTGCTGGAGGACTATGTTGCCGGGGCCGGCATCACAACCAACCAGTTGACGCAAGGAGGGAAATCCGTGGCGGTTGTCGATGCCGTCGCCACCGTGGACAAGTCCGGCAGGAAGTGGGCCATCGCACTGGTGAACCGGCATCCTGCCGAAGCGGTTGACTGCCAGGTGAAGGTGGGTGACAAACCTTTGGAAGGCAAGTTCAAGGCAACAGTGCTGGCCGGTGATTCGCCGGACGCCTACAATGATATTGAGCATCCCGACCGGGTGAAGCCGGAGGAGAGGGGGCTTTCCATCAAAACAGGAATGGTGCGGCTTCCGCCGCATTCGTTGATGATTGTCCGGGGGAACGCAGAATAGTTGCGGCCAGGTGCGGGGGGGTAAAGATCACAAAGATGGATGTTCTCAGTTATTGGTTAGAAGTTATTAGCAAAGAAAGGACTGGGCTTCTTTTGCGGTCCTTGCGTTCTTTTGCGGCTATTCATCTTCCTTTCAAGGATAAGAGGTGAAATTGAGTTTTTGCTGCCTGGCAACAACCCTACAATCTCATCTTCTCTTCCCATCTGCGTAAATCCGCGTCCATCTGCGTTCATCTGCGGTTCATAAATCCAAATTCAGAAGCTCAATTGACCTGAGTAGTAAGAAATCCTGAATAAAAATCCTTGCCAACAAGCGCGCCTAAAACCAAGCTCATCCCCGTTAGCCAGTCCTGCGGGCTTCTAGCAGATTGACGGAATTCTGAACGCCTCCACTTACCCTATGAAACGCCTCATCATCCCACTCATCTCGATTATTACATTACTGGCGCAGCCGCTGCGGGCGGCGGAGCCGGTGGATCTAGCCAAGCGCGCGGAGGAACTCAAGAGCCTCAAGTGGGGCATGTTCATTTGCTGGTCGTTCAGCACGTTTTCCGGCAACGAGTGGACTCAGGGCGTCAAGGATGTTTCCTTCTTCAAGGCGACCGGGTGCGACACCGACCAATGGGCGCGCACCGCCAAGGAAGCCGGCATGGGCTACATCCTTTTTCTGACCAAACATCATGACGGGTTCTGCCTGTGGGATACGAAGACCACCGACCGCAAGGTGACCAAGGCCGCGCTGGGCAAGGATGTGCTGGCCGAGCTGAAGAAATCGTGCGACAAGTATGGTATCAAGCTGGCGCTGTATTTTTCCGAGGGCGAATTCGCGGATAACAAAACCTATCATCCCGGCGGTTATACTGTTGAAATGAAGAAGGCGCAGCTCAAAGAGCTGCTGACGCAGTACGGGCCGATCGAGTATATCTGGTTTGATCATGCCCAGACAGACGGCGGGCTGAATCATCTTGAGACAACGGCCTGGTGTCACCAATGCCAGCCGTACACGCTCATCGGCTACAACCACGGCCAGGTGTCCGGCGAGGTGCGCGCCGGCGAGATGGGCAAACCCGGCAAAGTTTCCCCGCCCTATCTGGTGGGCGAGTTCACCTATCCGATCCTGCCGCCGCACCAGGGCGGAGCGCAATGGTTCTACTCGCTGCCGAAACACGACGCGCTCTGCCTCCCTGCTAAGAAAATATACGAGGACTACCTTGGCGCGGTGAAGCATGGCAACATCTTCTCGATCGACATCGGTCCTGACTACGCCGGCAAACTGCGGCAGATCGATGTCGAGACGTTGCAGAAGGTCGGCGACATGATCAAGAACCCGCCGCCCGCGCCGCCGCCGCCGCTTTCGTCAGGCAAACCCGCCAAGGCATCGAGCACCTGGCATGCGCCGGGATACGAGGCAGCCAAGGCGTTTGATGACGACTACGAAACGCGCTGGGCCGCCGCCGAAGCCGAGCGCAGCGGCTGGCTTGAGGTGGACCTCGGAACAGACAGCCGGATCGGCCGCGTGGTGGTCAAGGAGTTGGGATACCCTCGCACCCAGGAGTTCGCCATCGAGTATCAAGACGCCGGGACGTGGAAGGAACTCGCCCGCGGCACCACCCTGGCCGGCGTGAAGGAATTCAAGTTCCCGCCCGTCTCCGCCCGCCATGTCCGCCTGAATATTCTCAAAGCCACCCAAACGCCAACCATCGAGGAGTTCCAGGTCTATCTGGAGGGCAAGTGAATCTATCAATATCCAAACAAATGAACACGACACCCCACACGCTCCCCACCAATGGTTTACTGGCCAGCTTGCTAGGCACGCTGCTGCTTGCCTCCGCCGGCAACGCCATGGCCGCGAACGTCATCAACGTGAACTATGGCAGCGACGCCAGCGCCCGCATGCAGGGAATCTGGTCACACGACCAGACCGCGTGTGGCAGCGCCAGCCGGGTGGCGCCTGTGGCGTACTTCGGCAACACTTGGAACGATTTTCCCAGCCCCACCGCCACCGCCAGCAAGCTGTTGGACTCCGTTGGGAGGCCAACCGAGGTCGGGCTAACGACGACGATGGCGGGTGGTATGTGTAGCGACTGGACCGGCTTGGGCGGCGCGCGCCTGCTGAAGTCGCCGGTGACTTCGCAATACAAGGAATTCAAGCCGGCATTCACCCTCAGCGGCCTCACTCCGGGGCACACCTATGACCTCTACATTGCCAGTTTGCACAACGACGACGGCGGTTCGCAAGATTTCAGGGTTGGCAGCGTCGAGAAGCATTGGGCCAACAGTGGCCGCAATCCGGATTGGCTGGATGGCAAAAACTTCGTGCACCTTGAAGGCCTCAAGCCCGATGGCGGCGGCAAGCTAACCGTGGAAGGCAAAGGCGCCATGGTCATCGTCAACGGCTTCCAACTCGTCGATAACGAGGCTCCGACACCCAAGAACCCCGACAAACATGTCTTCGCCCTCGGCTTCGGCGAGTTGGGACAGGCAAAAATTTCCGGCACCGACATCACCCTGGACGTGCTCTGGGGCACGCCGATCAACAAGCTCGTCCCCACCATCAAGTTGGCGGAAAATGCCAGCGTCAAGCCGTCATCCGGCAGCGCCTGCGATTTCACCAAACCGGTTAGCTACACTGTCACCGCCGAGGATGGCGCGAGCACCGTCTATCGGGTGGCGGTCATCGTGCAACCCAAGAGCCAAGCCAAGGAGATCGCAGGCTGCAACTTCGGGGCCTTTGGGGCCGCGGCCATCGCCGGTGACTCCATCCACATGCCGGTGCCGGTCGGCCAGTCGTTGCAGAAATTGGCGCCCACGTTCACGATTCCGCCGTTTGCCACCATCACACCCGCATCGGGCAGTGTGAATGATTTCACCAAGCCGGTCACCTATACGGTCACCGCGCAGGATGGCACAACCAAGAACTACAAGGTGACGGCGCAGTCGTATGCGCTATGGGCGCATTGCGCGTCCATTTGCATCCTGACCACACCGCAAGGGGCCGACCTGCCGGCGACGGCCGAGGTGAGCGACTTTCCGATTTTGCTGCGCTTGAATGCCGGCAACTTCGACTTCGCCCAGGCCAAACCCAAGGGTGAGGATATCCGGTTTTCAACCACCGAGGGCGTCAAGCTGTTCTATCAAATCGAGGAATGGGACTCCGCCGCCGCCACCGCCAGCATCTGGGTGAAGATTCCGAAGATCACCGGCAATGCGGTGCAACTGATCAAAATGTACTGGGGCAAGGCGGATGCGGCGGGCGAATCCAGCGGCGCGGCGGTGTTCAACGCGGCCAACGGCTATGCCTCGGTGCTGCACATGGACGAGGCCCTCACCGATGAGGGCGGCTTGGTAACGCCCAAAAATGTCGGCGACACCACCGTGGTCCCGGGCATCATTGGCAAGAGTCGGCATTTTGTCCCGGGCAAGGGCATTGCCTGCGGTGACCATATCAAAACCTATCCGTTCAGCGATCATCCGTTCACCTCCCAATTGTGGTTCCGCCCGCAACTCCCGGGAGCCACACTCTTGCTTTGGGGTCGTTATCCCATACGCTTCAACGGCAACACCGGCGATGGCAATCTGGTCCTTCTCCGACTGCGCTCACCCGCCGGCTTTGACTGGGCTTCCGACGGCCCTGGCGGCGTTTCTGGCAAAACCATCCCCGCGATGGGCCAGTGGTATCACATGGCCGCCACCTATGCCGACGGCATCAGCAAGATCTATGTCAATGGAGTGTTAGACGGCAGCAATGGCACGAACAAGCCCACGATGTCGTTGATGAATGACATCTACATGAACATCGGCAATGACAACTTTGCCGGGGAAATCGATGAAGTCCGGGTGTCCAAAGTCGCCCGCACCGACGCCTGGCTCAAGCTCGAGTATGAGAACCAGAAGGCCGGACAAACCCTCGTGGGTACCCTGATGCAAGCGGGCGATGAGTTCGCGCTTACGCCCGCCGCCATCAAGCTCGAGGAGGGCAAGACAGCAACCGTCACCGCCAAAGCCGGCGGTGCCTTGAAACTCTACTGGCTGCTCAAAAAGGACGGCAAGGAAACCATAGCCGCAGTGGATCAGTTCTCCTATCAACTCGATGCCGGCCGCGTCGTTGGCGACGCCTCGTATGTGCTCCAATTAAAGGCGGTGTTTCCTAACGGGGTGAAAACCAAGGAGATTCCCGTCACGATCAAGGAAAACATCCCGGACCCAGTGTTCACCCTCAAAACCCCCGCGCAATGGAATGGCCGTGACCCCATCGAGATTGTCCCTGACGTTAGCAATCTCAAGGCCATGACGGCCAAAGGCGCGGGCGACTTGCATTACCAGTGGACCGTTGCCGGCGGCGCGGTGATTAAGCAAATCGCGCCCGGCAAGCTGCTCCTCACCCGCTCGCAGTACACCGGCCCGCTGGCGGTGACGCTGGTGCTCGACAACGGCGGGGCATCAGTCACGAACACGGCTGTAATCAACGTCAAGGAACCGGCAAAGGATGCCTGGGTAATGCGGCCCCCTGATGCCAATGAGAAGCCGATGGACGGTCAATTCTATGCCAGGGATGACAAGAACGAGGGCACGCTGTATTACAACGGTGTGTTAGACAAGCCGGCGGACGCGGTGTTCCTCAAGCTCTATGCCGACGACAAGCTCATCAAAACCGAATCGCAGAAACCCGTAGCGGACAAGAGTTATGCCTTCGCAGTGAAGCTCACACCGGGCCTGATCAAATACAAAGTGGAATTCGGAACGAAGACGGGCGCTGCCGAGACCGCGCTGCGCACCGTCAACAACCTCGTCTGCGGCGACGCTTATATGCTGGATGGGCAGTCCAATGCCGTTGCTTGGAATGATGGAGGTCCGCACGGAAAGTATACGAGCGAGTGGATTCGCGGTTATTCTGGCAGTTGGGGCAATGCCACGGTTGGCACCATCGGCTACTGGGGCGTGGCCCTGGCCGACCGCCTGGTAACCAACTACAAAATCCCCATCTGCATGATCAACGGGGCCGTCGGCGGCACCCGCATCGACCAGCACCAGCGCAATGAAAGCAAGCCGGAGGATCAGGCCACCATCTACGGCCGCTTGCTGGCACGCATCAAAGCCGCCAACCTCACCCATGGCATCCGCGGCGTGCTTTGGCACCAGGGTGAAAACAACAGTGGCGCGGCGGCCCCCACCGGCGACTGGGATTACAAGTCCTATCAGGATTATTTTGTCGAGATGTCGGCCTGCTGGAAGCAGGATTATCCCAACATCCGCAATTACTATGTCTTCCAGGTCTGGCCGCTGCCCTGCAGCATGGGCCCGAAAGGTGCGGGCGTCCGCGAGGCGCAACGCACACTGCCTCGGCTCTATTCCAACATGAGTGTGATGTCCACCATCGGCATCAAGAACAGCTTCAACGGCCGGGGACTCTGCCATTTCGACTGGGATGGTTACGAGCAGTTCGCCACCCTGATGGGCCCGCTCGTCGAACGCGACCACTACGGCCTTGTCCCGACCAAGCCCATCACCGCGCCGGACCTCAAAAGTGCCTGGTTCACCACTCCCGAACACAACGAAATCGCAGTGGAATTCGGCCAGGAAATGACCTTCGACCCCCTAACGCTGAGCAACATCTACCTCGATGGCGTTAAAGGCCAGGCCACCTCCGGCAGTGTGACCGGCAACGTGATCAAACTCAAACTAACCGCCCCGTCCAGAGCCAAAACCATCGACTACCTCGCCGACATCGACTGGGACGGCAATCCCGAAACCCTCATCCGCGGCACCAACGGCATCGCCGCGCTGACGTTCTGCGATGTGCCGATTGCCACATCGGGACGCTAATCGTTGCTTTTGAACAAAGTCATGTTAAAATCAAAAGATAGATCCAAATGAAACTCATGGTTGCTTTTATCGGTGTTGGTTACCTGTTCACACTCGCAATGGGGTATGCATCTCCAACACCACCAACACGAACGCCAGACACGAAAACAACTGTCCTTTACGTTTCCCCTGCGGGGAGCGATGAAAATCCGGGGACAATGCAGAAACCGTTTGCCACCGTGGAAAAAGCGAAAAATACAGTCCGGGAAATGGTGACAACTTCCCGGGAACCGATCCAGATTCTGTTACGCAAGGGCACGTACTATCTGAAACAGCCGTTGGAATTAAGTTCTGACAACTCCGGAACAGCGGAGGCACCGGTCACGTATGCCGCCTATCCCGGCGAGCGGGTTACGTTAAGTGGGGGGTGCCGGCTCGACTGCCATTGGCGGGCATACCAGAATGGGATTATGATGTGTGATTTACCCGAAGTGAAGGCGGGTAACCTTGATTTCACGCAGCTCTTTATCAACGGCAAGCGTCAGGTGCGGGCGCGGTACCCAAATTATGACAACTCACGACCGGGCAAGAGTGGGTATATTTGCCCGTCAAGCACGATACAGGGGGATATGGTCGATCCAGAGCCGGGTTCAAACGATGACATGGTATACACGGGTGTAGGGGCGCGCGGCATTCTCTTTAATCCATCAACTTTTACCCAAAAGCGCTGGGCGAAACCACAAGAAGCCGTATTCCACATCTTCCGCGTTGGCTACTGGGGAAATCTCCAATGGAGGATCAAGACGATTGATTACGAACATCGTGCGATTTGGTTTGGCGAGGGTGGACAGCAGATGGGCGCCAAGTGGGACGCAGATCCTTCAGCCATTAACACCGACTGTCGCTTTTTCATCGAGAACGTTTTTGAAGAGTTGGATGCTCCCGGAGAATGGTATCTGGACAAGGTCAGTGGCATTCTCTATTTCATGCCGCAGCCCGGTCTGGATCTTGCGGACGCTGTGGTTGAAGTTCCTGTTTTGGAATCAGTCATCCGGATTGTTGGGGCTCAGAACAAACCGGTATCTCATCTGACCTTTGATGGTTTTCGGATTGCCCACACGACCTCGACTTTTCTGAGCACTTACGAAGTCCCTTCGCTTTCGGATTGGTCCATTCACCGAGGCGGGTCAGTATTCTTACAGGGCACCCGGGATTGCGCTATCAGGAACTGCTGGTTTGATGCGGTTGGCGGCAATGCCGTTTTTGTTAATCAATATAATCGGAGTGCCACGGTGACAGGCTGCAAGTTCACTGAGGCAGGAGATAGTGCCATCACATTTGTCGGCTCGCTCGAACTTACCAGCGGCACCCAGCGGGCATTTCCCTACGGGTGCAAGGCTCACAACAATCTGATTCACGATTGCGGTGTGTTTGGAAAACAGACCGCAGGTGTCTATATCTCCCGAGCCAAGCGCATCACCGCCTCACACAATCTGATTTATAACATGCCGCGCGCCGCGATCTGCATCGGCGACGGTACTTGGGGCGGGCACGTCATTGAATTCAACCATTTCCACGATACGGTGAGGGAAACCGGCGATCACGGGCCGTTCAACGCTTGGGGTCGCGACAAATACTGGTCATTAACCCAGTCACACTCATCGTACTCAAAATCTCGCAGCCTCGAAGCTGGTAAGGTGGAAGTGGACGTGATGGAGCCTGTGATTCTCCGAAACAACTTCTTTGAGGAGCGGCCGGAGAGCATCGAGGGCATCCACGGCCCGGTGTTTGGCATAGACCTTGATGACGGCGCCTCCAATTACGAGATCTACAACAACATCACCAAGAACGTCAGCATGAAGCTGCGCGAGGGCGCCAAACGGACGATTCATAACAACATCTGGTATAACAGCGTAAGCGCACCCTGCTTTCATGTTGGTAATGAATACAATCACGACCGCTACTTCCACAACATCACGGTGATGAGCCGTGATGACGTGTATTCGGTCATCGCCCCGCCGGCGCGCGGGCCGTGGTTTGAGGAAATGGATAACAATTGCTTCTTTGCTAAATCGGGGAAGTTCACCGCCAGAGTCACCCAATTGCGTGGCGAGGAGGGAGGGGAAAGGAATGGCCAAAAGTATGATCTCGAGGGCTGGCAGGGCCTCGGGTTCGACGCCCATTCGGTGTTTGCCGATCCGCTGTTTGTCGATCCCGAACGGAATGACTTCCAAGTTCGCCCGGATTCTCCGGCACTGAAGCTTGGTTTCAAGAACTTCGAGATGGGAAAATGGGGTCTGACGGATGAATTTCCGGCCATGTGGCGCGAATAGAGGAGGTTGGTAGTCGCCCGTAGTGGAATAGTTTGCAAACACTAACGTGGAAGATGGAAAAGAATGAAGATAACCATGAAGAAGCATTTAATCGCAATGATCGGCCTGTTGTCGGTGTCGATGGCCCAAGTTTGGTATGCCGCCCTGACCACTGCTTCGGCGGCGGAATTACCTGATATCAAACCGCTGTTCGACTATCCGGTACGCGACACCTGCATCTGTCTCGGCCCAGACAAAACCTATTACCTGACCGGCACCACCGGCCATCCGACGTGGTGGGAAACCAACGAGGGCATCCGCGTCTGGAAATCCAAGGACCTCAAGACGTGGGAACCGTTAGGACTCGTCTGGAGTTTCGAGAAAAACGCCACCTGGCAGAAAGGCAACGGCAAACAACGTGCCATCTGGGCACCTGAGATTCATTACTTCAAAAACACGTTCTGGCTCGCTTACTCCGTCAACTACGGCGGCACCGGCCTCCTCCGCAGCAAGACCGGCAAGGCCGAGGGTCCCTACGAAGACGTCAAACCCGATGGCCCGCTGACCGACGGGATCGACGCGTCGCTGTTCGCTGATGATGACGGCAAAGTCTATTTCGTCTGGCAGAATGGCACCATCGCACGCCTCAAGGACGACATGAGCGGCCTCGCCGAGAAACCGCGCACCCTCACGCCCGCGGGCATCGACGCCAAACCAGGACGAAACACGCGTGGCGGTCTCCTCGAACCCGTCAACGCGGGGCAGGTCGGCTACGAAGGCGCGTTCCTGACCAAGATCAACGGTCGCTATCATCTCATCTGTGCCACATTGAACACGGACGACAAGCCGCAAACTCATTACGATTGCATGTCCGCCAGCGCCGACTCGATCTACGGCCCATACGGCAACACCTACCTTGCCATCCCGCACGGCGGCCACAACACGCTGTTCAAGGATGCGCAAGGCAACTGGTGGTCCACCTTCTTCGGCAACGATCCGCAGGCGCCCTTCCGCGAGCGGCCCGCGATACTACCCATCCATGTTGATGCCAACGGTAAGATTCAACCTGGGAATACCCCGTAATCCCAACAGCGAGTAGAGAATTTATGACAATGAAAATCAGGACGGTGTCCATGCTCGGGCTGTTGGGGCCAATGGCTGCGTTGTGTGCCGGCGAGCCGGCCATCCAAAAGCTGAAATCAGGCACCGGGTGCCCAAACATCATTCTTGGCGGCGAGGTTGGCGCGGCAGCCGATGCCACCTTCACCCGTTTCCGCTCGGCACCGTTCGACTCGCTGGCCTGGCTGCGCGCGGATCTCACCGGGGAAAAGGCGTCGGAGTTTGACGACAAGTGGGGGCACGCCCAAAGGCGGCCATACAAGAACTATTCGGGTGACATCTCGGGGCGGTTCATCGAGATCATGGCAATGCACTCCCGAGGTGCCACCGAGGTGCATCCCGCACTCAAGGAGCTGTTGGCGGAGGTGCCGAAGTTGCAACGGCCGGGCGGCTATTTTTGCGCATCTGGAATCATTGACTGGCAAAAGCCCATCGACTACCGGGGCAACGACAGCATCATGTTGCCAGCCTTGTGGGGCAATGCGCGCTTGCTGTGCGGGTTGGTGGAGGCGTGCCGAGCGTTCAACGATCCCACCTTATTGGCGACCGCCAGGAAGCTCGGCGACTTCTATGTCGAGGTTCTTCCCCGGTTCACCGATCCGGCTCGCATGGCCGAATATAAGGGCGGCGACACCTATGCAGCAGGGTATCCCATCTGTTATTTCCCGGCTATGGAAGGGCTGGTGAAACTGCATCAGATCACCAGCGAGAAGAAGTATCTCGATACGGCCATCACCATGGCGGCCTTTTACAAGTCATTCGACCACCTGCCCATCGATCATGCGCACGGGATGCTCTGTAATCAGGTGTCTCTGCTCCTGCTGTACGAGATGACCAAGGACGCGCAGTACCTGGACCGTGTCGAGAAACGCTGGGATGACCTCGTGAAGGGTGGCTACATCGATCCCGCCGGCGGCATCCTGGAAAAATGCCGGATCACATGGAACGTCGACGAGGGGTGCGCCCTCGCGGACTGGTTGCGACTGAATCTGGAACTGGCACGGGTTACCGGAAAGGCGCGCTACTGGGACATGGCTGAACGCACGTTGCATAATCACTTCCTCCAGAATCAGACACCCCAGGGCGGGTTCGGTCATCGCGACATGATCTGCGATAAGGATGGCGTCGTCGGTTTCGGGAGCCACATCATGGAGTCAACCTGGTGTTGCACCTTCCACGGGTTGCTCGGGTTCGCGAGCCTGCGAGACCATCTCAGCGCACGCACGGATAAGGCGCTCACCAGCAATTTCGCCTTGGATTTCACCAGCACGAATGCTGCGGGGACGGTGGTTTCAGAAATTCGGCCAGCCGCCGGGCCAGGCGAGGTGATGCGCCAGTGCATTCGACTCACCGGAATGCCCGCCACAGTGCGGGTGCGTCAGCCTCGCTGGGCCACTGCCGTTACGGCGGTGGATGCCAAAGGCAAGGCGCTGCCATTGGTTGGCAAGGATGATTTTCTGGCCACGACCAAGCCAGTGTCGGAAGCGATCTTCATCTACGCCGGTGGGGTGTATGCCGAGAACCGCCACTGTGAGCGCTTGCCCGACAGGCCTGTTGCCGGTGCCCCCTGTATTTTGGGTTACGGACCCAAAATACTGGCGACTTTTGGCCGTACGGCGGCCATACCCGCTTGGCCTGCGACCATCGCGCAATTACAGGCGCAGGGTATGGTCCCGTTCGCCGCAGCCATGCGCACACAGGATGGCTGTTTCGTCTGTATGGGAGCCAATGCGCAGGGTCAGGATAAACTGATTGCACCAGCGAAGGCAGTGGTGGCGGTCGTTCAATGGAGCGTTGACGTTGACAAAGTTCAGCACCAGATGGCCGGCGGCATTGGCGCTTCCTGGCACAGCATGCTTGAAGACTACGATCATGGAAAAGGTCTTACAAGGAGTGTGGATATCGCAAGGGGCAGTGGCTGGGGCGGGAATCCGTCCACCAGCCAGGTTGCGGAATGGGAGCGCATCGAGCGCCTTGGGGAATGGCTGGGTATGGACTTTATGCGCATAGAGCTGGAACAGCGCATGTATGAGCCTCGACGAGAGGTGTTTTCCTGGGATAACGATGAGATGAAGGCACTGTATCGTATCCTAGACTATTGCGAACGCAACAAGGTGGATGTATTCCTGACCCAGATGTGGGGTTCGGTCATGTGGAATTCATACGAGGGCGTTGCACCGGTACAAAGCGCGCCAAAGAACATGGCTGATTTTGCCAAGGGGCTTGGCACCTTGGTGGAATATCTGGTCAAACACAAAAAATATTCATGCATCAAGTGGCTTTGTCTTGTGAACGAACCGAGCGGCGACTGGGCGTGGTGGTTGGGGCCGGACCGCAAGTTGGCGTCGCTCGCGCCGGCATTCAAAGCGGTTCGCGAAGAGTTAAACAAATGCGGGATTGCCGTGCAGATTTCCGGGCCTGATCACAACAACCTGGAATCCAGAGCTGTTCCTGGCGGCACACTTGAAGAGGTGGAGCCATATCTGGGCGCTTATGACGCGCACAGCTATAGTGGGCCTGATCCGAAAGCGATGGCTTCCTGGACAAAGTATGCGCACTCTCGAAGCAAGCCGTTTTTCGTCACTGAGATGGGCAATATGAGCTTCGGCTGTGGGGGCAATAATACAGGGCCTCGCACGTATGGGGCCGGACTCTCGGTTGTAGAAACTGTCTTATCGGGTTTGAACGAAGGTGTGGATGCTTTTAACCGTTGGAGTTTCACTAATCGTGGTGATCTTGATGGACAGTGGCAACTGATAAAGACCTGGAATATGACAAGCAAAACGTTTCTCGGCGCGGCTGCCATCGAGCCTGAGCCCGTGCCCTATTACACCTTTGCCATGCTGACCAGGTTTACGGCCGCTCATTCGGCAATTCTTTCTGTGACAGGGGAGAAAACGGGCCTGTTGTTGAGTGCGCTGCGCAGCCCCAAAGGGAATCTAACTGTAATTGTGCTCAACCAGAACAAGGCTGGGAAGGGGATCGCGGTACAGTTGAAAGGTCTTGATAAAACAACTACCCTGCAGCGCTACATGGTTACCGAAGCCGAAATCACCATCCCCAACTTCAAGCTCGATCCGAACAGGACCATCACACTGTCTCCTGCCGAGTCAACGCTCGAAGATAGCTTGCCGCCATCCAGTATTACGGTCTATACGACCTACAATCTGTCGCATTCAGATCCGGGTATTATCTCAGAATTAGAGGGCAAGTGAATCTATTATATGAAAATGTCTTTAATGATCAGATGGGTCTTGGGTTTGACTGTACTGCTGAGCATGCAGGCGGTCGGTGTCGAGAATCTTGCCCGCCGCGCCGCCATCAGCGCCGATTCCGATTATATGTCAGGTCGGTTGGGTGAGGCATTGGCGTTATTGCGCCGAGCCGACAAGGATACCATCGATGACGCGGGATTGGCCTCGGCTGCGGCCATGCTCGGCGACACCGACCTGTTCGTGCAGGGCGTCGCGGAATGGGCCATTGCCACCCGGGTGGGGCGTGATAACAAGGATTTCACCGTGGTGTGGCCCAAGACACCTTCACCGGCTTGGTATCAGACCTGGAATGACGTGACTCAGGAGCGACGGGCTGAGATGGATTGGGTACGGCAGGCCGTGTCCCTGGGGTTGCACCTGGATGGAAAGAAATTGCGCGCTTCAGCGGACGACCTCCTGCGTCGGGCTAAGGTGCTGTCCACAGCGAGTGGAAGCGACGGAGCCGCACGGCGCAGGGCGGAAGCGTCGCACGGGCAGATTCAGTCTCTGATCCAGGCCATGGATGTCCCCGGCGTGGCTGTGGACGATATGCGCGCCTTATGGCTCAAGGCCCGGCGGGCTCTGCGGCCAGCGGTTCTCGCATCGGTACCGGCGACCTGCGATCAGGTGCTGTTCAGTACGGTGTTCGCACCGCACAATACACCGAATGTGGTGGGGACCCATACGTCCTTCACCTACAAGCCCGGCGGCGACCTGCACGTCCTCTCAGGCCTGCGTTCGGGAACGATCCAGGTCCGCCCCATCCTCGCTGGCAAACTCGGGAAGGGCCATGTGCATGGACTCGACCTGTGGTTCGATGCCGACCGCGTGGTGTTCGCCTGGGCAAGACAGGAAGGCTGGCCCTTTCCCAAGGGCTGCGACAAACCGCCGTCCATGGGTATATGGGGCGGGGCAAAGACTGCCCAGCATGAATTGCGTCTATGCCACGAACCGCCGCATCTGTTCGAGGTCCGCCTTGATGGCTCAGGCCTCAAGCAGCTCACCGACGATCCCTACTGGTCCGATGTCGAACCCATCTGGCTGCCGGATGGCGGGGTGGCGTTCACCTCCGACCGCTGCGGCCACGGCGTGATCTGTGACTGTTTCCGCAATGACCTGCTCAATCTGAACCTCTATGTCCGCGCGCCGGACGGAGGCATACGCCTCTTGTCCAACAACAAGGACATCGATCGCCATCCGGCCCTGCTCGACAATGGACTCATCGTCTACACGCGTTGGGAATACCAGGAACGGAATTTCTTTGACATCCATTCCCTGTGGACGGTGCGCCAGGACGGCACCATGGCCGACGCCTTCTTCAAACAGCACCTGCCGCGCCCAATGGGACTGCGGGACGCACGCTCAGTGCCTGGCAGCAACCGCCAGGTGGCCATAGCCACCGGTCATCACACCTATGCATATGGTCCAGTTGTGCTGATTGATTCCTCGGCTGGAATGAATAGTCCCAATGCCATACGCACGGTTACGCCAGGAGCCAAAGAACAGGAGGCGCCAACCGTGCTTACGCCGGTGGCAGAAGGTGGCGTCATGGATGCGAGCGGCTTTTATCAGACACCCTGCGCCCTGTCGTCGACCTGTTTCCTGGCACCATATGCCTATCCGGTAATACCTGATCCAATTGGTTATCATCCGCAGGGCGGGGTTGAAGCAAATGGGTTTGGGCTGTATCTCATCGATGTCCATGGGAACAAAGAATTGATCCATCGCGATCCCGTGCTGGGCGTGGCCTATCCCATGCCGCTCCGCCAACGGCTGCGCCCCGTGTTACCGGATACGACCAAGCCTTCGCAACCCTGGGCCACCTGCGTACTCAACGATGTCTATGCGGGAATGGGGCCTGAGGTGCAACCAGGCACGGTGAAATGGCTGCGTATCAGCGAAGCCCTGCCTTGGCCGATGGATGCCCTACACGGCTCCTATAAATGGGCCTGGGGCAATGCCTGGGAGGCGAATCCTGCGCAGACCTCTTGGAATCCGGTACGGGTTATCGGTCTGGTGCCAGTTGAAGCGGACGGCTCGGCGCATTTTCAGGTGCCGCCAGTCCAAGCCGCATCAGTCTATTTTCAAGCCCTGGATGCGAATTACTGCGAAGTCCGGCGCATGCGCTCCAACGTTTCCTTCCAACCGGGCGAGACGCGCAGTTGCTACGGCTGCCACGAGACGCAGGCCGTCTCGTCCTCAGTGTACAAGACCGGCAGCGCCGCTGCCAAGCCGGCCTGCTGGCCCATTGCGCCGTCGTGGGGCGCCGATCGGGCGCTTGGTTACGAATGGCTGGTCCAGCCGGTGCTCGACCGGCACTGCATGCCCTGTCACAACGGCGCCGACAAGCGTACCACCTGCGATCTCACCGCACGCAAGGTGAAGACGGCCGAGCGTGAACTGAACCAGTCATATATGTCCCTCATGGGCGGGAATATCTACGGCGACGGCCGGGGCAACGGCAAGGATGCCTTCGTCTGGATCAATAACCGCTTCTCCGACGGTACGGTGACCAAGCCCTACGAGTTCGGATCGACGCGCAGTGCGCTCATTCAGATTCTCAAGAAGGGCCACTATAAGGTGAAGCTCGATCCGGACGAATGGCTGCGTCTGGTGACCTGGGTGGATGCCAACGGCATCTACCACGACCGGTTCATCGATAAGCGACCCGCGGGCGGCGGTGAGCCCCGGCGCGATGCCGAATTTCGCTGGCCTGATCCCTTCTCCCCAACGGGCGATAAGCCGTGGATACGCATGGCTGACGGAGCGAAAGCTGCACCTCTGCCAGCGACGGGGCACGCCTTCATCGGCAGCGACCCGCGTCTCAACAAGGTGGTCATGGTTTCGGACAAAGGCGAGGTGACCTGGGAATATCCTGCCGACACTGCCGTCGATGTGGCCGTGCTGGCGAATGGCAATTTCCTGGTTTCCAACCAGCACGGCGTCCAGGAGGTGACCCGAGACAAGAAAGTGGTATGGGAATATCGCGCTCCAGCGGACACGGAGGTGTACTCCAGCCAACCGCTCCCCGATGGGTCGGTGCTGGTCTGCGAGAACGGCACCAAGCGCCTCGTCGAAGTCAACCGCGATGGCAAGGTGACCAAGGAGATACGCCTGGAGAGCGGCCAGGAGCGACACAATCAATTCCGCATCGCCCGCAAGACCGCCGCCGGCACCTATCTCGTGGCCTACCACGGCGACCACCTGGTCCAGGAGTTGGACGGCGACGGAAAAAAACTTCGCACCATACGCACACCGGTCAACGCCTACATGGCGGAACGCCTGCCCGACGGCAACACTCTCATCGCCTGCGGTGACGGTCATCGGCTGATCGAGGTCGATCCCCAGGACAAGGTGGTGTGGGAATTGACGGAGAACGATCTGCCCGGCAATCCCCTGCGTTATGTCGCCGGATTCCAACGTCTGGCCAATGGCAACCTGCTGCTCTGCAATTGGCCCTGCCACGGATTCGAGGGTCAGCAACCCATGTTGGTGGAGGTGACGCGCGACAAGAAGGTCGTGTGGCAGTGGTCCGGGGCCGGCCTGCGCGGCATTGCGCATATCGCCCTGCTGCCTACAACAGTGAAAAGGAATTGATCATAGCATACAGGAAAATGCTCAAAATCCACGGATAAAACATGAAAACATACTTAAAATTACCAATCATTGCAATGATCGGCCTGTTGTCGGTGTCGACTGGCATTGGAGGCATTTCCAGCGATGCCTTGCTGGCAGCTCCACCTTGCATGAAATTGGGCAGGATTATGCCGCTTGGCGACTCTATTACCAAAGCCAAGGGACAGCCAGTGATTTACGTCTCGATGGCGGCACTGGATGTCGTTCCGGAATTCGACATCTTTCAAAGGCACTACCTATGACCCTCGATTCCACCTGTATGCCTACTCGACAACAGTTGACCTGCTTTATCCTCATCGCCACCTCGCTCCTCTCCACCGCCTTCGCCCGTGCGCAGAGTTTGCAGAGCAAGCAAGCCCGGATTGATTTCGATCTCAAGGCCGGCACCTACAGTCTGAGCATACCGCCTGCGGCCGCTCCCGCCATCCGCAACGCCCGCGCGACCGTGGAAGGCTGGGCCTCTACCGATGCGGGCTATCAGCGCCGGATTGCCGAACAAACCAAGGAGCGGCTGTTGGTCGAATGCGCCCGGCCGGATGCGCCGACGTTGTTGCTGGAGTTCACGCTGCATCCGTCATTTGTCGAATTGCGTACCGGGGTGAAGAACACGACCGACAAGCCGGTGCGGATTAAGAAGATGTGGCCGCTCACCGGCGGTGTTGTGTTCCCGGGCGAGAACTGGACGGACGTGCACACGCTCGATGCGCCCTCTGGCGTGAACCAGCCCAGCGTTACCGGC
>Ga0118677_10005673_pt1 | contig 21681 bp, 21 predicted proteins | sample AliMusrvi5mmetaG_FD_86154 | JGI IMG/M metagenome (GOLD analysis project Ga0118677, IMG submission 86154)
GTAATGCATCTCTTCCGAAAGGGCTTTGCGATCCTGCTTGTTCATGGGTTGGGTTTTGGTCGCAAAGGTACGTCAGAGCACCGGGGGCGCGCAAGATGTAGTTTACCAACCCTTTACATTCTGTTTTCATTACTCTTCGTCATTTTCGTTATACCTTCTGAAACTTTTGCAGCAAAGAAGGTCAGAACCATTGCCGTCTTTTTTTCCATGGATGCAAATCTGCCGGCATATGCGAATCTGCTGGAAGGGATCCGGAGTTCATTGTCTGAAGGATCAGCAGAACCTTATAATTTGTTAACCGAGTACCTTGACCTTGGCAGATCTAAGGATGAAGAGCATGCCAGGCACCTCGTAGAATTGTACAATGAAAAGTTTCAGCACAACAAACCAGACCTGTTGATTACGTTTGGACCATTCACCTATTCCTTGTTGACGAAATTCGGACTTGAAGCTCTTAAAACCACACCATCAATCAACGTCGATTCCGATCCACTGGTTGAAATTGGTTCACCCCCTATGCCGAATCCCAATGGCATATTTATCAACATAAAGATCAGGGTCCGTGAAACGCTGAATCATGCATTTGACCTCTTCCCGAAGTACAGGGAGGTTTATGTGATCACCGGCAATTCCAATACGGACTTTTATTTTACCGGTTTGTTAAAAAAGAACGCAGCAGATTTTAAACCGACTCATCACTTCACTTTTATCAATGGAATTACCCTGGATTCCATGTTGCTGGTTGTAGGAAAGATTCCTTCACAGAGCATCGTAATCATCCCGCTGTACCTGGCGGATAAAAATAACGTTCCGTATTCAACGCCTGAAGCAATCAGAATCATCTCGGAAAACTGCAACGCACCCGTCTTCCCCATTTTTGACAGTTTCATCAAAACCAATGGAGGCATCGGTGGTTTTCTTTTCAGTTACATATATGTTGGCAAAGAGACCGGTAGAATTGCAAAGGAAATATTTGACGGCAAGCCGCTTCGGGAGATCATTGTGCATAAGGAGGGATTTTACCAGTACATGTATGACTGGAGGCAATTAAAAAAGTGGCATCTCCTTGATTCAAAGTCCATCCCCTCAGAAAGTATATATTTTAACAGGGAACATGACTTCATTGCCGAATATAAGTGGTACATCCTGACCGGCATCTTGTTCCTGATCCTGGAAACTTTCCTGATTATTTATTTGTTTAAGTTGATTATCCGTCAGAAAGCAATTGGGAAGCAAAAGACTGAAGCAGAAGATCTTTACCGGGTACTTGTCAGGGAGGAACGGATGATGAGGATGGTTGAACTTACAGCATCCCTTTCGCATGAACTCAATCAACCATTGACGGCAATTTTATACAGTGCGCAGGCAGGCGACCGGTTTCTCGAATCGGGCAAATTGGATTACAACCAGGCGAAAGAAATATTCAGCAACATTATTGAAGACGATAAACGGGCCGCAGCGCTTATCAGCAGCGTGAAAAGTTTGATGAAACTGGAAAACAGGGAAAAGGAAAATGTGAACATCTCTACCCTGATCCGGGAGACCCTCTATATTTTTCATTCGGAAGCTATAAAACAAAACATCCAGGTAAACTATGAACAGGATCATATACCTGTTTTCATATTTGGCGATAAAATCCAGATACAGCAGGTTATTTTGAATTTTTTATTCAATGCAGCACTTGCAATGGAAAGCAGGGACCCCGGACACAGAATCGTGGAAATAAGCCAAAAGTTATCAAAGGGCAAGGTTATCGTTTCAGTTCGTGATTCCGGGCCGGGAATTGACGATGCGGTGAAGGATAAGCTTTTTAAAGCATTTGTCACCACCCGGAGCAGTGGATTTGGAATAGGACTGGCCGTCAGCAGGTCAATCATTGAAAAACATAATGGAACAATATGGGCCAACAATCTTCCGGAGGGAGGTGCTGAATTTTCCTTCAGTTTAGAGACAATCGATCATGAATAAATCAGAAGAGATTATTTTCCTTATTGATGATGATCCTTCGATCAGGAGATCAATATCCCTTTTCCTGGCTGCGGCAAACTACCAGGTTGAAACCTATTGCAGTTCGGAAGAGTACCTGGCCAGGGATCATTTTGAAGGAACCGGCTGCATGCTTCTGGATATGAACCTTGACGGGAAAAGCGGGTTCGATCTGCAACATGAACTGATATCAAAGGATTCACTGCTTCCAATCATTTTTATTACCGGGTTTGGTAACATCCCCATGAGTGTGCAGGCATTGAAGCAAGGCGCACTAAATTTTCTTGAGAAACCATTTAAAGAAGAGGAACTGCTCCATTCTATTGCAGAGGGGCTGGCAATCAGCCGGAAATTGAATGCAGAACATGACGAGATTGAGAAAGCCACGAACTTAATCAGGAGGCTTTCACCAAGAGAAAATGAGATATTAAAATACCTGCTCACCGGCATGTTGAACAAGCAAATTGCCGGTGAACTCGAAATAGCAGAGAATACTGTTAAAAATCACAGGCAAAGCATCTGTGAAAAACTTGAAGTTAAATCCATTCCGGAAATTCTTCGCATTGCAGACAAAGCTTCAATCATTCATTCATCAGTCAAGGGTTAGCTTTCCCATCCTCCATCCTGAATACATCAGCAACCCGGTAGTAGTAAAGTACTATTGACCAGGGGCCAACGGTAAGTTACCTTTGTCCGTTGCATTTTGGATATTACTCCACATCTCGGATTACTAAACCCACAGGAAAAGATGGTATATCTTGTTGATGATGACAAGTCTGTCAGGCGGGCATTTGAGCTGTTTCTCAAATCTGCAGGACTTGATTACCGGTCATTCGGAAGTGCCAATGATTTCCTGGCGGTATATAAACAGGGCTTGCAGGATACCCTTGTACTTGATCTGAATTTACCCGGCATGAGTGGTTGTGATCTCCTTACGGAGCTTGACCGGCAGGGTATTCACCTGCCTGTAATCGTGGTAACCGCATTTGATGACGCAACCAGCCGGGAAAAATGCCGGCAATATGGTGTAAAAGCCTACCTGCGAAAACCTGTGGATGGTGAAACCCTGATCGATATTATTCAATTCAATGCCGAATAAGTATCATGATAACCTTTAATTTTTAACCACCTTAAACTTTAACTATGAAAAAGTACATCTTAATCATCACCGCATTATTTTTAACATCATTTGCCTGGTCACAATCAAACAAAGAAGAGATTGACCTGGTTCAGGCTGCTTTCGGAATGGATAAAAAAGCTGCTGTCGCAGATTTTGTTAAACCCTCCGCACTACAGAAAGATGCTTTCTGGAAATTGTATGATGAATATGAGACACAACGCAAAGAATTGGGTAAACAGAGAATTGAACTGCTGAAACAATATGCTGACCACTACCTGGACATGACCCCTGCACAGGCAGATGCATGGACAATTAAAGTGATAGCGCTTCAGAAAAAAACTGACAACCTGATCGTCACCTATTATGGTAAGATTAAACTGGTTTCAAATGCCATTGTCGCTACCCAGTTTTACCAGATCGAATATTTTATCCTGACAGGAATCAGGATGAAATTGCTTCAGAATGTTCCTTTCGTTCAGAATAAGCCGTAAATCAGCCAGGTTATTAAATTTATTTTATTCTAAAAAGAAACGATATGAAAAGAACTATATTTATTCTAATAGCCTTGATTTGTCTGCCATTTTTGATCAATGCCCAGAAGGTTGAAGTCACCCCGTTTGGGGGTTATGTATTTGGTGGTACGATGCAGGGAAATACTGCTGAGGCGCACATCATTGGCAATGCCCAATACGGGGGAATCATCAGCATTGCAGTCAGCCGGGTTGTAGATTTCGATCTGCTCTATAACAGGTCGGATACGAAGGCCCAGTTAAACTACTTCAGTGTTGCCGGGGTTATACCAGTATCACAGGAAATACCCATCAGCATCAATTATATGCACATCGGGTTTACTAAAAATTTCAGGGTCAATCCTGCAGTTTCACCATTCATCGGATTCAACATGGGCGCTTGTTTATTCTACCCCAAAGAGACCTATTCTGATTCGTGGTTTTTCTCCATGGGAATCAATGCAGGGGCAAAAGTTTATTTCAGTAAAAGGGTCGGACTTCGGTTGCAGGCACAGGGCCTTGTGCCCATCCAGGGAACCGCATTTGCCTTGTTTGCAGGGTCCGGCGGATCGGGAGGCAGCGTTTCCGTTTACTCCACACTTTTCCAGTTCGGATTTACCGGCGGCCTGATTTTCCGGTTGGGACATATTCAGTAACCGATGACAGATCAGAAACAATCTTAAAATTCAAAAACAAAAAATGCCCATTATGATGAAAATAAAACTATTGACGATTCTCGGAATGGGAATCATCGCGGTTACTTCCTGTACAAAATACCCGCCCTCCTCCGGTCGTGTGACCCAGGACCTGGTTGTTTATACACAGTACGATGTGACTGTTAATTTTAACGAGTATAAAACTTTCTCACTCCCCAATACAGTGGTCTATATTGATGGGAAAGACACCTCAACACTGAATAATGCAAATGCAACGGTTTTGTTAAACAGGATCGCAGCAAACATGAAGACCCGTGGATTTGAACAAATTGCAAATACTGCTAAACCGGATCTCGGCGTCAATGTAACTGCCATCAAAACCACCACAACAACGGTTTACTCTCCGGGCTGGTATTACGGGTATCCTGGTTATTATCCCTGGGGCTATCCAGGTTATGGTTATCCTTACTATCCTGCCTATGTAACCTCTTACTCTGCGGGATCGGTCATCATCGACCTGGTCGATTTAAAAAAGGTCGTAAACAACACCGTCATGGTGAGATGGAATGCATTTATACGGGGATTGATGACAAATACCCATACACAGGCCGACATCACCAATAGTGTTGACCAGGCTTTTACACAGACACCTGTTTTAAAAACAACCCTGTAGCGGAAATCAATATTAAATTATTTAAAAAGATAACAAAATGAAAAAAATATTCTTACTCCTTATGATTTCCGGGTTAATGCACGGGCTGGTGAAAAGTCAGGATAAACCTTCTTCCATGGGCTTTATCCCCAGTTCATACTACACCTTTTCATGGAATACGACCTTCACGCTTGGCGACTTCAATAAATGGGTGGGGAATGCAAGTCCCGCCGGGTTTGACCTTGGAGGCCGGTATTTTATTAAAGGCGGGCTCGTTGCGGGTTTTAACATGTCATGGCAGCGTGTATCCCAGATCTATACAAATGAAACCTTTTCTTTGCCTGCCACCGGGCAGGCTATCACTGCAACCAACTATCGTTTTACCTGGATGGTTCCATTCCAGGCAGTTATTGCGTACCACCTCATGCCGGACAAAATGGTTTCTCCTTATATCGGACTTGGAATTGGCGGAGATTACATGGAGCATCACCTGCTGGTTGAGGAATATGATATATACAAGACCCGTTGGGATTTCTCCCTGACCCCGGAAATCGGTGCATTGATTAAGTTAGGCTATTATTCACAATGGGGAGCACTAGTTGCATTCAATTACAAATGGACAACAAACCAGATCGATTTGTATAAAGACAAGTCATCAAAAAATTTGCAAATGCTGAATCTTAAAGTTGGTATAGCCTATATTATCCGTTAACAGGGGCATAAAACAGGAACGACACGATCTTTTCAGAAATTTCATTTCTTCCGAAATCAATTTTTCAGTTAACCATTAAAATTTAAAAATCATGAAAACAACCACAACAAAAATGGGAGTAATGTTTGTAGTCTTAGCATTACTTATGTCATGTTCCACACCGGTCAGCATTACCAGCTGGAAAAGTCCGGATTCAAACGCACAGGTTGGTAATGTCGTTGTTCTTGCCCTGTTTGACAAACTTACCTATACCCAGCCTTTTGAGGAGCAGCTAACAGCATACTTCAACAGCCAGAACCTGAAGAGTAAGAAAGCGCTCGATTTAATGGATCCAACAAAACAGTACACCAATGAAGAACTTAACAAAATCCTGGATAATGCCGGTGCCGACGGATTGTTGCTCATTTCCTATAAAGGGAAGGATGTTTCGTTAAATACCACGGGTGGCTTTTATGGCGGATACCGCGGATGGTATGGCGGAGGCGGCCAGGTTTATACAACCTCGACATTCAACATCAGTGCAAAATTATACATTGTAAAAGATGACAAACTCATCTGGACTGCCGATATGCAATTAACGGATCCAAATGATGTCAACGCATCGGCAAAGCAGATCGCACAAGCCATCATCAAAGACTGGGCCGCCAAGAACATGCTGAAAAACCCGCTGCCACCGGCTCAAAAATAATTCATAAACATTCAATGCCTTTAATGTTGTTTAATTCCGCTGCTTGACACTTAAAACTTAACACTTAACACTTAAATGGACATCGCTATGAAAAAATCAAGACTATTTTTAACCATGACTGCCTGTTTCCTTCTGGGTGCCTTTTTGGTACCCGGAGTGAGCAGCGCACAGAAAAAGCCAAATATCGTTGTCATCATGGCCGATGACATTGGCTGGCTGAACCTTGGTTGCTACAACCAGGGTATGATGGCAACCAGGACCCCAAATCTGGACAGGATCGCAACAGAAGGCATGCGGTTCACAGACTATTATGCCGAAGCAAGTTGCACCGCAGGCCGGGCTAACTTTATTACAGGTGAGATCCCTTTTCGCACAGGGATGACCACTGTAGGCCAGGCAGGTTCACCAATCGGTTTGCCGGCAGAAGCTGTTACGATTGCCACTGCCCTGAAGGGCCTGGGGTATGCCACCGGGCAATTTGGCAAAAACCACCTTGGTGATTTGAATCAATTCCTGCCAACCGTTCATGGATTCGATGAATTTCACGGCTACCTCTACCATCTTGATGCATTGGAGGATCCATGTCATCCGAACTATCCGCAGAATCTGATAAACGAAGTCGGTCCACGAAATGTTCTTCATTCATATGCGACCACTACTGATAATGCAACAGTTGATCCGCGATGGGGCAAGGTTGGAATGCAGAAGATAACGGATGACGGCCCGATGTGTCCAGAACGAATGAAGACTGTTGATGATGAATTCCTCGCCAGTTCCCTTAAATTCATGGATAAGGCCAAGGCAGACAACAAACCGTTTTTTATGTGGCTGAATCCTACCCGAATGCATATTGTGACTCATCTTTCTGAGAAATATGAAAAGATGCGTACACAAGAAAATGGCTGGTCAATTCATGAGGCAGGGATGGCCCAACTGGATGATATTGTTGGTACAGTAATGAAATATCTCAAGGATAATGGTATGGATGACAATACCATTGTGGTTTTTACTACGGATAACGGCACTGAGAATTTTACCTGGCCTGATGGAGGACAAACTCCGTTCAAAGCTGGAAAAGGAACCACCTATGAAGGCGGATTCCGTGCACCTGCCCTGGTACGCTGGCCGGGACACGTACCAGCCGGCAAGGTTGAGAATGGTATTATTTCTGGAATGGACTGGTTCCCGACGTTTTTAACGGCTGCCGGGGATCCGAACATTACTGCTGATCTTTTAAAAGGTAAAACCATCAATGGAACCACCTATAAAGTGCATCTTGACGGTTATGACCAAACTGCGATGATAACAGGCAAGGGGCCATCCACTCGTCATGAGATATTTTACTTTGCCGAAAGCACGCTCGGTGCCATGCGTGTTGATGATTATAAATACCAGTTCCAGGATCAACCGGGAGGATGGCTTGGCAATACGGTTACACCAGGTGGACCTACAATCACCAATCTGCGTCTGGATCCCCTTGAACGCACAGGTTGGTACACCGGGAATACGGGTTCGCTGGAATATATGGAATGGTATAAATATGAATTCTGGCGTTTTGTACTGGCACAGAAAGAGATCGCCAAGGCAGCAATGTCACTTCTGGAATTCCCTCCGATGCAAAAAGGAGCCAGTTTTACCTTAAGTCAGCTAAAAGCAGAACTGGAATCAAAAATGCAGGCTGCTGAAAAAGCTGCAAACGGTGGAAAATAAACGCAATTCACTACAAAGACAGCAAGATGCAATATCATTTCATTCAAGATTTGTTTGCATTTGCTGTCTTTGCAGTTTTTAAATAAATTGAGATGAGAAGTATTTTCTTTACGATTTTATTGGCAGTTGTCTTTCCTGGGATTCAACCGGTATCTGCCCAGGATCCGCTCCCCTCATGGAATGATGGACCCGCCAAAAAAGCGATCATCAGTTTTGTCCATGCAACCACTATAAAAGGCAGTGCGGATTTTGTTCCGGTAGCGGAGCGGATTGCCACTTTTGACCAGGATGGCACTCTGTGGGCCGAACACCCCATGTATACCCAAATCACATATTGTTTTGAACGCGTTGCAGCCCTGGTTGAACAAAAGCCGGAACTGAAAGCTGTTGAGCCGTTCATGACCGTATTGAGCGGCGATCGTGAAGCAATTTCCAAACTCCCCTATTCCGAGATTGAGAAAATTATTGCAGCAACCCTTACCGGCATGTCGACGGATGACTTCATTTCTGCTGTGAAACAATGGCTGGAGACGGAAAAAGACCCGCGATGGAAAAGGCACTACACGGAACTTGTGTACAAGCCCATGGGAGAACTTATGAGCTATCTCCGGTTGAACGGGTATAAAACGTACATCGTCACAGGTGGGGGGCAGGATTTCGTAAGGGTGTATAGCGAAAAGGTCTATGGCATTCCTCCCGAACAGGTTGTGGGCTCCATGGCTGCTACGACCTATAGTTACGATCAAAACGGGAAACCCATCCTGATAAAGGAGCCTAAAGTCCTTCTTGACAATGACAAAGCGGGCAAACCTGAAGGAATTTACCTGATGATCGGGCGCAGACCTTATGCTGCCTTTGGCAATTCGCCGGGGGACCAGCAAATGCTGGAATATACGAAAGCAGGAGATGGCACCCGGCTTGCCATGCTGGTATTGCATGACGATTCGGCCCGTGAGTATGCCTATGGTCCCGCACAAGGGTTACCTGACACAAAGGTTGGCACCTTTCCACAGGCACTTTATGATCTTGCAACAGCCCATGGATGGACGGTAATAAGCATGAAAAAGGACTGGAAGGTTGTTTTTCCGTTTGAAAAGTAATTTTTTTCTCTGCGACATTCTCTCTGCACTTTTCATGGGAACCCGGACATTTATGAAACCCAGGCACTAGGACCTCCTGTTTCAACGACTGGACCCATGCCACACAGGTTGCAGGCGGCGTAAGACTACCCTTTCATAGACGGGCCTGCGAGATCATTTAAACTTATAAAACCAAAACAAATAACAGTAAATAACCGAAAAACCGAAATTATGAAAAAAATCAAAGTATTGCTCATACTGGCATTGATGGCCGGGTATATAGGATCCTTCGCCCAGGCAGATATGAAGGAAACCATTGGAATGATCAAGAAGAACCTGACAGACAGTAAGGAGAAAATAAAGAAATATGAATGGGTAGAAACAACCACGACCTTTTTAAACGGGGAGCAGAAATCGGTGAAACAAAATCAGTGTTATTACGGAGTGGATGGAACACTCACAAAGGTTGCAACCGGCAACACCACACCTGCAAATACTCCCGGCGGTTTGCGCGGAAAGATTATCGCCAACAAGAAAGAGGAAATGGGGGATTATATCAAAGCTGCCATTGCCAAAATTCAGACCTACCTGCCACCAAGTGCTGAGAAACTTGATCAGATCTATGGTGCCGGAAAAACATCCATTCAGGTACTTGACCCGGGCAAGAAATTCAAACTCAGCTTCCCCGGCTACAATGAGCCTGGCGACCTGCTTGCCATTTCGATCGACAAGGTAAATCAGAAGATCATAGCTGTGGATGTCACCACTTCAGTGGACGATCCTTCACAGAAGGTGATCTTTAACATCACTTACGGCAATCTTCCGGATGGTACCCAGTATGCCGGCAGCACAACACTCGATGCAACTGCTAAAAACCTGAAGATTGTCATCGAGAATTCCGGATTTAAAAATGCAGCAGGAAAATAACAACGAGCTTTCCGTTTTTCTTTTACTTTAAAACCAATCGTATGAAAAAGTGTTCCATTGCAATGATCATGGGGCTGTGCATTATCCTTGAAGGATATTCGCAGGATGTGACCTGGCCACGGCAGTTAACCAACCAGGGATCAGTACTGACTATGTATCAACCTCAGGTTCAGAACTGGGACCAGTTTAAAAAGCTCGATTTCAGGCTTGCGTTTTCATTGGTGCCAAACCAGGGGAAAGAAGTTCTGGGAGTATTGTATATGCTTGCATCTACTGATGTGAACATGGATAATCATAAGGTTCTAATTAGCAACCTATCCGTTCTAAAAACCAATTTTCCTTCCCTGGATGCAGAATCTGCTCAAAAAATGGGAGAAATTGTGAAGTCTTTTTTCCCTTCTGAACGGACCATTGAGGGCTCAGTCGAGCAGATCGTGGCTTGTACCCCGAAAGTAGAACCTGCCACGACAGTTATGGTTAAAAATGATCCACCGGTTATTTTTACAAGCAAGCGTCCGACCATTTTAATTCAATTAGAAGGCAAGCCAACGAAAGCCTCAACTGGTAAAGACAACCTGGAGTATGTGATCAACGCCAATTTTCCGCTTTTTTTTGACAAAACGACCGGTACGTATTATTTGTACGATGGGCTGGAATGGCAAAAAGGAATAGAACCCGCCGGGCCATGGGCTTTTACCGGCAACCTGCCAAAATCGTTGTTTAGCCTGGCCAGCGATACAAACTGGAGAAACCTGAAAGGCACCATTCCTGCCGTGACACAACCGGATAAAAATATGCCGGTCGTTTACTGCTCGGAAAAGCTTGCAGAATTGATCCTGTTTGAAGGTGAACCTGCTTATAAAATGATCGCCGGAACGACACTCAAATTTGCGACCAATACAAATAGTGATATCTTTTTTTGTAATGGAAACAAGAAGTTCTATTATCTCTCAGCAGGGCGTTGGTTTAGTTCTCCTGGTTTAAACGGTCCATGGACCTATGCCACCCCAAATTTGCCGATCGATTTCGGCAAAATACCAGATGAAAGTCCTGCATCTTCCATTATGGCTTTTGTACCCGGCACGGAACAGGCAAAGGATGCTGTAATGATTGCACAGATACCCACCACCATTGAAGTAGATGCAGCACAGGCCGCAAAGCAGGTAAACATTACCTATTCAGGCGAAGCCAAATTTGATCCCATTGAAAATACAACATTATCTTATGCAGTGAATACAACTGATAAGGTAATCAGGGTAAGTGGTGATCAATATTATGCCTGTGTCAGCGGGATCTGGTTTGTAGCATTGACCCCCACCGGTCCGTGGGTGACTGCCACAACAGTACCACAGGTGATTTATGCGATGCCCTCCAGTTCACCGGTGTATAATGTCACCTATGTAACACAAACCGTAACTTCAACAAATGTTGTTGTTGCTAACTATACATCAGGTTATATGGGTGTTTATGTTATGGGCACACCCTCAGGTGTCATCATCATCTCCGGAACAGGGTTTTATTATCCGCCCTATTATTACTATCCGCCCATCGGATACCCGGTTTACTATCCATACCCGGTTACATTCGGCTGCTATGCCTACCATGCATACCCATATGGCGGGGTGGCATATCATGCATCCTACAATCCGAATACCGGGGTATATGCGCGAAGTGCAACAGCTTATAGTCCATATGGTAAGGCAACAGCCGGTCAGGCATATAATTCAAAAACAGGCACATATGCCAGGGGCGCTTCTGTTTCAACACCTTACGGCAGCAGATCGGCGGCACAGGCTTACAATCCCTACACCGGGGCAAGCGGTTCCACCCGTCAGGGTTCCACTCCCAATGCACAATGGGGCTCAAGTAGTGTAAGTAACGGAAAAGGACAATCCACATCAGGTGGGCATGTAACAACATCACAGGGAACAACAGCCGCTGCCAAGACCAAAAATGGAGACATGTATGCCACTTCAAACGGAAATGTATATAAAAACACAGGTAACGGCTGGGAGGATGCATCAAAATCTCAGCCAGGGAATGCAACCGGTAAATCAAATGATTTCTCGAAACCTGCCGGTGTACAGAATAATAGTACCCAGGAGATGAATAAAGCGGCCCAGGACCGGCAAAGGGGAAATACCCAGTCTCAGCAATTTAACGGTAAATCTTCAGCTAATTTTGGGGGAGGACAATCGCAAGGAGGTGGCGGGGGAAGGCGAAGATAGCAATTTGTAAAAACGAATAACACTATTCTTATGAGTACAATTAAAGAAAAGGTAAAACACGAGTTTAGGGAGTTATTGCCTGTAATGATATTCTTTATCATATCCTTTGAACTGCTCGCTCTTACGGAAGCACTTATACTGAAACAATATGGCATAAGCACAGAAGCATTTATTACCGGGATCATTATGGCACTGGTGGTTGCAAAAGTTGTTGTTATAATGGACTACTTCCCGATAGTTAATCGCTTTCCTGAAAAACCTCTTGCTTATAATATTGCGTGGAAAACGGTCATCTATTTTCTTGCTTCATTCCTGTTTAGATATGTGGAACATCTTGTTCACTTTTGGCGCCTGACGGGGCATTTTGGAGAAGCCAACACGAAAATGGTTCAGGAGATTGTGTGGCCACATTTTTGGGGAATTCAAATATGGCAGCTTATTCTCCTTTTTGGTTACTGCATTTTCCATGAATGTGTAAGAATAGTGGGCAGAGAAGAGGTCATCAGAATTTTCTTCCATAATATTCCCAAGCAAACCAAAAAAGAATAAAGCAGATCAGGGTGTATGAATCCATTTATAAACTTTAGAAACAATGCGCCCGCCTATAATTAGCTTTTTAGTATTCATTCTTGTCTATGGCGCATCGATGGTTTCCAAGATGTTAAGAGCATTGATCCCCCAACATCAGTTGAATATAAATACCACAGACACAGTGAAGTTATTGATGGGGGTAGTTGACTCCCGTTTAGCTTTGGTTCTTGGACGGCTAATCTCCCGTAAATTTATTTTGGCGATCATTCTGTTTATTTGCTTTGCCTTCGAGTCAATAGCCCAAGCCACAATGACCACATCCGGGCAAGAAACTTCAATTTCACAGCGCGATTGTCAGCAGGGACAGATCAGCGACCTATGGCGAAAAAAGGATAAAGAACCAAAACCAGTTAAAAAGTTCAGCGCTCTGCTTTATCCCAATATCAGTTCGAACCCGTCAAATGGTTTCCTTTTTGGTGCAGGGGGAGTTTTTGGATGGTATTTTAATCCCATGCATTTAACGAAGGTTTCAGGCGGCGTTGTTTCGGTCGCCTATACAACTAAAAATCAACTCATAATTTTCATTAAAACAAACTCTTATACCAGTAACGACAATATGTTTCTCCAGGGCGACTGGCGGTTTTACCTTTACAGTCAGCCTACCTTTGGACTAGGCACCAATGCGCCCGACACGGTTGCATTGCCTTCGACCATCCATTGGATGGGTGCAGACACAAAGGACTATAACGGGGCTTACCCCATGAAATACAACTACATTAAACTTAATGAAATTGTTAACTTTAAAATCATTACTAATTTATACATTGGGGTTGGGTATCAACTTGATGACTACTATTCGATCAATGATCAACTTTTAAAACTTGACACAATTCCAATGCAAGTCACCCCCCATTATCTCTACTCAAAAAAACACGGGTTTGATACGACTCAATATGCCATCTCAGGGCTCAGTTTGAATGTCTTATATGATTCGCGCGACAATTTGATCAATCCATACAAAGGGATCTACGCAAACATCAATTACCGGTATAATTTTACATTTCTCGGGAGCAGTCAGGAATCCTCCTCATTATGGACCGAATTCAGGACCTACGTCGGCCTGTCGAAGAAAAATCCCAGGCACCTTATTGCCTTCTGGCTGTTTGGCGATTTTATAATGACCGGGCATATACCATACCTCGCACTGCCTTCCCTTGGTGAGGATCAACGGGCCCGTTCAGGGAGAGGATATGTAAACAGCCGGTTTCGGGGAGAAGACCTGATTTATGGTGAAGTAGAATATCGTTTCCCAATCCTGCCTTGCTCACAGATTCTGGGAGGGGTATTCTTCATCAATGCAACAACCACTTCTAACCGGGACAGAAATGTTGGCATCTTTAAGTACATTCAACCAGCAGTTGGAATCGGCCTTAGGGTAATGGTCAATAAATATTTCCGGACAAATGTGAACTTTGATTTTGCAATCGGCGGCCAATCTAAAGGCTTTTATTTAAATGGACAAGAAACATACTGAAAATTTTTGAAATTATTCAAGCAATATGCAGCGTTACTTCCTGGGCTTTTTTCTCATCCTTTTTTGCTTTCCACAGGCAATGAGCCAGAATCCCCAGGTTACTCATGATAGTATTGCTTTTGTAGAAAAGACACTTAAAAGGGTCAACAAGAATGTTAATTTCACCATTGTACCCGGGCCGACCTTTGGCTCTTCACAAAAGCTTGGTTTCGCAGTACTGCCTATGGTTGTTTACAATATAAACAAATCGGACAGCATTTCACCACCATCCTCAACGGCAGTGCTGTTCTATTTTGATTTTTACGGAAGTTGGGTAGCAGCGCTGAAACAAAGCATTTACTGGAATCAGAATAAATGGAGGGCGTTTATCACCATTGGATATGGAGACTTGCAACTGAAATTCTATGGCATCGGTCAGGATAAAGCCATCATTCCAAATAATGATTCAAACTATGTCTGGAGTCAGCAGAAAGAGATGGATGTTGTTGTGACATGCTTCAGAAAAATATATAAAGGAGTATATGGTGGCCTAGAATTTCGTTATACCCAGTCGAATCTTCAGGGATCGGATTCAACCAGTGAAGCTATCCTGAACCAGTCGGGTCTTCCTCTTGGTAAAATCACCCAGGCAGTGGTTGTCCCTACATTTGTGTGGGATAATCGCGACAACATTTTCTGGTCAACAAGAGGGTACTATGCAAGTGTAAACTTTCAATATTCCAACAAGATATTCCTGAATTCTAAAGATTATTCAGTTGTTTCAGGATGGTTTAACGGTTATCACAACCTGATGAAACAAAACAACAGGTTAATCCTTGCCTGGCATTTCTATTTTCAATCAAGTTGGGGAGATTTACCCTATCGCGTTTATGCCAACTATTGCCGTGGTGACAATGCCACCGGTTATACTGGGGGCAAGTATGTGAATTTTTCAGAACTCTCAGCCCAAACGGAAATTCGATACGATTTATGGAAGTATATTGCCCTCGGAGGCTATATTGGAACTGGTAAGATATTCACTACTTACAATGTTTTCGGACAATCGGCATGGCTAAATTTCACAGGTCTTAGACTCTATATCAACATCATTCCCTATCGTAACATCAGGTTAAAACTTGAAGCAGCCAAGGGACGTAAAGATTATGGCTTCTATATTGGGATAGGGCAGGGGTTTTGATCGATTAATCTATCCTGCTAATTGATCACAATCAACTTTGTGAATTCGTGTCGGTTCAGTGATTCTTTGATCCTGATAAAATAAACCCCGGCAGAAAAAGATGAGGGCAGATCAAAACGCATCAAATTTCATGAGGAGCAGATGATAGAATAAATCACCCTGTGATACTGTAAATCCTGCAAGGATGGCTTTATCATCCGGTGTTAGCTGCAAGTCGTAAAATTCATCATCGGTATTCCCCAGGTTAAGGTTGATGATGCCATCGGAGTCACAAATAGTAATGATAAACGCCTGTAAATAAGTTATTACAGGCGTTTTTATTGACACTGTCTCCTTTTTGTCCGCTTTTTAAATTTTTCCGGGCTGAATCCATCCTGAACCATATCTGAAACAGAACTGAAATTTATTTTTCTCATTTGCATTACGGAAAAATAAACTTACACCCGAACCTCAGATCTGCACCGGAGAAGTTCAGTGAAACAGGTTCGTGATCCTCGTAAGCATTGGTAAAGGCAACCCCCTGCTCATCAGTGAGAGTTTTGATCCTGGCATATCTTCCATTCAGAACCAACTCCAGTTCAAGAAAGTGCCAGGGGACAAAGGTGAGCCCGACTGTGCCATGAAAGGACCAGGTCGTTCCTTTGAATGTCCTGGTATTTTCAAGGTAGGTATAAGCCCCGTACAACTGCTCATAACCGGATATGGATTCCGTGAATCGCCCCTCCATGAAACCTATTCCGCCTCCGACGATTAAAAAAGCATTCTTTTTTTTCGATCCCGGAACGTACAGCAATGACACACCCGTTTCATTATAAGATAGCTGGAATTTATAGGTAGCCTTAATCGAATGCTTCGCAGCTATACCTCCGGGTGCCTCATCAAACAAAACCTGAAGGGGAAAAGCGTAAAAATGGTCACTGTAGGGTTCCAACTGGAGAAGGTTCAGTACCCTGAATTCAGCCTTCATGGTATAGCCATAGCCCCAATGCATCTCTTTTGGTTCATTTCCCGGGTTAAAACCAAAGAACTCGTCCTTGATCGAGCCATAGAGATCCCGGGTATACTTGTTGATGTCGGTCGGGAAAATAAGACAAAGCATGCCCTGTGCACCTATTCCTCCACGGATGGAGGGTCTGTCCTCCTGTTTTTGATTCCCGTTCGCGGAGGCTGAATTTTGAATGGTGTCTGAAGAAAACGAAGCAGGGCATCCGGCTATAAATAGCATTAATGTGAAAACCACCGATCTCATAGATTTACGCATTAAGTTTTAAGTTGTTCATATTCAATATTTAAACACCTTCAATTCATTATTCATAAAAAACAACGGATAAAAATAGTAAAATCGTTTTGTAAAACCGTTTTTTTCTGATCGTGCTTTCCGGAAAAACTCTGCCGTTATGTTTTGGGACCTCGTCACTCAGTATTGCGTGTGATACATTGCATGATCCTGTTTATTTGTACTTTTACCGGGAGAAATAAAAAAAATGAGGATGAAACATCTGTTGATTGCCTTTTGCCTGGTTGTATTGGTGCAAAGTGCCACCAGGGCGCAAACCACCTGGAAAGCATCGGACTATAAGCCTGAACCTTACCGCAAGGTGATGATCCTTGCCAAAATATCGGATCCGGTTGCCAGGAAACAACTCGAAGATTTTACCGTAAAATTTCTGACCGACAAGGGAATCATTGCGATACCGGCTTACTCGAATGTAAAACAGGCCCATGTGGCATCACGGGAGGCGTTCCTTGTCATCGCGGACTCGCTCCAGGTTGATGCCCTGCTGGTCTATTCAGTAAACGGTGCAGAAAGGCATGCCGAGAGTACCCCGACTGTGAGTGTGGGTGTGGGAGTGGGCATGTACGGAGGCTATGCGGGAGCCAGTGTTCCGATCGCCGGAGGTACTAAAATGGTTACTGTTGTTAAACTCAGTGTGGATTTCTACAACAGGGCATCCAAAGATGAGCAATGGTCCCAGCAGCTCAGCGGAACTCTGGAGGGTGGCACAGACAAACTGGCATATACTTTTGCAAAGGGTACCGTGAAAAACATGATCAAAGACGGGCTGTTTATTAAAAAGAAATAGGAGCAAATAGGGTCTTTTACAATCCGCCGGGGATGGTCAACACTGCCGGATTGTGTCAGCCTTAGAGATGAACGGATATTATTAGTGTGACTATTTAATAGATGTATTAAATCAAGGTTGCAGACTCAGGGACGAAGACTCTTTAAAATAACAGTTACATGTTCGCGCCTTCTGTTTTCAATAAGTTTTTGAAATTCCGTCCCTGTCAACCCGGTTATTGCCTGCAGAACGGGACCCGACATAAATAATGCCAGGTTCAGGGAAAGGATGGTTAACATCAGGTCCATTGCTGTCATCGGACGCACGCTGCCTTTTTCAATTTCCACTTTTAACTCTTCATCTATCGCGGAAAAAAGAGGTTTGTACATGCCCCCGGTCTTATCTTTCAGCAGACTGAGCCTCCCGGGATTTGTATTCAGTTCGTTGAAGAAGAGAAACGGCAGTTTCGGATTTGCCCTGAGGATATCGAAATGGGTCTCAATCTTCTTCCGAATTTTCTCTTCGAACGGAATGTTGTCATCCATTTTATCCAGGAACGCAGAAATAAAAACAGTGGCGCTCTTTTCGAAAATGGCGTCGAACAAACGGTCTTTGGTGCGGAAGTAATAATGAACCAATGCCTGGTTGCATCCGGCAACCCGGGCAATTTCGGTCGTCGAGGTCAGGGCGAATCCCTTTTCAAGGAAAAGTTTTTCGGCTGTCTCAAGGATGGCCTGTTCGGTGGTCTGATCTTTTTCCGGTTTCAAGATGGCGTATTAAATGAGATATTTAATAGTGGTATTAATTATGCAAATTAATACTATTCAAATCAAACAACCAAATTTTTGGAGGTAATTTTTTTTTGATTGATCACAATTATACCATTTATAGATCATGTTATTGCAGAAAGCCTTGCTCATTCCTGGTCGGGATTTGTTTCAGTAAGCTTCTGTCTTTGTATCAGCTTCTATCTTTGTTTAGACTTCGTATATGCTTTGTATAAGCTTCCTATACGCTTCCTATAAGCTTCGTATAAGCTTCCTATAAGCTTCGTATATACTTTGTATTAAGCAAGGATTGAACTGGAAGAGTCTGTAAGCAATTATGCTCTATTCCCGTTTGACATGAAAAGGGAATAATCTATTATCACAGGGTGAGGACCTGTTTTTATTTAATAATTTCCCTTGGCTTCCGCACCCGTTACCACCGCAACGCTGGCACCACAGCCGAGCCTGCTCGCACCGGCATGGATCAATGCAACGGCCTGGTCAAATGTCTTGATGCCTCCGCTTGCTTTTACCCCCATGCCTGGTCCGACGATCCGGCGCATAAGGGCAACATCATGCACCGTAGCGCCGCTGCCTGAAAATCCGGTGCTTGTTTTCACAAAATCGGCACCCGCTTTTTTGGAAATTTCACAGGCGATGATTTTTTCCTCATCGGTGAGCAATCCTGTTTCCAGGATCACTTTTAAAATGGTTGTGGTCCTGCAGGCGCGTTTAATCGCCCTGATGTCTTCTTCGACCAGTTTTAAATTGCCCGACTTCAGGGCCCCGACATTTATCACCATGTCCAGTTCCACGGCACCGTTGCCGATGGCATTCCGGGCTTCAAACGCCTTGCTGCGGGTATCCATTTCGCCAAGCGGGAAACCGATGACAGAACATACCCTGACAGTTGTTCCCCGCAGTTTTTTGGCAACGAAAGGAACCCAGGAAGAATTCACACAAACCGACTTGAACTTATAGGTTACCGCTTCGGCACAAAGTTGTTCAAATTGCGGAATCACTGCTTCTGGTTTTAACAGCGTATGGTCAATATAGCCTGCCAGTTCGGAAGCCGATATCCTGTGGGATGCAGCCGGTGAAGCAGCAATACCGGGGTTCTTTTTTTCCTGGGAATCTGACTGCTGGTTAAGCCTTTGCATCACTTCCCTGGTAATCCTGTCTATTAATTCGTTCTGATCCATCCTATTTTCCTTCCCTTTCTATAGTCATCATTTTGTTTATCCTCGGCCAGTGCCTGCCGCCTTCGAATTTTGTTTCAAGCCACAATTTTGCCATGGCGCAAAGCTCCTCTTTCGGATGCTGTGCCGTGCCCATGGTCAGAATGTTTGCATTGTTGTGTTCACGGCTGTTGACGATGGTTTTCGTACTCCAGCATAAAGCGGCCCTTATTCCGTGAACTTTATTGCAGACCATGGATGAACCTATTCCCGCTGCATCCAGCATGATTCCACATTCACATTCCCCGCTCACCACTTTCCTGGCCACGGCCACTGCAAAATCGGGATAATCAACCTTCACATTGCTGTTGGTTGTTCCGACATCGACCATTTTATACCCAGCGCTTTCGAGATAGCGCTTCAGCATCTCCTTCGCATCGTACGACCCGTGATCGGCACCGATGGCAACTTTCCCGACACGGGCATGTGCGTTGATCCCGCTTTGTTTATCCTGACCGGTTATCATGCGTCTGTATTTCTTTAACCTTCTCAAAGCAATTTATACATTTGAATCATGGTGAATTTCATCCACGATCCCTGCGATCACAGATTTTACGGTAAAAGTTTCCGGTTCGCCCAGGATCAGCCTGGCAGAGCCTCCTTCCTCCATCACCAGAACGATATCTCCGGCACCCGCCTGTAAGGTATCCACCGCAAGAAAAGATTTCCCGCCCGGTTTTCCGTCGGGGGTGATGGGCTGAACAATCAGGATCTTTCTTGATTCATAGCCAGAGGCTTTGATAGTAGAAACTACGTTCCCGGTAACTTTTGCCAGTATCATCTTTTATTTTCCAGAAAAATGTTGTCGACTATTCCAACAATTGCCGCATCGCATGGGTTCATCATTGTTTCAAGGACCCTGCCAGCCTCTTTGCTCGTTTCATAACAGACCAGGTCACCCGGTCCCGACCTGATCGTATCGAAGGCCACAAGGGGGTCGCCGAAGGGTACCAGGTTTTCATCAACCGGTTGAACCAGCAGCAATTTAACTCCTTCGAACGACTCCACTTTTTTCGTGCTGACCACCCTGCCGGTGACCCTTCCTAATTTCATGTCAATTTGTTTATTTTAATCGTAAGGCCAGGTTTTCCTGCTGCCGGAAACCGTTCCCCTGTCATCCCAATTTAAATGATCCTGAAATAATCGACCAGGGTGCAACGCCTTTCCCTGGTGAAGGTCCTGGCCCTCGTGACACCCTCGCCCGTAGGACTTGCAATGGTAAATGAGGCAAAGCCCGCGCCACCATGGCCAAGCCCGGCATAACTGGGGCCGTTTTTGATAAATATCGAACAATTCATCGCTTTGGCCATCTTGCTAAGTTTTGCGATGTTGAGCGAATGCATGATGGCAGTATGCCTGAACCCATGTTCACATTCGACTGCAAGATCAATGGCTGCATCGGCATCGGTCACCCGCACCAGGGGCATGACAGGCATAAGTTGTTCGGTCCACACGAGCGGATGTTCCCGCCCCACCTCGCAAAGCAAAAGCCTCGTGGATGGCGGGACCTCCAGCCCGATTTCCCGGGCAATAAAATCTGCATTTTTTCCGATGTATCTCTTTTCGGCAGCACCTTCTTTCCCCGGACCTCCCGGATCGCAGATGACGAGCCTGGTTATTTTTTCAACCTGTTCCGCATTCAGCTCGAAGGCCCCGTTTTTCTTCAACTCTGTCTTTAACCGGTCGGCAACAGAGGCCACGACGATAATTTCCTTTTCACAGATGCAAATGACATTGTTGTCGAAACCGGCTCCGTTCACAATGTCTCTGCCGGCTTTTGCCAGGTCGGCAGTTTCATCCACCACACAGGGTGGATTTCCGGGTCCGGCGGCAATCACCTTTTTCCCGCTGTTCATTGCAACCTTCACCACCGCAGGACCTCCGGTGACCACCAGGATTGCGATGCCGGGATGAGACATCAGGGCTTTTGCAGAATCAATGGTAGGTTCATCGATACAGGCCAGCAGATTTGCCGGTCCGCCTGCTTCGGTGATTGCCTGGTTGAGAAGCGTGATCAGAAAGGCGGAGACTTTTTTGGCCGAAGGATGCGGATTAAAAACCACTGCATTCCCGGCAGCGATCATCCCGATGCTGTTGCTGATGA
>Ga0118677_10005674_pt1 | contig 21678 bp, 20 predicted proteins | sample AliMusrvi5mmetaG_FD_86154 | JGI IMG/M metagenome (GOLD analysis project Ga0118677, IMG submission 86154)
ATAGCCCATTGGCCGATACGCGGGCAATGCCGACGATCTTGCCGCGAAAGTCGTTCAACTGCTCGAAGATCGGGAACTGGCCTCGCGAATGGCGCACCGCGCCCGCGTCGAGGTGGAAACCAACTGGGACATGCCGGTGATCACCCGCCGCCTCGTTGACAAATATCAGGAGTTGCTGCTGCGAAAATCCGGCGTTCCGGCCGACTCTACTTACCGGCCATCGCCTGCAGTTTCTTCGCCAGCCGTTCGGCGCGGCGATTGAGGCTCTTGCCGGAAACCGTGCGCGCCGGCTTCTCGTAATCCGACCAGATCACTTCGCGCGATTTGGCATCCACCAGAAACACCGTGCCTTTGGTTCCGCTCGACCGGAAGGAGTGGTGCGGGGCTTCCGAATCGTCCGGATCTTCGTCCCGGGGATGGAGCTTCGCCAGCGACTGCTCGAACGCCTCTCCCAGCCGGTCCGTCAGAACCGTATCGGCCAGCTTCGGATCCGCCACCACCTGCATCACGTGGTCCTGCGTGATCTGCGACGCCAGGTACTGGTCCAGCCCGGCCGCCATCGGAAACACATAGACGGAACGGCTCACGGGACGCTGCCCGAGGGCTACGCTACTCAAAACGAACAGAACGGGAAACCATTTCATTACAATCACAAGTGTACAGGTGATAACCGCTGTCATTCCCGTCCATAACCGCGCCGACCTGCTCGACCGTCTGCTGCGGACCCTGCACGCCCAGTCGGCGCCGTTCGCCGAGATGATTGTGGTCGATAACGCTTCGACCGACGACGCTGTCGAAGTGGCCCGGCGCCACGGCTGCCGTGTCATCCGCGCCGGCGAGAACCTCGGCTTCGCCCGGGCCGTGAACATCGGCTGGCGTGACGCCACAACGGAGTGGGTCGCCATCCTCAACAGCGACGTGGAACTGGACACCTGCTGGCTCGAGCGTCTTCTCGCTCACGACGAAGGCGCTGCCTTTGCCACCGGACTGATCCTCCGCGCCTCGGACCATACCGTGGTCGACGGCACCTACGATCTGGTAACGCGCGCCGGTTGCGCGTGGCGCGCGGGCCATGGCGAGCCTCGCGCCGCCTCGCCCGGCCTGGCCTCACCCATTGCTATCGCACCGGGCACGGCCTGCCTCTTCCGTCGCGAGATTCTGCAAAGAATGGGCGGCTTCGACGAAACGTTCGGATCTTACCTCGAAGACGTCGATCTCGGCCTCCGCTGTCTCCGCGAAGGACTCACCGGTGTTTATGTGCCCGATGCCATCGCCTGGCACCACGGCAGCGCGACACTCGGACGCTGGAACCCGGCCGTCGTCCGCCTCATCTCGAGGAATCAGTTGTTGCTCGTCTCGCGGCACTACGACCGGCCTCTGTTCCGTTCGTGTCTGCGAGCCATACTATCGGGACAGTTGCTCTGGGGCCTGGTCGCGTGGCGTCACGGCGCCGCCCTTGCCTGGCTGGCCGGTAAGCGGGACGGACTCCGGGGCTTCCGGCTGGCTGGCCGTCCGAACGCCCGGGTCCGGGAATTCCTCACCGCCTCCGAAAGGGAGATCGAGGCCCGCGCCACCGGCTCTTACTGGCGCTGGTATTTTCTTCTGTCCTCGCAAAGCGCCTCCCGAAGTGCCTCCCGGACTGCGGCGAATTGACACATGGCCCGTGTCGCAATCGTTATCGTCACCTACAACTCGGCATCGGAAATCGGCGGCTGCCTCGATGCGCTCGCCCCGCTCTCCGACGTCGAGATCCTGGTTGTCGACAACGCCTCTTCGGACCCGACCCGCGATGAGGTGAAGCGCCGCGGCGTTCGCCTGCTCGCCAACGCCGACAACCGCGGCTTCGCCGGAGCGGTGAACCAGGGAGTACACGCCACCTCCGCGCCATTCGTGCTTTTATTGAATCCTGATGCGCATCTGGAGTGTGGATTAAGCGCTCTGGAATCCGAGTTCTCAGACCCTCGGACGGGCGCGGCGGGAGGTCTGCTCACCGGCTCCGACGGCAAGCCCCAGAGCGGTTTCATGGCCCGGAATCTGCCCACTCCCGCTGCCCTGCTTCTGGAAGTTCTCGGCATCAATCGCCTCTGGCCGGCCAACCCTGTCAATTGGCATTACCGGTGCTTAGGAGTAGATGCAAACAACCGGTGTCCGGTGGAACAACCGGCCGGAGCTTTCCTCATGTTCTCGCGGGAAGCCTTCGGAAAAGTGGGTGGTTTCGATGAGCGGTTCCGGCCTGTGTGGTTCGAGGATGTGGATTTCTGTGCCAGGCTGAAGCGCGGCGGTTACCGGGTGTTCTTTAATCCGGAAGCAGTCGCAAAACATACGGGAGGTCACTCTGTTAGTACTCTCCCGCTGGAGATTCGGCAACTATATTGGTATGGTAGTCTTCTTGAGTATGGAGCGAAACACTATCGCCCGTTGATATTCCGGGTTTTGTGTTTCGCTGTTGTCTCCGGAGCAGTGGCTCGCGCGGTTCCTGCAATGCTGAGGGCTGGAAGCGCGCGCGGCGTTTTGAAAGCGGTTGCTGTCCATGGTGCCGTTGTCCGTCTTGCTATTGGCTGGATTTTTCGGCCGGTGCCTGGCGAATGTTCTACTGTGTTCTGACGTGACAATTGATCTTGCTTGAAATGATCTTGCGTGAAAATTCATGAGTGGAGCAGGCCCGCGCGTACATGTCCCGTAGCGACTTCGTTTCGGTAACGATCGTCACATACAACAGTGGCCGCTTTATTAAGCGTTGCCTTGAATCGGTCCTTGATCAGAACTATCCGCTCAGGGAAATCATCGTCATTGATAACAACTCCAGCGATGGCACCATCGATATTCTCGAGCCCTTCGAGGATCGCTGCAGAATCGTCTACAACGAAGAAAACATCGGTTTCGCCGCTGCTCAGAATCAGGCGATCGGACTTTCCAGTTCCGAGTGGGTGCTGACGCTCAATCCGGACGTCCTGCTGTTGCAGGGTTTTCTCGAAGCTCTGGTCAACGCGGGCAACCTCGATCCGAAGGTCGGCACCGTCTGCGGGAAACTGCTGACCATGACGGCGGGCTTCGACTTTCCCGAAGAGCCTCTGGTCGATTCCACCGGCATCTACTTCACCCCCAATCTCCGCCACCTCGACCGCGGCAGCCTGCAGGTGGATAACGGGCACTTCCGCAACTACGAATACGTCTTCGGAGCCACGGCCGCGGCGGCCTTGTACCGCCGGGAAATGATCGAAGATATCGCGATCGGCGGCGAGTTCTTCGACGAAGATTTCTTTGTTTATCGCGAAGACGCCGATGTCGCCTGGCGCTCGCAGCTCATGGGCTGGCGATGCCTCTATGCGCCGTACGCCAAGGGCTATCACGTTCGGAAAGCGCTGCCAGGCAATCGGCGCGCGTTGCCCGCCGAGATCAACATGCACTCGGTGAAGAACCGGTTCCTGCTGCGGATCAAAAACATGACGCCGGATCTCTACCGGCGGAACTTCTTCTCCATCACCGTTCGCGATATCGTTGTCGTCTCGTGCTGCCTGCTGTGGGAGCACACGTCCCTGCGCGCGTTCCCGTTCCTGTTCCGGAACTGGCGAAATATCTGGGCCAAGCGGCGTGAAATCATGAGCCGCCAGCGCGTGGATGACGCGTACATTGCCAGTTGGTTTAATTTCGAGCCGGTCAGTAAACCCGCTCCGAAGAAATTCGCCGCTGCGCTGACTCCTCCCAAGCCGACTCGGCGTTAGGGCGTCAGACAGTCGGTGTTTATTGCGATCCTCGGCACACGGGGAATTCCTGCGAATTACGGCGGTTTCGAAACCTTTGCCGAAGAACTGTCCACGCGGCTCGCGTCCCGAGGTCACCGCGTCCGCGTCTATTGCCGGGCGAAGCATTCCTCGGCCACCTACCAGGGCGTCGAACTCGTCTATCTGCCGACCATTCGCCACAAATACCTCGACACGCTGGCCCACACGTTCCTCTCGACTCTCCACCTGTTCTTTCACCGGACCGACGTCGCGCTCTACTGCAATGCAGCCAACGCGGTGTTCACGATCCTGCCGCGCCTGAGCGGCGTGCCGGTGCTGCTGAATGTCGACGGCATCGAGCGGAAGCGGAAGAAGTGGAACGCGCTGGCGAAAGCGTGGTATCGCTGTTCCGAAGTTCTGTCGACCATCTTCCCGACGGCGTTCGTGACCGACGCCGAGGCGATCCGCCGGTACTATCGGGATGAGTACGGCAAGGAGTCGCGCTTTATCGCCTATGGCGCCGATCCGCGCCGGGTGCCCAGCATGGGCGTTCTGGACGAACTCGGGCTGCAGCCCCTGCGCTTCTTCCTCTACGTCAGCCGGATGGAACCGGAGAACCGCGGCCTCGAAGTGCGGCTCGCCTTCGAGCAGGTGGTGACGGACCTGAAGCTCGCTCTGGTCGGTGATGCGCCGTATGCGCACGAGTACATCCGGAAGGTTCGGGATACGGTCGATCCACGTGTCGTCCTGCCAGGGGCGATCTACGGCCTTGGCTACAAAGAACTCGGGTCGTGGTGTTTCGCCTATATCCACGCGACGGAGGTGGGCGGGACGCATCCGGCGCTGATCGAGGCCATGGGGCGTGGCTGTCTGGTGATCTATCTGGATACCGACGAGAACCGCGAGGTCTGCGGCGACGCCGGGCTGGCCTATGACGATCAGGCGGGGCTCACCGAGCGCCTGCGCCAGGTGCTCGCGATGACGGAAGCCGAGCGCGAAGCCTTCCGCGCACGCGCCGTACAGCGCGTGCGCGAGCGGTACGACTGGGATGTCGTCACAACGGAGTATGTCAACCTGCTCTCGGCCCTGCGACAATAACGGTTCGTGCGAGAGTCCATTCCAGCTCGTTGTTACGTGGAAATCTCCCGATCCCGGATTGCGGCGAATTACCGCGCGGTCCGCCATGCCATCGGCGCGTCGGCCGGTATCATCGGCGTCGTGAAAGCGGACGCGTACCGCCATGGCGCGGTGGAGGTGGCGCGTGTGCTGGTGGGCGAGGGCGCCGAATGGCTGGCGGTCAGTTCCGTGGAAGAGGGCGTCACGCTGCGGACCGCGGGCATTCCCGGCCGCATCCTCGTGATGGCCGGCGTGATGGGCTGGGAGCGGCAGGCGCTCCGCGAGTTCCGTCTCACGCCCGTGGTGCACTCGCTCGACGAACTTCCGTTTTTGCAGCAGGAAGGGCCGCTCGACGTCCACCTGAAGATCGACACGGGCATGGACCGGCTGGGAACGCGCGCTTCGGCAGCGGAGATCGCGGCGGCTCTGGCAGCCGCCCCGCTGGTCCGCGTGGAAGGCCTGATGTCGCATTTCGCGTCCGCGACGGATTTCGTCTCGTCCCAGACCGAGGAACAGATCGCGGCGTTCCGGAAGATGGCCGCGGAACTGGCGGTGCGGGGCATCCATCCGCCGCTGATGCACTTCTCGAGCACCAACGCGATCGCTTATCCGCGAAGAAAAGCCTGGTTGTCCCTGGTGCGGCCCGGACATGCGATTTACGGGTACGTTTCGCCCGCGCGCGGACCGGCTCCCGCGGCCGTGTTCACGGTGAAACCGGCACTCACATGGAAGACCCGGATCGTCACCGTGAAAGATGTGCCGGAAGGAGCCAAAGTCGGCTACGGCGGATCGTTTACCGCGCCCGCTCCGATGCGCCTCGCGGTGCTCGCGGCGGGCTACGCGGATGGCGTGCCGCACCGCCTGTCGAACAAAGGCAAAGTGATTGCCGGCGGAAAATTCGCGCCCATTGTCGGAACCGTCTCCATGGATCTGACCACCATCGACATTACTTCATCGCCCTTTCTGCGGCCAGGCGATGAAGTGACTCTCCTGGGGCGCGAAGGCGAAGTCTCGCTGGACGCGCAGCAGATCGCGAAGACGGCCGGAACCATCTCTTACAACGTGCTGTGCGGTATCAGCGCGCGGGTGAAGCGTTTTTATACGGACTGAGGAATTTGTACGGACTAAGGAAGATAGTGGGCCAGGCCGCCCCTGTACGGCCTGGCTTCTTTCGAGTGCGCACTGCAGACCCCTGAGGCACCCTCGAAGTCTCATTGTGCAGCCGGGGAGCGTGCAGGGTGGTTGGCGATCTGTAAAACAGTTGTAAAATCCGCGACGCCGGCGCTCAGGCATTGACGAACGACCCGCGCCGAAGCAGTTCGCGGGCTTCGCCGGGGGGGACGGGCAACGAAAACAGGTTGCCCTGAACGGTATTGAAGCCCACCCGTCGCACGATGGCGAACTGCGCTTCAGTTTCAACGCCTTCCGCGACGACGCGCAGCGAGAGCGTTCTCGCGAGGTTGACCATCCCGACCACCAGCGGCAGACTGCTGGGCCGGGCGTCGAGGTCGCGCACGAAGACCTGATCGATCTTGACCACGTCCACGGGCAACTGGTGAAGATACTGCATGGGTGAATAGCCGGTGCCGAAGTCGTCGAGCGCCACATGGATGCCGCGGGCGCGGATCCGGTTGAGCAGGCCGGCTGGGTCGCCCGTATCTTTGACCAGAGCGGTTTCGGTAAGTTCGAGTTCGAGGCGTCCGGGATCGATGCCGGTCTCGCGGATCACCTCCATAACGTAATCCTCGAAGCCGGGGTGCGCCAGCTGCATGACGGAGACGTTGACGGCGATCCGGATATCGGGGTAGCCATCGTCGTGCCATTCCTTCATCTGGCGGCAGGCTTCCCGCAGGACCCACGCGCCGATCTCGACAATGAGGCCGCTCTCTTCCGCGATCGGAATAAACTCACCCGGCGGCAACTCCTTTTCGAAGCCCTCGATACGGAGCAGCGCCTCGAAAGCCTCCAGTTTTCCGTCGAGCGTGTATTGGGGCTGGTAGCGAAGCCGGAAACCGGTGTTCTTGAGCGCTTCCCGGAGCCGGTCTTCGATGTTCTGAGGACGGGAAGCGGCTTCCGTCATACCGGCCTCGAACAACTGGATCTGGTTCTTGCCGGAGCCCTTGGCGCGGTACATGGCGGCGTCCGCGGCCGCCATGAGGGCGCCGGGTTCGCGGGCGTCGTCGGGGAAGACGGCGATACCGACGCTCATGGTGGCGAACACATTCTTGCCTTCGATCCGAACAGGGGATTCGAGAGTGCGCAACAGATCCCATCCGCGGATCTCGGCCTCGCGCTTATCGGAGAGTCCCGGGATCAGGACGATGAACTCATCCCCGCCGATGCGGGCGATGGTTTCGTTGTCGCGCAGGCCGCCGCGGAGCCTCTCGGAGATCTGTTTCAGGAAGAGATCGCCGGTCTGGTGGCCCCAGGTGTCGTTGATGCGCTTGAAGCGATCGAGGTCGATGAAGAGCACGGCCACGCGGGCGCCGGAACGGTCGCTGTCGAGGATCTCCCGGCTGAGCCGCTCGCCAAAGAGGAGGCGGTTGGGGAGCCCGGTTAAGACGTCGTGCCGGTACTGATGAGAGAGTTCACGGGTGCGTTCGGCCACGGCGTTTTCGAGGGCATGGCGGACCGCTACTTCCTGCTGGTTTCTGCGGCGGAGCAGGTAGCCGGCAAGGATGACTCCGAACACGATGCAGCTCAGGGTGAACCACCCGGTTCGCCACCACGGAGCGAGCACGCGGAAGTTGAGCACGGCGGGCGTTTCCGTCCAGCCGGTTCGCGAGTCGCGGGCCTCGACTTCAAGCCGGTAGGAGCCGGGCGGTAAAGCCGGAAACTGCAGTTCGCGGTCGGGCGTTTCCTTCCACGATGAGACAACCGGGGTCAGGCGATAGCGGAACATCAGATCGCGATCGCGGCCAAACCGAAGAGCGGTGAACCGGGCGATGAGCGCTTCGGAAGAGTACCTGATGTCGAGCGGGTGGGAGAGATCCATTTCGGACCTGCCGTTGAAGACGCTGGTAAAGACGGTCTGGGGCGGCCCGGGCTGCACGGGATGGGCACGCGGCAGGAAGCGCGACAGGCCCCCGGCAGTGCCGATCAGAACGTGGCCGTCGGCTTCAGAGGCAAAGGCATGCAGGTCGCAATCGTCCCAGATGAGTCCGTCGTGGTGGTCGAAGCGGTCCCACCGTCCGGTGATCTGGTCGAGCACAAGGACGCCGAGGTTCGTGCCGGCCCAGAGGCGGTTTCTGACGTCGAAGCCCAGAAAATAAGTGATGTCGGTGGCGCGGCCCGAATGGGGGTTGAAGTGATCGAAGAGCGCCTTGCAGGCCGGGTCGAAGCGCAGTCTCGTGATGGTTCCGGCCAGCCGGTAACCGAGCCAGACCACCCCGGCTGCGTCGGACGCGAGCGAGACCACGGCCTCACTCACCAGTCCGTCCTGTTTCTTGTATTGACGCCAGTTGCCGCCGGAGAATTGCCAGAGACCGGTTTTGGCGCCCGCCCAGATATCTCCGTTGGGCGTTTCGAGCAGGGCCCAGCAGCGCTCGGCGTCAATCTCGATGCGGTGAAACCGGCCGGAGCCGGCCGGGCTCATGAAGACACCGTTCTCCGTGCCGGCCCAGACGTTTTGCGCGCGGTCGATCAGGACGGTATTGGAAGAGTTGGCGGTGAGTCCCGCGTCGCGGCTGAACCAGCGGACGCTGCCGGATTTGGTGTCGAAGCGCGCGACGCCTTTGCCATCCGTGCCGAGCCAGAGAGCGCCGTCGGCGGCCAACTGGACCGCATGGACGGGAAGTTGCCCGAAGGCGCGCTGCTGTTGCCAGTCCCAGGCGAATTCACCGCGTTTTCCGCGGAAGAAGCCGGCTTCGGTGCCGACCCAGAGAGTGTCGGGGCCGACCGGGAGGATTTCATAGACGGTTTCCCCCGTGAGACCGCTTTGGGCCGTGAAACTTTCCCATTCGCTGTACCCAAGCCACTTGGCGAGACCCCGGCCGGCCAGACCGATCCAGACCGAACCTTCGCGATCCTGCAGAACCGAGTAAACGGGGGGAAGAAGACCGGCGGACCGGCCTTCGAGTCGGAAGCGGCCGCCGTCCCGGATGGCGAGTCCGCCGGTCGTGGGGACGAGCAGGCGGCCATCGGAATCGACGCGGGGGCTGCTGCCGGGGCCGAGCGAGGGCAGCGAGGGATCGGCATCCTCAAATACGGACGCGCCGGGGCGCAGAATCAGAAGGCGCCGGTTGTAAGAGACCCAGACATTCCCCTCGTGGTCGCTCACGATGGCCTGAACGCGGGCGCCGGAGAGGCCGGCGGACTCTCCATAGGATTCCACCTTGCCGTTCTCCGACAGGCAAAGCGAATTTCCGCAGCCCCACCAGATTTTGTGGTCCTGCGTGTAGATGCTCTGGACGTCCGGTTTGATGCCAGGCGGCGGCGCGGGTCCCGGCTGCAGGACGAAAGCCCCTTCCGGCCGCGGGGACATCATGAACAGGCCTTCGTCCGTGCCAATCCAGGTGCGGGCGCCGTCCATGACGATGCTGTTATAGCCGTTCACCTTCTTGCCGGCGGGCAGGGCGATCTTCTCAAACTGCTCTCCCCGCAGCCGGAACAGGCCCGACTGGTTGCCGACAAGCACGGTGCCATCCGCGCTTTCGCCGAGGGAAGCGGTGACGCTGGACGGAAGGCCCTGGCTGGGCGTGAACTGCCGGAATCGCACGCCTTCGTAGCGGAACAGGCCGTTTTCGGTGGCTACCCAGATAAAGCCGGCGTGATCCTGGTAAATGGACTTCACCGAGAGATTGGTAAGCCCCTGTTCGATGCCGAAATATTCGAACGCGTACTGCTGGGCGCCCGCCGGAAGGGCGGCGAGAAGGAGCGTAAAGAGGACAGGCGCCAGGCGCAGGGAAGGGCGGAAAGTCATCGGCGAAAGTGCCGGGCCGCTGGACGACCCGGACCAGAAACGCTTACGCGCCAGGTTTGCATGTTGGAAACAAAAGTTAACTAACAATAGTAACCGATGCCGGAACATCAGTTAATCCTCCAGAGCCGGTAGCCATTGGCTTCGGCGATCCGCGTAATACCCCAGTACGGAGCTTTTTCGAGCAGATCGTTCGCTCCGTAAGAGCCGTCGGGTATGAGGATCCAGCGGATGCCCAGGTGCTTGAATTCGTCGGCGACTTCCATCCGGATGGAAGGTCGCGGCGGTTCTTCGTAGTCGTTTTCGCGCGAGCGGAGGGGCGTCCAGACGCCGTTCAGCAGCGCGACGGGGCGCAGCGACGTCCAGCGCTGGTCCACGCTTTGCGAGAGGAGGACACGATCGAGCGTGACGGGGTGGCCGAAGTCGACCTGAAGGAAGAGCCCGGGCGATACGGTCTGGCCGGAGGTCCACCAGGAGACGGGGTTGTTGTCGAAGGCGTAGGGCACTTCCCACGGGTTGGCCGAGGCGGAGAGGCGCCACGAAGGTTCCCGGACGACCTCGGTCTGGCCCAGGGCAAAGCGCATCTCACTGATGCGCAGATCATTATCGACGGCGTTGCGGGTGGCGACGCGAAGCCTGGAGGCGGTGACAGGGGGGAAGTGGATTTCACGATGCCAGGTGCCGGCCAGTTCTTTGGCCTGGCCCATGATGAACAGGAGAAAAGCCCGTCGGCCCAGCGCGGAATCGAAGGTGCCGAGGAGATCGCGGTGCTGGTAGGCCATCTGGCCCATGTCGGGTGAGAAGACTTTCTCGCCGGGGGGCACGAAGCGGTCGAGCAGGAGCCCGGGAGCGTATTCGCGCCACTGGTCGTTCAGAAAGGTTTTCTCGGGAACCACGCGGAAGGCCACGCGGAGGGCGGTGGCAACGGGCGGCCGGTCGATACGCCACTGGTAACCGGGCGACCAGCGATCGATGAAATCGGGCCAGGACAGACCAGCGTGCAGCAGCAACACCGCGCCGCCAAGGGCGGGGCCAACGCGGGGGATCCCGACGATTCCGAAGGCCAAAGCGAGGGCGAGAAAGGGAAGCGCGGGGAGCAGGAAACGCGCGTTGGTGTTCGTCGCGAACGGCAGAACCGCCACAAAAAAGGCGAGCAGCAGCATACGGCCCGGCGCGGTGCGCAGGGCGAGAAGCGCGAGGGGCGCGAGCAGAAACACCGGCCCGAGAACGCCGAACAGTTTTCCGCCAACAACGGCCTGCCAGGGAATTTGCCACCCGGGCACGTCGCTGACATGCTGCATGAGCCGGCGCAGTTCGCTTTCGACCATGGGGTATTGGTACGGATTCGGGAACCAGTGGTTGAAGAGGGGGAAAAAAGGATTTTGGAACTGGATGGCGTCTTTGATGAGCCAGGGCGCGGCCGCAAGGAAGGCGAAGAAGGCGGTGCGGCCGGCGAGGCGGACAGACCGGGACACGACCAACACGTAGAGGACGGCGGCGACCGGGACAGGGCCAGCCGTGATCTTGCAGGCCAGGGCGAAGCCGGCGAGGAGTCCCGCCGGGAGCAGGACGGAATCGGCGCGCTCGGTGCGCCAGATTTCGAGCAGGCTGAAAGCGCCGAAGACGACCGCCGCGGTCGCGACGTCGATGTACGCGATGGTGCCGTCTTTTCCGGCGAGGGGCGCCAGGAAGAAGAGAAGCGCGCCGAGGATTCCGGCGCGGGGCGCGGCATTCCGTTCGGCCCAGGCCCTCATGCCGAAAGGAAGCGTGAGCAGAAAAAGAAGGTGGACCAGGGCGGCGGCGGAGTGGCGGCCGAGAGCGAAAGCGACGAGGAAGAGCATCTCGATGCCTTCGGCCAGTCCGGCGTACATGTTCGTGGAGATGTGGTAGAAGCCGCGGTGGTCGTAATAACGGCTGATGAGGCCGAGGTGATAGCCGGCGCCGTCGGGGCTGGTTTCCGGGGCCATGGCGATGATCAGGTAGAGAAGGCCGAAGACCAGATACGGGATCCCGAAGAGGAGTTTCCAGGCGAGGGTCAGCGGTGCATCGGAGGGCGGGGCTGGTTGTGTCCGCCGGAAGCGGTACGCGGCCAGGATCGGGAGGGCGCCTGCGGTCACCAGCACGGAGGTATAGACCAGATGGGTGGCGGCGAGGCAGAAAACCAGGGTGCTGAAGAGCGCGGCGCCCGTAAGGAATTCGAGGAAGGCGAGCTCGCCGCGGCGGAAAGAGAGGCCGAGGGCACTGAAAAGCAGTTGTCCGCAGGCGCGGCAGGCGGCGTAGACGAAGAGAGCGGCGAAGAGGATGCGCAGAGCGGTCATCGGCCGGGGTCCTGCGCGGTGAGGGGCCGGGTGAAGCCGACGTTATGCAGAAGGATGCAGAGCGGCGGTCCTTCGGGCTGGGGGAGGCAGGGAGCGATGGCGAGGGTCACGCGGGTCTCGGCCGGATCCGGGAGCAGCGCGGGCGCAACGGGGAAGCGGAGGAGCCAGGTGCGGCACTGATCCAGCGTCGCGGACCCGGTCTTGGTGCCGTTGACCAAGACAGTGAGCTGCTGGGGGCCGATTTTGTCGAAAACGACATCGGCCGTGGTGAGTTTGATATCGAGGTCCCAGCCCGAGGGCTGGTCGAGTTTGAAGCGAAACGCGGGATGCGCGGTGGTCCAGGACCAGTCGAGGCCGGGCGCGACGGGCAGAACGCCCCCGATTATGGACGAATTCTGCGCCGTGGCGGCGAAGCCGTCGGATTCCGGGCGAATTTCCAGAATCTGCCGGAGCCGGAATTCGGGCATCGACCGCTGCTGCGGCACCGGAAAACTGACCTCGCGGCAGCCCGCGGCAGTGAAAAACAACGCCGCTATCAGAAAAATTCGCATGGACCGGGTGAAATATAGTGTACCTTTTGTTGCGTAAGGGGTTGTGTTTTCGGCGAATTCGGCCGGGAGAAGGGCGGAACCGGGAACTTTGGGAGGCGCTTCCGATGCGACGCAAAATTTCGCGGATCAGCCGCGGTTTTTGGCGCCCGGCGGCAGGCGCCCGGTTTGGTTTCGAGGAGGGTGCTCCGGGGGCGGCGCATGGCGTTCCCGGAGGCGCGGGATTTTCCGGCGTGAATCGACAGCCTGATCGCTCATTTCGCTCCGGGTGTGGAGCGCGGAGTCGCCGGAGCTGGCGGGCGGTTCTTCGTTTTCAGCGAATGAGAGGCTTCTTTTTGGGAGGCGCCGGCACGTACGAAGATTCTTCGGGCTGTTTATCGGCGAACTGGTCGTCGTCTTTCAGTTCTTTCTTCAGCCGATAGAGTTCGCGCTTCAGCAGCGCTACCGTTTTTTGCGCCTTCGGGTCCTGGTAAATGTTGTGGAGTTCGAGGGGGTCGGCCGTGAGGTCATAACACTCCCACTGATCCTTCTTCCAGAAATAAATCAGCTTGTGCGCGTCGGTGCGGACTCCGTAATGCGCGCGGGTGTTGTGATCGCCGGGATCGTGATAGTAACGGTAATACATGGCATGGCGCCAGTCTTTCGGCGTCTTGCCCTTCCAGACCGGCAGGAAACTGCGGCCCTGCATGTCCCCCGGCGTGGGTTGGCCGGCCAGATCGAGGAAGGTGGGCGCGAAGTCGCAGTTAATGCCGATCGCCTTCGAAGTGCTGCCCGGTTTGATTCCGGCGGGCCAGCGCACAAGGAAGGGCATGCGCAGCGACTCTTCGTACATGAAGCGCTTGTCGAACAGGCCGTGTTCGCCGAGGAAGAAACCCTGGTCGCTGGTGTAAATGACAACGGTGTTGTCCTTGAGACCGTTGTCATCCAGCCAGTCCATCACGCGGCCGACGTTATCGTCGACGCTCTGGACGCAGGCGAGGTAGTCCTGCATGTAGCGCTGGTATTTCCAGTCTTCCAGTTCTTTGCCGGTGAGGGTCTTGCGGACGCCATCCACCACGGTTTCGACTTCGGTTGGCTTCACGGCCATCCATTGCTGCAACGGCGGACCGGAGAGGCCGGGCGGCGGCGGGATTTTGAGATCGCGCCGGGTCATATCGCGGAAGACGGACTGCTGCTGTTCGTGGAGAGCGTCGGTGCGGCCGGCGTAATCGTCACGCAGCGTCTGCGGTTCCGGAATGTGTTTGCCCTCGAACTGTTTGCGGTGCTTCTCGTCCGGAGTCCATTCGCGGTGCGGGGCCTTGTGGTGGGACATGATGAAGAACGGCTTGTCCGCGGGTCGGTTCTTCAGCACATCGAGAGTGAGGTCGGCGATGATGTCGGTAGCGTAGCCCTGGTAGACCGTGGAGCCGTCCTTGTCGTAGAGGGTCGGGTTTTCGTAAACTCCCTGGCCGGGCAGGATGTTCCAGTAGTCGAAGCCGGTGGGATCGCTGCCGAGGTGCCATTTGCCCACCATGGCGGTGTAGTAGCCGGCTTGCTGCAGCATCTTCGCGACGTGGGGTTGCGAGCCATCGAAACGGTTGAAGACCGGCACTCCGTTCAGGTGGCTGTACTTTCCGGTGAGGATGGCAGCGCGGCTGGGGGTGCAGATCGAGTTGGTGACGAAGACGCGGTCCATGCGCATGCCCTGCGCGGCGAGGCGGTCCAGATACGGGGTCTGATTGATTTTGCTGCCGTAACAACTGATCGCCTGAGCGGAGTGATCGTCCGTCATGATGAACAGAATGTTGGGCCGGGCGGCGGCGCCCCGGGCCGATTGGGCCCGGGCCCAGGGCGCCAGAAGGGGTGCCGCTGCAAGGCCGGTGGCGTGGGTCAGGAAGGTACGGCGGGAAGAGGAGATCACGACTCCTCAAAATATTACACGAGTCGCGATTTCCGCGCCCGCCGCCAGGTTACCAGTCCGCCCAATCCGCCCGCGAGAAGGACGAAAGCGCCGGGTTCGGGCGATGCGGCCACACCGCCGCCAACATAGTCCAGAGACTTTGCGGGGGTCGCGACGGCGACGCCGTAATCGATGGCGCCCGTCCCGAAATCGCCGTTGCTCCAGACGTTGACCACCCTGCCGCCCCCGATGTCGAACAGCAGGCCGTAGATATCGAGGAAGCCGCCGTGCACCGGGTAATCGGAGGCGGTCTGCGGTGAGCCATTCGGATAGAAGAGATTGTCGAAACTCAGGCTTCCGTTGTCCTCGTCGGGCAGGCCGGCGGTTACCGCGAACCTGCTGAAGTCACGGGGAGCGAGTAAGTTGGTTGTTTCCGGCGGATCGCGCCGGATGGCTTCGAGCGAAGTAATCGTAGCATTGACAATGTTGAGGCCGTTGTTGGAATCCGAGAAGAAGCCGCTGATGCCGGTGACTTCAAGGGCCTGGGGGTATTTGGAGTCCGCCGCCGCGCCGTAAGCCAGCGCAACCGCTCCACTGACTCCGGGGCCCGTGAAGGTGAAGTTGATGGTTGCGGCGCTCGCCTGCCCGGAGCGTAAAGCCAGCAGGAGAACCGCCGCGGAAACAGTGAGTACATTTCTCAAAGGTTTGACGGGTTCAAAGATTCGCATAGAGGATAAGTGAACGCTTCCTTTGAGTTAGTATTCCAGGAAGGAAAGTAGCACGCACGCACCGGGCGTCAGTTTGATTACGGAGGCCAAAAAAATATCGCGAGCTAAGACCGGATCCGGTGGTAAGTTCGTGAAGCGGGAAGGTGCGAGGCCCGTACGGATAATGAGACGCGATCTTCTTCTTCTTCCAGTTGTCTTTCTGCTTACGTCTGTTTGCAGCGCCGCCCCGCGGTACTCCATTACGGATCTCTGCGCGCCTGCTTCGTGCCGCGCGACAGCGATGAACGATGCGGGTTTGATTGCCGGGACGGGCTTTGTCTACAACCCGGCGGCGAAGACGTTTGTCTCGCTGGATCCCGCTTCCTTTCCCACTTCCATCAACAGCGACGGCGATGTTGTGGGAATGATTTTTCGCGGCACGATCGACCGCGGCGCCTTTCTCTACGTTTCCGAAACGGGATTGATTTACGATCTTCTTCCCGTGCTCGGGACCCTGGCCGGCGTCGCCGGTTCCATTAACGACCGCCGGCAGATTCTGGGTTACGGGTTCGACCCGAATAACTACCAGGCCGGGGGATCCGGTCCGCCGCAGTTCGGAGGCATTACGCTGCGCTACAGTTTCCCGGTGAAAATTAACAACGCCGGGGAGATGATGGCGAACGCTGCGAGCGGTGACTTTTACGCGGGGGGGCTCTTATACACGCCGGCGCGCGGACTGATCCACCTTCCCGGCATGGCCATCGATCTGAATAACTCAAATCAGTTGCTGCTGCAGAACGGCTCGGGTCAGTATTCGATTTATAACACCAGCAGCGGAGCTGTGACGCCGATCGCGCCCGCGATTTCCGTGCCGTTCGAAATCAGAAGAATCAATGATAACGGGGAGTATATCGGCGTGGCTGATCCGCCCAACCAGATTCAGACTCCCTTCTACGCTTCGACGACTTTCGGCGGAGCGCTGTTACGGGACCTGATCCCGCCCGATTCGGGCTGGACCCTGGAAAGCGCGATCGCGATCAATAACCGCGGTCAGATTCTGGTGGAAGCGTTTCGTGGAGACCGCGACACAACGCTGCTTCTTACGCCGCAGTAGCGGACGCGATTCATTTCATCGAGGATAACTGCCGTTATTCACGTCGAGCGTGGTGCCATTGACATATTCCGGGCAGGAACTGCCGAGCCAGAGGATGGCGGCGGCGACTTCATCGGGGCGGCAGACGCGGCCGGAGTAGACGGCGCGCATCACGTCGTCGCGGCGCGATTGGGGCAGTTGGTCGTACATGCGCGTCTGGGTCGGTCCGGGGGCGACGGCGTTGACGAGAATGCCGTGCGGGCCGAGGGCGCGCGCCCACGACTTGGTGAGATTCAGGATTCCGGCTTTGGTGACGCCGTACCAGAGGTCGGGATGGCCCGTGAAGGCGGAAACGGAACTGACGTTCACGATGCGGCCGGAGCGGCGCGCTTTCATACCGGGCGCGGCGGCGGCGATCAGGGCGGAGGGGGCTTCGAGGTTCACGGTCAGGATCTCGGCGCGGTGATCTTCCGGGATGGCCTCGACGGGATCGCAGTAAAGAACGGCCGCATTGTTGACCAGGGCGTCCAGATCGCCCAGGGAAGCGATGAGAGCGGGGATGTCCCCACTGCGTCGAAGGTCGAAATCGACCCGCCGGCCGACGACTTCGCCCGCGAATTCTTTGTCGAGAGAAATGACGCTCCATCCGGCGGTTTCGAAGGCTTTTGCCGTAGCCAGACCAATGCCTCGTCCGGCCCCGGTGATCAGAACGGTTTTCGTGGTCAAATGCCAGCGTACCAGGCGTAGCCGTCTTCGGGCGAGGCTGAACCGAGACCCTTGCCGAAGCCCTTCAGGCTGTCAGTCACGAGCAGGCTGGTGATGTATTTGACGCTCTTATAGCCGAGTTGGCGGGGGACGCGGAGGCGGAGAGGGCCGCCGAAGGGTACCGGCATGTCGGCGCCGTTCATGCCGTGAGCGACGAGAGTCTGGGGATGCAGCGCGTCCTCCATGTCGAGGCTTTCCCACCAGTCGGACTGGATGGAGCGGTAGACGACGTAGCGGGCTTGTGGCAGCGCGCCGGAGAGGTGGAGGATGTGCGACAGGCGGACACCAGTCCATTCCGCGATGTACGACCAACCCTCTTCGCAGGCGAGGTGCGTGACCTGGCGGCTGAGGGGGAAAGATTTGATCTCGGCGAGCGAGAAGGATCCCGGGTGGGCGACCATGCCGCCGACTTGCAGACGCCAGTCCGTGAAGCCGGCCTGCTGCAGCCGCTGGAAGGTATCGCCCAGGGGCCTTACAGGATTGGCGAAGGGTGGTTTCGAGATTTGGGCGGGGGAGAACTCGCGGGCGAGGGCGTGGCGGGTCAGCAACCGCTGGGCGGCGTAGGTGAGGGTTTCGCCGGGGCCGTAGAGACCGGAGCCATCGGGCGGGACGAGTCCATAGCGGCGGGCGAGGGTGGCGGCCGCGGCCAGGCCGGAAGCGCCCGCGGCCAGGGTAAGTCCGGTGGTGATCAGTTTACGCCGGGGGATTGGATTCACTGTGACCTCCTGTGGTCATCGCGGCCATTCGTTTCCGGAAGCCGGTAAGAGCCACCATGGCGACGTGAATGCCGAAGAACAGCACGAGGGCAATGGTGGTGAAGAAGTGCAGCGTGCGCGCGGATTGCTGGCCGCCAAGGAGCGTAACGGCCGGCGGGAAAGCGGCGGCTATGCCGGGGGACACGGCAAGGCCGGTCCAGATGACGAAAGGAAAGAGAACGAAAACGACCGTCAGGTAGGTAAGTCGCTGCAGGACGTTGTAGGCGCCGGTTTCGCCGGTGGAACGGAAGCTCAGATGGCTGGCGACAACGGCGGAGATGGCGCCCCAGGAGAGGTCCGCACCGCGAGGGATCAGGTTGCGGCGGAAATGCCCCTGAAGCGTTCCCCCGGCGAAGTAGAGAAGTCCGGTGAGCACCGCCAGCCACGCGGACTGGAAGTGGAGAGAGCGGCTCCAGCCGTTCTGGTCGGGAAGCACGAAATTGTAGCCGGTCGGCACGGCGGAGCGGGAAGCGGGGATCGGGATTTTGAAAAGCGGCGGCGAGAGGACGTTGCCGGCTTCACCCCAATAGAAGCGCGGGTGCGAGATCAGGATTTCTATGCCGCTGAGGAGCAGGGCAAGAAAGCAGAGCACGGTGATCCAGTGCGTAACGCGGACGAGGAAGGCGTGACGCGGCGGGCTTGCCGTTGCGGCCGGTGTGAGTGTGCCGGCCGCGGGTGTCCAGACGGAATCGGCCATTGCGTGAGTGTAGCAATTTTGCGCGGCGCGGATTTAACGCCGCTTGCCCTTTTTCTTTTTCGTGGTTTTGGCCGCGGGGGCTGCCGGCGCGGGCGGCGGGGCTTCGCTGGTGTTGATATCGAGCACGGCTTTCCAGGTGGAATCGGGCTGACGGCGGAAGACGGTGACATAGGAGCCCTTGTCGGTGACGACCTTCTTCGTCGCCGGATTGGTTAACGTCAAGGAGTAGTTGCCGCGGGTGGCGGCCAGTTCGCCGGAGTCGGCAACTTCCACGCGGTCGGAGGAGAAGTCGAGTTTCAGAGCGGGGTCGGCCAGCATGGCTCCGATGCCGGCGCGAATCGCCGCGGCGCCCTTCATGGGGGGCTGGCCCGGGGTCATCATGACGGCGTCGGACGTGTAGTTGGCGGCGAAGGCTGCGGCGTCTTTGGCAGCGAAGGTTTTGACCATGTTGGCTTCCACGTCGCGGACGCTCTTTTCGATGGCCGGTTTGCTGACCGGGGGCGGCGTGTCACTGCAGTTGACAAGGCAGAGAGCAAGGGCAGGGGCGCAGAGAGCCCGGAGTTTTCGCATGGTTGGAAGCATGACGGAAACAGGAGCGAATTACAAGATACAGGGAACTAATGTTATGGAAGATAAGATACACAAATCCGATCAGAGATTCCTGGCGGGTTTGCGCTTGCGGCCGGGGATTTTGCCAATTCGGGGATCGCGGGCGGCGATGAGTTCGCAGGCGCGCAGGGCGGATTCCTCGAAATCGGGCGCGTCGGCGGGAAGCATCTGCCACGCGCTGACGGGTTTGCCGAAGATCTGAATCGTTCGCAGATGCGGGAAGTCCCGCCGCAGGCTTTCGTGATGCCCTTCGGAGGTGGCGAGCCAGACGCCGTTATCCGCCGGGCTGCCAGGCTTGTCGCGCAGCGCGAACACGATTTTTTCGCCGACGTAGACCGCGAGGCATCCGAACATGGGGCGCGTGACGGGAGAAAGCGGGAACAGCGCTTCCAGCACGAATTCATAGGGGATGGGCTTCTTCCGTTCCGGCATCCCCCTCAGAATACAGGCGGCTCAGCTGTGCGGCAACTCGCCGACGGGCTTCTTGCTGGTGATTTCGTTGTACGCGTGGGTGACCTGCAAAGGCAGGGAGTCGCCGACCCAGTTCTTCACGCCGTCGGGAAGTTTGATGGAAGTCGCGACGGGCTTCTCGCCTCTCATGGTCACAAGGTCGGCGAGCGTCTTTTTTTCCGCGATGGCCTGTGAGACCGCTTTGTGGAGTTCCGTCATAAACGCCGCCTGGCCGGTGAGAATTTCGGAACCGCCGGACGGGCCATGGCCGGGCAGAACGAACTGTGGATTCATCTTCAGAGCGGCTGCCATCACTTTGGGCCAGTTGCCGATATTGGCGTCCGCCGTGTTGTTGTAAGCGCCGTTGGTGGAGGCATCGCCGGTGGCGAGGACGCGCTCTTTGGGAAGCCAGGCGAAACCGTCGCCGCGGGTGTGGGCCCAGCCGAAGAAGTGGAACTGAACTTCGCGGGTGGAATCCTTCAAAACATAGGGCGATTTGTCGAAGGTCTGTTTCGGCGGTTCGGGTGCATCCAGCTTGAGTTCGGCGACGTCTTTGCGGGTTTTCGCGGTATCCTGCCAGCGCTTCGGTTCATAGCGTTTCATTTCTTCGGCAACGGCTTTGTAGGCGAAGGTGGTGGCGCCCGCGCTGGTCCAGACGGATGAGCCGTAGTCGTGGTCGCCGTGGTGGTGCGTGATGAAAACGTATTTGACCGGCTTGGGGGAGAGTTTCTTCGCGTCCGCCATGACGAGGCGCGCGCCACTGGGGAAGTTGGCATCCACGACGATCAAATAATCCTTCATCTCAATGATCGTGTTGTTGCAGTGTCCCTCATTCTTAATATCGCCTTCGCGGAACCAGACGCCATCGGCGATTTTTTTGACGGAATTGGCCTGCGCGCCGCCGTCGGTGACAAAGAAAGCGGTGAGCAGCAGGGCTCCGAAAACTGAGGCGAGGGACATCCGTAATTTGGTCAGACTCATGGGGACCTCCAGTCAGGTCAGGAACATTGTCTCTCAAAACGGAGTCCATTTGTGCATGGCAATGAACACAGGCACGAGAAGCGAAGTTCAGGCGCAGATCAACATGACGCCGATGATCGATGTGTTGCTGGTTTTGCTGATTATTTTTCTGTCGATTGCGCCGGTGAAATCGGTGGGACAGGATGCCTTGGTGCCGCAGACTCCGGCTGGAGAAGCGGTGCGGGAGCCGGAGAATCCGGTGGTGCTGGAGATCGGGCGGGACGGGGCTTACCGGGTGAATACCGAGTTGGTGACGGCGGCGCAACTGGCCGATAAGCTGATCGGGATTTTTTCCCGGCGCGGAGATCGGGTGTTGTTTCTGAAAGCAGCGCCGGAACTGGAGTTCGGCGTGGTCGCAGTGGCCATCGACGCGGCACACGGAGCGAGCGTGTCGCGCGTGGGGCTGATGCCCCGGTAGCTCTTACTTGTCCATCACGGCTGGGTAGAGGCCGATCTCGATCAGCCAGCCGTCGGGGTCGCGGAAAAAGATCTGATTCGTTCCGCGTTCCGGCACGACGTTGTGGCGGTACGGCACGCCGTGGAGCTTGAGCGCTTCCTCCGCCGCGCTCATGTCGTCCACGGCGAAGGCGATGTGGTTTTCGCGGGTGTTGATGGCTGCGGGCGGCGCGTCGAAAGGTTCTTCGATGAGATGGATCTGGATGCCGGCTCCGTACAGCCAGGCGCCGCGGAAGTTGAAGGGCGGGCGCGAGAGTTCCCGGAAGCCGAGCACGTCGGCGTAGAATTTGCGCGTCTCTTCGAGCTTCGCGGTCTGGCGCGAGACGTGGTGGAGTTTGGCGGGTGCGAGGTTCATTTCGTTGAAATAAGGATGGACTGCTGCGTTTCGAGCAGGTGGCGGACGTTGTCGGTGAAGCCCGCGTTGCGGAGCATGGAGTCGAGTTCGCGGAAGGTGAAGGCATCGCCCTCAGCGGTGCTGGAGAGCATCGTAAGCGCGAAGCGGGCGGGCGTGGCGGGGGTGACGCGGTCTTCGTCAGGCACGAATTCGAGGGTGATGGCGCGGCCGCCGGGTTTGAGGGCGGCATGCACTTTGCGAAGGAACGCTTCGTTAGTGGCGGCGTTGAAG
>Ga0118677_10005380_pt1 | contig 21677 bp, 19 predicted proteins | sample AliMusrvi5mmetaG_FD_86154 | JGI IMG/M metagenome (GOLD analysis project Ga0118677, IMG submission 86154)
TACTTTTTGGTAAATACCGGTTAATTTACGTTTAAATTCATCAGAAATCTGCTGTGAATCTTGCTTGCTTTTGACCACCCTTGGCGTAATCAAAACAACTAACTCATCTTTAATTCTGGTATAGCTAGTATTGCCAAATAATGAACCTATCCACGGTAGTTCATATAACAAAGGAATTCCACTTTTATTAATGGTATTGGTGTCATCAATAAGACCGCCTAACACGATGGTTTGGCCATCATTGATGGCAATAGAACTCTGAATCTCTTTTTTGTTGATGGTCGCGGTTGAGGTAACGCCAGGTGTGGTGACTGTTTGTGGAACTACACCACTGACAATTTGATGTATATCCATAATAACCATACCGTTAGCATTAACCCTAGGCGTAACTTCGAGAGTAACCCCAGTATCCTTATATTGAATTGAACTGGCTACGGCAATGCCTGTCGATGCAGTAGGAATCGACGTCGTGCCGGTTTGTATGGGCACTTGATCACCGACATTTATTTTGGCTTTTTGATTATTTAACACCATTAACGAGGGTGATGAAATCACATTAACGTTGCCTTTGTCCGCTTCCGTACTTAACAGTGCGTTGACTGCGCCTGAGCTATAGACTGCACTCAATCCACCCGTTGCAACGGCAGCAGCAGCATTTGCACCAGCATTCATAATAGCTGTTCCAGGGGAACCACCGACTACACCACCCACTGAAGTACTTCCATGGTTTAAATACCAGGCAATACCGTATTTCAAATTATCGGTTAATTTAACTGAGGCAATCGTCGCATCAATCAGCACTTGTAACGGCACTATATCGAGTTGCTCTATAATAGGCCGAACAACTGCATACTCTTGCGGCGTAGCAACTATCACTAGAGCATTATTGGCTTTATCAGAAATGATTCTGACATTGTCTACTTCAGCTACCTTAGCTGTGCCCGTCTTAACATTACTTCCTGAGCTGGATTTAGGCTTTGCTGTATCAAATGCCGCTGAAGTCGATGTATCACTAGGTGACTTATTGGTAATTTCTGTTGCTGTTTGTCCGGGGGCTACTTTGGCTGAAGTTGATTTACTTTGTGCACCGGTAAAAATCTCATTCAAGGTGTTGGCTAAGTCTTCAGCATTGGCGTGTTGTACTTTATAAACATTCACACCACCACCTGCGGCGGTGTTTGCTTTGTCTAGTCTAAATACCCAATTTTCTATATCTTTTAAATAACGACTTTGATGAGTAACTGCCAAAACGGCATTTAAGCGCTGTATGGGCATAAATTGAAAAAATGCTGATTCATCACCCTTGGCTTTTTGATGAAAAACACCCTCCAGTTCTTTAATAACGGTATCGGGATCAACATGAGCAAGTGTAAACAAACCAAAAGATCGGCCTTTTAATATATCTATGTCAAAGGTATTAACCAGATCAACTACTCGGGCTATTTCTTCTGCGGTACCTGATGCCACCATAATATTGCGACTGCCATCAATATTAAGTATGGTTTTGTCATGTACCAACGGCTTTATAATGTCAGCAATCTCTTGAACGGCTACATTTCTGACCGGAATAACACGGGTTTGATAGCCTGTTCTGCTACTGGCTATATTAGAAATAAATAAAGCTTCAGCCGTGGGTTCAATATGATAAATGCGGCTATCTTTTACCAACGCTGCATTATTCATGCGCAGTACCATTTCTAAAGTCGGTATTAATTCTTCTTTAGTTAAGGCTTCGGTGGTCTGTAAGGTGACTTTACCCGATACTTTTGGGCTAAGGACATAACTTTGCCCAAGAATATCACTTAAGACTACTTTTGCTACTTCGCCCAGATCAGCATCATCAAAATTTAAGCTATAGGTACCAACTCCTTTTGGCGTTGCAACTTTGTGTTGAGGAGCAGACCCAGCTACAAAACTTTCAACTCCAGGATATAGCTCACTGGAAGGCTTTACTATTTTAGATAGCGGAGTTGTATTTTGTAATTCTTTAAGCGCAGCATCCGACTGTTTATCAGGTTGATTTATTCTTAGCGGCGTCAACGGTAATTTGTCGACTGTAAAGGGCTTTAATGCCTCGCAGCCAACTAACGATAAGCTCGCTAATAAAAAGCAAGACAGTATTTTTTTATGGGTTGTCATTATCTATATTCTCAGAATCATCAACATCGGCTGGAGGGCTATCAGGTGTATTAAATGGATTAGGTGCTTGAACTGGTTGCGGAATTTCAGGTGGAGTGCCCTTAGCTAAAGGAGTATTTACGCTTTTGGATAACACTTTAGATTTTGGTTTTAGCAGTACTACTTCCTTAGACTGGTTATTTAACTCTAATAAAACTCGATCCATATGAATTTCAGTCAGCTTCCAGCCATCAAGGTCAGCGTCTATCATTATTTTACGATAAGCATTTTTACCTGTTTTAGCTGAGCGACTGAATAAAGCTGATAGACCTTTTGGTGTGGTAAAAACTCCATTCAATTGCCAATCAAAAGTATTAGTGACTGCTTGGGAGGGCAACATTGATTCAGGTAGAGGTTCATTTACGGGTTTTCTGCCTTTAATAAATAAAGGCCTATTAACCAAATCCACATAACTTTCTTCAGGCTGCCGTAGTAGTTCTATAGCAGGCATTTCATCAAGTGACAGTTCTGTAGGTTTAGCATCAGCTGAGATGAGTGTATTATTTTGCACCCATAGAACATAAAACCACTCACTAAGAATAATTAAGATACAGGTTATACAAATAGTACCTAACATATAAAGGCGTTTACGGTTCATTCTGCTGGCTTTCTCATAAAGCTTACCGCTTGAAAATTAACGTTTAATTCATTACTAGAATCAAGCTGGCGGGTATTATTATTCATGGCTCCACGCATCGGTCTTATATCGATTTGGTCAATAATAATTAGCGGAGTTGACGTTTCTATTTTGTAAAGCACTGCCCGCAACACCTCACTATTCCCTTTCATTCTTACGCTAACAGTTATTCTACTAAATCTATTTTTATTATTAACTGGAAGAGCTTGAGTACTACTTAATTGGCCACCTGCATCGACTATGGTTTTTTTAATGAACGCTTGCATTTCAGCAGAGGCTAAAGCATCAGTTTCCTGGCTATTAAAGTAACCTTGTTGATCATGCTGCTGTTTTATTTTTGCCATACTGGCGCTAACCGTATTTTTCGTGGCTAAAATTCGTTCATATTGCTGCAATCTAAACATCAGGTCATTTTTAGACTTATGTAATTCTAGGCCCTCACTAAGTATAGGTACTATAACAATCAAGCTGATTATTAGCACTACGCTAATTAATAAACCTACTGCAAGCCAGCGTTGGCTCTTTTGATTATTAACGATGTCCATTAAATTTTTCCTGTTGGGACTACATCAACAGTAATCTGAAATCGTTCAAGCTTACTGACAGCATCTTGGGTAACTGGCGATGCAAATCGAACGTGAGCAAATAAATCAGAGGCTTCCAGAACGCCTATTAGTGTTGAAGCCGTCGGTGATTCTCCTTGAATCTGCAAATGTCCGTCTGAGTACTGTATATAACTTAACCAAGTATCATCTTTTATTAGCGAGCTTAAGCTGTTCAACATTACAATCATGGTGGGCGCTGCACTTTTTTCTGCAAGTAATTGACGCGTTTCATCTATCGTAGCATCTATGTCTTTTTGCAAAGCTTTAACTTTTTTGGCATCTTTTTCTAGGGCATTGGTTTTTAATTGCAAGGTGTGAACGGCTTGATCTTCAAACCAAACTGGTATCGCTATAACAGCCACCAGTAATAAACACGTAAGCGTTATCAGTGACGTGTTAATGATATGCGTTAGTTTTGCAGTTTTTTGTCTTAGAGATTCAGGTAATAAGTTGTAAGTATCATCAATTTGAATAGGACCTAAGACCGATTCCTCATAATAGGCCCGTAGTGGCGTTAAGCCCATAGCGAGGCAATCTTCAAAGAGTCCATCAATAATAACTCGTGTGGTTACTATTAACATTACCCTGATCAGCCCTAATTCGTTGTTATTATTTAGCCGTTTAACTGCAAAATAAACTTGTTCAGGTTTAAATGGCGTATAACGATCTAGCTCGTAAGTGACAACTTGCAACAAATTTTCTTTTGCTGCAGCCGGCAAACTTAGCTCTTTTTGAAAAGCGCACAGACTGGGCAATCTGAGTATGACTTTAGCGTTAGTGAGTCGCTCATCTTTTTCTCGTAAAATTTTAAACTGCGCTATATCCGATTCATTCCTTTCTAATATCGCTAGAGTTTCAATTTGCTCATTGCATTGATAAGTGAGTGTTAATTGATGACCATTGGGGCTTACTATGAGATAACCTTGTTGATCCGTAACCCACTGTTTTATTTTCTCAGGGACTAGAAAGTCAAGTTCACGCGTCCACCAGCGTAAAAACTGTTTAAAATCGAGATCAATTGTTGAGTTCAGGTTCAGCATATTGTTTAACTAATAATTCACTCATTGCATCAACAAATAATGACTTATCATCTGTCATTACTTGTTGCCATTTTAATATTTGAAAAGGACTTTGTAGCGTCGTGGTGTTTTGCATCGCTACGGAATCTACTTGTTTTATTACCACACTAATTACTGCACTAGACTCGTCATTCAACAACGACTCTGAAACTACGGTGAGTACATTTTCCTGTCCAAGTGCAGTTGGCTGTCCGGGTATATTAGTTAGTCCTGGACTAGAAGGAAAAGACGGCACAGCTAAATTATTAACTGCGCTGTCCATTCGGGCTGCCATATAAGAATCTATCAGACTGGCATCCAAGCCGGGAATGATTGGTAATACTTCTTTGGCCGCCTGCTGTACAGAAACAGTCGGCTGCCCTGAGTAAATAGTTATAAAAGGCTCTAACTTTAAAAAAATAGCCTCATTCATACCTAAGACTAGCTGCAATTCTTCAAGCGTTTGAAAAGGTTTATTTCTAGGTTGATAACTTAGCCCTGCCTGTTGATATTCATTTTTTTCTGCACCATCAGTATGCACTAAATCATCAGCATCACGCCAATCAAGTATAGCACCGACTAACTTTGTTTTTTGGTCAGTTGTGCTAGGCACATTAGCCATGAGGGCTTCCAATAAAACTTGATCAGCTTTATTAAGGTCTACTTTACCTGTTTCAGCTAATAAACGTACCCGAACTTTGGCATCTTTTGTGATAATCTCATAAATACTGCCATCTGCCCGCCAACGTTGATTCTTATCAGAATTCAACAACATCAGTTCTGCCATGGTTATGCCTGATTCAGCAACCGCCTTGGCTTTAGCATTATTTTTAATCCCCGCAGTAATAGACGCTTCTCGGCGCATACTCAGGGCGAAACTGCCGGCCATAATTGTCAATAGACTAATAACCCAAAGCACCAAAACTAATGCCATGCCCCTTTGCTTTATCACTGAATTGTTTTAGGGTTATTGTTCATTACCGGCTCAGACGTAGGGTTAATAGTATTCGTTGCTCCTACGACCTTAAGTTCAAGGATCATTTCCGGATAGATAATGTCATTGTCCAAGGTGATATTGATTTTAACTAAGCTAGGCAATACATTTTTAGCGAGCCATTTATCTTGCCAACTGCCTAGATTCGTTCCATCATCAGAACCAAAATAGGTTAAGGTAAAATCGCTGACATGGTTAATTAATATTTCTTCTTCCTTATGCCATGCAGCACCCTCTGTTAAGGAAAAAAAGGGTGTTAAGGTGACTTTGATAAAACGTTCATTATTTTCTGACTGTAAATCGACCGTAAATAATTGTAAACCCGATCTACCTGCACTGACTGGCATTGCTGAAACAAATTGTAAAGAATGGTCGTTACCTTGAAAAGAAAAGGACTGTTTTTCGTTTGAAAAATCATTCCATAAAGGTTGTGCCAAGGATAAATGCTGGTGAAAAAAATTATAAACTACGGCAAGCTCATTAACATCATTGATTTTATTTTCGCCCCTTTCCCAGCTATCGGCGCAAATTTTTAAACTGCCAAACAGTAATACCATCATCATGCTTAACAGTGTCATGGCAATGAGTACTTCAATTAAAGTAAAGCCCTGTTGCCTCATAACGTTTTGTTTATTAGTTTTAAGGTAATTAACTCAACCTGCCTGTCATTGGCACTATCAGAACTTACGTTAACAGTCACTTTCACTTTAAAAAGCTCTGCTTTTAAGGAATTGATATCAGTCTGAGTCTGAGTAGCATTAAGAGTAAATGGACTCACTTCAACCTGCCAATGATAGAGATCATTTTCCACTCCAGTAGATAATCCCGCTTGCAAAGGCGTTTCTACGCCTGTTTTAGCCATCAAGCTTTCAGATAGTTGCACGGCAGTTGTATAGTTTTCAGCAATCATTGCTGTATTTACACCTGCGGCAAATATTTTTAACAAAATACCTAAGGACAGGGCGAGAATTGAAAATGCAATTAGAATTTCTAATAAAGAAAAGCCTTGTTGTTTATTCTGCTGCATCAATATCACTTAGTTTAATTTGACCGGTTAACCAGTTGATATTGATTTCGCTTGTCAGTTTACCTTGTTCCAGCGTAATTCTACCGCCAGTAGATGAGCCATCAGGGAAAAATCGAATATTGGCTGTGCCATTACCACTGAGTTCACTTTGTGCAGTGACTACGGTCAGCGTAACAGCTTTAGGAATAACATATTGCTTCGCTCTATCGCTCACCGTATAAGTGTTTTCGGACAGATCAACAGTCATAACCGCTACTTGATGCGACATTAAAGCTTGTCCTCGTGTATATCGCAACGCAGAAACCATATCTCTAGTCGCCACTTTAAGCACGGAACTGCCATTTCCCGACGACAAATTAATGCCGACTATAGAAAAACCCAATATCATAATAAATAACACTACCAACAACTCAAGCAGAGTAAAGCCATTATTGAGTCGAGGCAGGAAGCCTAAAGCGTTAGATCTTTTCACCTTAAATATAGGAGATCAGTTGTTATTACCAACTAACAATATCCTGATCTTCGCCTTCACCGCCTTCTTTGCCGTCTGCACCCAGAGTATATAAATCGAATTTTCCATGCTCACCCGGTGACACATAATGATATTCTTGTTGCCAAGGATCCAAAGGAATTTTTGATTTACGTAAGTAAGGGCCATTCCAGCGCTTGTTACTATCAGGCGATTCGATTAATGCATTTAAGCCTTGGTCATTGCTTGGATAACTACCTACATCCAGTTTGTACATATCCAGTGTAGCCGCCAATTCTTCAATTTGTACTTTTGCCGCTTTGGTTTTTGACTCACCCATGTGCTTCATGACTTGAGGGCCAACTATTCCTGCCAACATAGCGATTATGCCCAATACGACCAATAATTCTAGTAAGGTAAAGCCTGATTCAATATAAGGTTTGTGTTTTTTCATGGTTAGTATGATTCCCGTTAAAAAGCTAAGTCATTCACGCTTAAGATAGCTAGTAAAATTGATACTATAATTCCTGCAATCATCAATCCTAAGCTAATTATTAATACAGGTTCAAGAAAAGCTAATAATCGCTGTATCGCTACTCTGAGCTGTTTGTCATATATAGTCGCTACACGCAGCAACATTTCTTCCAGCCGCCCGGTTTCTTCGCCCATTTTAATCATTTGTATGGCCATTTTAGGAAACAAGCCCTTACCTAATAAAGCATCTGATAAATGTTTACCTTGTTTTAACTGTTCCTCTGCCTCTTCTATCGCTGCCGCCAACACCAAATTATCAATAGTTTCCCTCACTATGGTTAATGCTGCCAGCAATGAAACGCCATTACCCAGCAAAGTACCTAAAGTGCGGCTAATATTGGCGGTTTCTTTGTGAGTAATAATGGTCCCTGCCAAAGGCACTTTTAGAAAACGACCATCCCATACCTTCTTGCTTATGGGATCAGCTAATTGAAATTTCATATAGCTGGAAATAAAAATAATACTGAACAATAATGCCCACCAATAGCTTTGCAACCATTCTGCCAAGGCCACTACAATCTGGGTTGAAATGGGTAAGGCCTTACCTGCACTTTCAAACATTTCGGTAAATTGTGGTACCACAAAAGTAAGCATCACAAATAAAGAGGCTAATGACATCACCAACAATATGGCTGGATAAATTAATGCTGTACTGACAGTGTCTTTTAATTCTTGTGAGCGCTCTAAATATTCAGACAAGCGTGCCAAAACTTCACCTAAACTACCACCCGCCTCACCGGCACGTATCATATTCAAATAAAACTTACTAAAAACGCCCGACTGTTGTTCCAGCGCATCTGCTAAGGTAGCGCCACCCTTAACTTTATCCAATACTCGTGCAATCAATTTACTTAAATACACATGGTCTTCAGTTAAATCCATTAATACGAGTAAAGATTTATCTAAAGGTAAGTCGGATTCAAGCAAAGTGGCTAATTCACCGGTCAAAAGAGCGATATCTTTGTGCGATAATTTAGACTGTTTTGCGCGCCAGCCAAAAAATGAGCGACTATTAGCGGGTGCAACACGAATCGGGAGATAGCCTTCTGAATGTAATGCGGCAATTAATACTTGCTCGTCAATGGCGTCTCTAATACCTTCTTCAGTTTCACCTAGACTATTAATGGCTTTATAAGTAAATAAAGGCATCCTAACTTTCCGCCGTAACCCGCATAACTTCTTCCAGAGTCGTAATGCCTTGTACGACCTTAACTAGGCCATTTTCATAAAGTGTTTGCATACCTTCAGCTACGGCAAGTTTTTGTATGGCACCCGCTTCTTCATGAGTCATAATCAGTTTACGTACCGGGTCGGTCATCGGTAAAAATTCAATAATAGCGAGTCGTCCACGATAACCCATACCTGCACAAGCTGAACACCCTACAGGTTTATATAAAATAATATCACCTTCAGGAGCAAATCGATGTAAGCGCAGATTTTTGATGATTTCTGGGTCGGCAATAGCGCCTACTTTACAGGCGGGGCATAATTTTCTAACCAAACGCTGCGCTAAAATCCCATTAACAGTAGAGGTGAGTAAATATTCTTCTAGCCCCATATCCAGCAAGCGCGTGATACCTCCCGCTGCATCATTCGTATGTAAAGTCGATAACACTAAATGTCCAGTGAGAGCAGATTGCACGGCAATTTTTGCGGTTTCAAGGTCACGCATCTCACCTATCATAATGACATCTGGATCCTGCCGCACAATAGAACGTAGCGCTGTTGCAAACGTTAAGCCTATTTGCGGTTTAGCCTGTATCTGATTAACACCTTCCATCTGATACTCTACCGGATCTTCAACGGTAATTATTTTTCGCTCAGGGGTATTCAATTGCTTTAAGGCAGCGTACATAGTGGTTGATTTACCACTACCCGTAGGGCCAGTAATAAGAATAATGCCATGCGGCTGTGATAATACATCAATAAACTGCTGTAGATGTCGTCCAGCAAAACCTAAGCCGGCAAAATCCAATACCGTATTATCTTTATCTAATAAACGGATTACGACACTTTCACCATACATAGTCGGTATAGTGGAGACCCTTAAATCCAGTTCTTTACCCAACATCTGTACCTTAATGCGACCATCTTGAGGCAGACGCCGTTCGGCAATATTTAATTTAGCCATAATCTTGATACGCGAAATCACGGCAGCAGTTGATTTCACATTAGGCGCATCAATTTCTTGCAAAACTCCGTCTACACGTAGTCTAATTTTTAAGCTTTGTTCAAAGGGCTCTACATGTATATCTGAAGCTTTGGTTTCAATCGCACGCTGCATAATCAAATTAACCATTTTGATCACCGGCGCTTCACTGGCTAAATCTTTCAAATGCTCTAGATCATCTTCGCCAAAATCATCTTCGCCTAAATTATTAGCGGCTAAGTCATCAATCAATTTGTTCATTTTTGATCGATCTTCACCGTATTGCACATCCAGGGCCGCATCTATTTCTGACAGTAATCCCACTTTTTGAATTACTGTTTTTCCTGTCGCCAATTTAAGTGCATCAATGCTGGATTGATCATTAGGATCCATCATGGCGATGGTCATAGTTTCGTCAGTATGCTCTAAGCCAATGATATGGTAGTTTTTTAAAAAACGTAAAGACACAGATTCAGGTAATTGCATTTCTGATGGATATTGATCCGACTTTACTTTTTCAAACTGCCCCGATTCAACAAAAGCATCAGCCATATCGAGCTCTGAACATAAACCCATCTTAAGTAATAATTGCGGTATATTCTCAGCTACTGAAGTTTTTTTTACCCGCTCAACTTTTTTTAATTCTAAGGCTGAAAGCTTATTCTTATCTTGTAATGTTTTTAGCAAAGACTGATAGGACATGAGTATTTTTCCTAATCAAGGATTTGTAATTATTAAGTTAAAAGGCGTTTATTCAGTGAATCAGTTTTAATATTGACATCCGTTTTCTAAGATCATCTTGGATTATCTATGGTCGTAAATTACACCATAAAAAACGAGTTATAGTTTAACAAACAGCCATGTTTTTAAGGACATTATTTAATGCAGGCCTATTTTGAAACATGAATCGCATTATAGACAAATTTTTTCAATGAATAGCCAAGCTTGCCAAGTATCAGGTGCGCTCCTAGAAAGAACATGCACAGAGAAGACATAAATAAGAATGGGGAGATAATACGTTGAGGTAAGCTTATCGCGAAATCTTCGATAGAGCTATGATAAAGCAAATAATACATTTATCTGTAGAATGGGTTGCAACTATTAGCAACCCAACAGTACTTCACGACATAAGTGTTGGGCTGAAACAGCATCAACCCAACTTACACATTACGTCAGACTTATTTAGCTTGGTTACCATTGACTTCTAATTGTACGCGACGATTATTACTACGTCCCTCTTCAGTATCATTAGTATCAATAGGACGCGTCCAGCCATAACCTTGTGTAGTTAAATGCGGTGAATGAGTATCATGTACCAAATACTTTTTAACCGCTAAGGCACGGCTTTCTGATAACTTAATATTATGTTTTAAGCTGCCAGTTTTACTGGTATGGCCTTGAACTTCAATAATCAATTCTGGATTATTTTTAATGATATTAGCGGCATTATCAAGATTTGAGAAGTATTGTGGCTTAATAATAGCTTTATCATTGTCAAACTTAACTTCGACTGTCCAACAGCCATTAATAGCAACATGTGCACCAGCTGGCGTATTAGGGCACTGATCAGCACAGTCATTAACACCATCATGATCACTGTCTAAAGTTGAGCAATCAGTTGTATGAGCCTGAACAACCGGAGTAGCTACTGGAGCTGGTGCTGGGCTTTGCGCAACAACATGTTTAGGTTTAGCACCAAAAGGAACTACAAAGCCCAAATTAACAACCATGTCGTTAAATTCGTTGGTACCTGGCTGTAGGTTTGCACCCGCATTATTGTTGTAACGATAACGAACATCACTACGTAGTAGGAAGTTATCGTGCATTTCATAAGTGACACCAGCGCCTGCTTCACCAATAAAGCCAGTACCACTATTGCCATTATGGCTAGAATTTATCGCACCTAAACCGATAACGGTGTACGGTGAAAAAGTTCCTCTTGAAATGAAGTATTGAATATCTGCTGTGCCACCGGTTACATCCCAACGACCATTTTTATTGACGCTATCAAAACCTTGATAAAAGCCTTTTAATTCGACATTAAAATGTTCATTAAGTATTTTACCCATGCCCATACCGCCGCCCCACCCACCTTCAGTGTTACGATCACCACCGGGTTGAATAAAAGAGCCGAATGGTGAGACATACCATCTTTTGTCTACTGTATCATCAGCCTGAACAGGCGAAAATAGACCTAGGCTAGTTAATGCTGCTAGGGCGATTAAGTGTTTTTTAAACATAACAATTCCTCAAAAGAATAACGATAAAAAGGTAAAAATAAAATACAGATATTACGGATAATGAATGGTTAACAGCGATTTGTTCGTATACTGCAGATAATTAGGATATGGATTATATACTAAATGAACGACTAAGGGCTGTTAGAAAAATAATTTGCATAGAGTAATAACATTAAAGGCACTATAAAATCTATTACTTAAGACAACTAAATAATAACTTATCATTTAGCTAAGGGCAATTTAATGGTAAAAGTAGTGCCAACCCCTAAATTACTTTCTACATCACATACGCCATTATATTTTACGATGGTGTCGCGCGCTTCATAAACTCCGATACCCATACCAGCATTGCCTTTTGTGGTATCAAAGGGTTTAAACAACCGTTCAGCAACAAACTTAGCATCCATGCCGACTCCGTTATCGATAATTTTGATAACAGCATAGTGTTCATCCTTGCTCAACACTATCTGCACTGCGCCATGATCATCGGTGGCTTCTTGTGCATTTTGAACTAAATGCCCAAGTATAGCCGTGAGCTTTTCTTTTTCACCTAAAACCTCACATTTATCTAACGTCATGATGCAGTGTAAAGCCGGCTTATGACCCTGTTGCTGCAAGATTACGTCTTCAATTACCTCACTAAGATTAAGTAGAGTTATAAAATCTTTTTTTACCCAGCCTTTTTTAAGTTGCCCCAAAATATTGTCTATCTTACAAACCACATTTTCCAAAGTTGCTATGGAATCATCTATAAATTCGGGCTTATATTTATGTTTTTCCGAATTTTTTACAATTAATGATACTTGGGCTACTAAGTTTTTAAGGTCATGCACTAAAAAAGCAGAAAGCTGGTTATAAGCTTCAAACTGACGTGACCTGAATAATGCCTCACTGGTATGACTTAGTGCCAGAGCATTCGTTAATTGCATACCTACTGTTTTTAATAAATCATGGTCTTCCCACATGAGCTGCCTATTAATTTTGGCTTTAGCTAATACGACAAAAGCAACTAATTTATTTTGTCGAAATAATGGCACAATTAAACTAATACTCTGATCTTTACCTAGCCACGGTGACAAATCCACCTCGTTATAAACATCAGGTGTATTTGCAAATTCAACAAAATCAATCACCCATTGTTTTTTGTTCATAAACGAAATTAAGGAGTTATTAGTTTTTATGATCTGAGATGACGGCATGTTTAAGTTTATTTCTTCAGACATATAAAAATCATCTTGATCATTTCTTAACCATAAAGCGCCTCCTGAGGTTTCAGTTAATGTCATTAATGTTTTAATAATTACGCCAGATAATTCATTAACAGAATCGAGTTGTGCTATGGTTTTACTTAATTCGATCCAAATGTCACGATAATCATAGCGGTAATTAAAAAAGTGCTGATTAAAATAAACCTTAGTCATGGATCTGACTTTACCTGACATTAACAATATTAATAATGTCATAAGCGCTAAAAATACAAATATTATCTGGGCAACACCACCCCAACTACCGTCATAATCTCTGATATAAAAACCAGCTAATGACATAAGCACAAGATAAGCGCCCGTTACTATCAGCACTGTTGTATGAAATAGAGTTTTCCTAGGCGCTTTGATGTATGCACTCATATTAGTTTGCAAACGGCGCACTGAAATAACTAATAGAGGCACAATTAAAGCATTAAGAAAGCCCCGTGAATTCCACAGCATAAAATCTATTTGTGCAAATAACAGTGACTTACTGTAAACGATAAAATCTATTCCGAACAATGCTCCCAGCCCTACACATAAGAACTTGATGGTCCAATGTAAGTCCAGTGCTGCATTTCTATAGAGCTGCTCTACTAAAATCAAACCTAAAATAGCAAAAATAACATGAGCAAAAATTCGAATATCCTGACCGATTAGCTGTTGTACCTGATAACGCAATTCACTAAAGATTTCTAAGATGAAAACAAGCCCTATTATCATAGCTAACGCTATGCTCAAGATTGTATAGCTTGATATCGTTAAATTATTCTTATCTTGCTGCTTTACGATTAATGATCTTAATAATAAAAACCAGGCTGTATCACGCAGGGTCTCTAACGGCAAAGTCGCCGAGGTTAATAAATTATCATGATAAATAGCATAGGTAATATACCCTGACCATAGTAGCGATAAAACTATAGCTATCAGTAGGGGCTTCAATACAGGATTCTTTTTAAAGTCTCTTAAAGAAAAAAGTAACAAAAACAAATTGGCTACGGAGGCTGTTAAATAACTATAATAGGCGTAATTTTCCATGAAACTCATACTGAACTCTTGAGGGTAGATGTTTTGTTGATATTGGATATTTAATTAGCTTACTTGTGTAGCATAGCAAATATTATGAGCTGCCACTCAAGATTAGAACATACGATTATATAGTTATCATGATGAATACAATGAATATCCCTAGGATTTCTGGTTACAGACAACTTAAGAAATTGCGAACTGCATTAGCTATTTCACAGGGCACAAAATTATTATCAACTTTACAGCAAGAAGCAGAGGGTACTGTTTCTCATGATCAAACCAAACGTGTTACTTATTTAACCGCCCTATTCTCTCGTATCCATCGAGAAATGTTTCAAGACTGGAAGGAACAACCTACCGTTACTCATCGCCCGGGTACTATGACCGATCCGGACAAACGTAAAACCTTTCGTGAAACAATAGAACGTTTAGTTTTAGATGATGAGAATGACAATGACGATACTGCTATTTTTGATAATAACGGATTCGTCATCAAAATCGATAATATAGCAGAAAGATTGGCAAGCTTTTATCAAAGAATGCGTGAAGTCCGGCCTTTTAGTTATGGTAATCGCTTAACGCTGGATTTTTTCATCACTATGTTAGGTAAATTACCCGCCATTAAAAGCGTTTATGAACAAGGAATAGATTTTAGGCGTATCGATACTAGCGATGCCGTCGCATTGCATAATCCTGACAGTACGCTTAGAGAAATTACCTTAGCTTTCGAGCACGCACTAGATCCTACGCGCAGTAAAAGCTTACAAAATCAAGCCAACGCTTATGGCAAATGGCCAGAAAACAAACATTTTATTTCCGGCATTCCTTTTTTATCTCATACCACCGAAGACGGCATAAACTGCTTAGTGGCTGTCAATGGCGGCTTAGTGCCCTTAGATAATATTAAAAAAGAACTATTCAGTGCCGGTAAGCATTTAGCAGATTACCCGTTATGCACCCTTGAAATAATGATAGGTTATTTACCAGGCACTGAAGATATTAGGAAATCTGGATGTTATGAAATCGACGGCATTAGTATTAATGAAGATGGTGCGGCACCTTTATTTTGTTTAGACATTAACATGCTGACGGGGTTACGCACACCTGCCCACACTGAATTAGTAGAGTTGCTAAAGCAGTGCCAAGGCAATAAAGCAACCATATTTGATTTGGTAAAAATCCCCGAACTTAAAGAGCTATTAATTAGTTCTGCTAATGATGATAGCCGTCTGGAGCGAGCCGTAGAGATTGCACATGGACGCTTAAGTAAAATTATAAATAAACTAGATATTGAAAAAGAACAACTATTTAAGGGTAAATGGCCTGTCACAAAACCGATGTTATTTATGTCTATGGGTGGAGCAGGTGCTGGAAAAACAGCGGTTGAAGATATTGCCGAGGCGCATTGTAGCGATAATTATGTCATAGCCTCTTTAGATGAGTTTCGAAAAAAGAGTGATCTTTATCAAGTACTGACAGCTGCAAGTCATCATAGTGATGATTATGTTTATGTAGAGCCCTTTGCCAATAGATTAAGAGATGCCGTCGCCGAACATGCCAAAAAGAATCATATCAACCTACTTTATGATGGCACAGGCATTCCTTATCAACCGCGTTATTCAACTATTATCGAACAATTCGCAGAGGCTGGTTTTCATACGCAAATAACGGCTGTTGATGCTTTTATCGTTAAACCTAAAGATCGTGAATATGAGCTAATTCGCTCTAGTGTGATTGATAGTGTTAAAGAACGTTATGAAACCACAGGGCGAGCATTACCTTGGGTCGTGACCGTTGATAAACATATACGTGCACCTCGATCCTTTTTTAATGCTCTAGAACATCAACAATTAGATAAACTATCCTTATTCGCCAATGATGGTGAAAAAGATCGACACTATTTAGTTGCCGAAAGTTTTTCATTTTCTGATCAAGAAATTCGTAAGCTGCAACAGCAGCAACTAGCAGGGACATTAAAACCTTATCTTGAATTGTTGTTAAAAAACCATCAGGATTCTATTTTAAGTAATTTAGCTCAAAATGATCACAATAAACTTGAAGAACTGATTAATAGAAATCCATTTTTCTCAGAAACTAACGTTGGTTTCCAAATTTATCACAGCAGCACGGGTAATCGTGTACTGGTTATATATAATGCTAGACGACTGGTTGATTTTGTTGAAAAGAGGCAGTTAAATCCAAATGCTTCAGGTGTAGATGGCTTATTACATAAGCCAGAATCACTGACCTTTCATGTAGATCCTTATGCTAAAGATCCCTGGATTACGCGACTACAAGAATAGTTTTAAGCTTAGTTATTATAGGGTAATATACGCCACACAAGTCCAATCAGACCCATCACTCAGCCCAATAGAGGATTAACGCATGTCAAACGTTAAAATTTATGATGTAAAACCTGAGATAGCCGCATCAGCGCACATTAACGCCGAAAGCTACCGAACACTTTACAAACAGTCCGTAGAACAACCTGAGGTCTTTTGGGCAGAGCAAGCACAGCAATTTCTAACGTGGAATAAACCTTGGCATACAGTCATGAACTACGACTATCCGACTGGTTTTATTCGTTGGTTTGAAGGCGCTACGCTTAACGTTAGCGTCAACTGTATTGATAGACATCTCGAAACGCGTGCTGAGCAAGTCGCTATAATCTGGGAAGGTGATAATCCTACTCATGATAAAAAAATCACCTACCGTCAATTGCACGAGGACGTCTGTAAATTTGCGAATGTTCTAAAAGCTCAAGGCGTTAAAAAAGGCGATCGGGTTTGCATTTATTTACCTATGATCAGCGAAGCTGCAAGCGTGATGTTAGCTTGTACGCGTATAGGCGCGGTACATTCTGTTGTTTTTGGTGGTTTTTCTGCTGAAGCCTTAAAAGACCGTATATTAGATTCTGATTGTCACTATGTTGTTTGTGCAGATGAAGGTTATCGCGGTGGCAAAACAATTGCCATTAAAGCCAATGTCGATCTAGCCGCTGCCTCTTGTCCACAGCTTAAAAAAGTCATCGTCATTAAGAATACCGGCAATCCGGTAACTTGGCATGAACAACGTGACCTTTGGTATGAGCAAGCAATGAGCGAGGCATCCAGTATTTGTCCAGCCGAAGAAATGGACGCAGAAGATCCCTTATTCATACTCTACACATCAGGCTCCACAGGTAAACCTAAAGGCATATTGCATACCACCGGCGGTTATTTGTTATATGCCGCTATGACCCATAAATATGTATTCGACTACCACGATGGTGATATTTATTGGTGTACTGCCGACATAGGTTGGGTCACCGGTCATTCTTATATGATCTACGGCCCTTTATGTAATGGTGCAACGACCTTGTTATTTGAAGGCGTACCCACTTATCCAGAAGCCGATCGATTTTGGCGCGTAATCGATAAACATCAGGTGAATATTTTTTATACCGCCCCTACCGCCATCCGAGCCTTGATGGCACAGGGCAATGACTTTGTTACTCGTACAGATCGTAGTAGTTTACGTATACTAGGCAGCGTAGGAGAACCGATTAATCCCGAAGCATGGGAATGGTATTACCATGTAGTAGGCAATGATCGCTGCCCCATTATGGACACTTGGTGGCAAACCGAAACCGGCGGTATTTTAATTACACCTTTGCCCGGCGTCACACCTTTAAAACCCGGCTCAGCCACCCTGCCCTTTTTCGGCATCATACCTGAGATCATGGATAATCAAGGCCACATCATAGAAGGTGTTGCTGAAGGCATATTAGTTATTAGTCGCCCTTGGCCTGGACAAGCTCGATCACTGTATGGCGATCATCAACGTTTTGTCGAAACCTATTTTAAAAACTATCCCGGTTATTATTTTGCCGGTGATGGCGCCAACCGTGATGCTGATGGTTATTTTTGGATTACCGGACGCGTTGACGATGTCATTAATGTTTCTGGTCATCGTATGGGTACCGCCGAAGTGGAAAGTGCCTTAGTATTACATCCTCAGGTTGCAGAAGCAGCTGTAGTAGGTTATCCCCATGACATTAAAGGCCAAGGCATATATGCTTACGTCACTTTGAATGTCGGAGTAAAGCCTAGTGAAGAGCTACGTAAAGAACTAATTGCGCTGGTAAGGTCTGAAATTGGTGCCATCGCCAACCCCGACATTATTCAATGGGCCGTTGGCTTACCTAAAACACGTTCAGGCAAAATCATGCGTCGTATTCTACGTAAAGTAGCGGCCAATGAATTAGATAATCTAGGTGACATCTCAACGCTAGCCGATCCGGCAGTGGTAGACGACATCATCAAACACCGAGTTAATAAATAGCAAACAGTTAATTAACGGGGCTGGAGTGCAACAGCTTTAGCTGTTGCTAGTAAAACTAGCTAAAGCAGTTTTACTCCAAGTAAGCCTAGCAACCTTACATCTTTAACTGAGTTCTTACTTTATCAGTAAGCTCAATAATTTGTTGCTCAGTATAAGCCTCAGCAATAAATTTACCCCAAACTGGCGCAGGCCACGCTTTATCCGTTTGATAACGCACTATATGATGTATATGTAATTGCGGCACCATATTACCAATCGCCGCCATATTCATCTTATGGGCCTTAAAAAGATCCGCCATATTTTCTGCAAGAAAGCAGGATTCTTCGCTTAATAATTGGCGATCAGCGACACTCAGCTGATATATTTCCTTAATATCAGCTCTTTCAGGCACCAAAATAAACCAAGGAAATTGGCTATCATTCATCATCAATAACTGGCATAAACTAAAACGACCGATGAGTATGCAGTCTTGTTGCAAACGTTCGTGTAACTGAAATTGTGAGTTCATCATAAATAAATGGTAAGCAATGCATGTAGGGATTAAATAAGCAGTATAATTTAGCGCTAGGTTTCCACGATAATAACAATAATAATAAAAACAGGGACATCATGTCAGCAATTAACATTAACGCTACCCGCTTATCCGATGAGCTTAAGTTAAGCATCTCCTTTAAGTGGCTATTAGCGCTGTATGCCATTATTCCACTGTGCTTAGCCCTACAACTTATCGATGCGAGTTTTTGGCAAGGCTATTTACAAAACCATTTACCCAGCAGCCCTAATCATTTTATAGTCTTTCAAATTCTATTCGGAACGCCCCATATTATAGCCAGTACCTTGCTATTAACTAGTAATAGCGATTATCTCACAACCTATAGTCGTAAATTAATGCTCATGACCATGGCTATTGCCATCGTCTTTGGTTTGCTCATTAGATTTATCCCGGTCTCAAGTGTCCAAATGGCAAACCTTGTCTTAATTTTCAGTTATGTTGTCTTGATAAATATTTCTCTTGCTATTTTTAACCTTATTCCGATACCTCCGCTTGACGGTTCGCATGTCCTTAAAGAGCTGCTGCCGTATCATCTGGCGACAAAATATGTTATGTTCTTTTCAAGACCGATGGCGGGTCTTATAGTAATTATTGCCTTGCTTATATTATTAAACAGCGGGCTTAGTGTGGTTTTGACTGTGCCTATTTCTTTCCTTGTTAAAATATTCTCGGGAGTCAGTCTATCGTGACACTTCAAAAAAATATTATCTTGAGCGGGATGAGGCCTACAGGAAAGCTTCATATCGGGCATTTAATCGGAGTTTTAAACAACTGGGTTAAGCTGCAGGATGAATATCAATGTTTTTTTGAAGTCGCCGACTGGCACGCTTTAACAAGCGAGTTCGCTAATACCAAAGCAATTCCGGAAAATACAAAAGAGATGGTTATTGACTGGCTGTCTGCGGGACTGGATCCCGAAAAATCAGTTATGTTCGTGCAGTCCCGGGTTCTTGAGCACGCGGAACTCCACCTTTTGCTGTCAATGATAACACCTCTGCCGTGGCTGGAAAGATGCCCGACTTATAAAGAACAGATAAACGAGATAAAAGACAAGGATCTTTCAAATTACGGCTTTCTTGGTTACCCCGTTCTTCAGGCGGCTGATATACTGATTTATAAAGCAAGTGTTGTGCCAATAGGGCAGGATCAACTTCCGCATCTTGAGCTCACTAGGGAGATTTGCCGCAGGTTTAATAATCTCTACGGGAAGGTGTTTCCGGAGCCGGCGCATTTATTTACAAAGGTGCCAAAACTTCTAGGCACCGACGGCAGAAAAATGAGCAAGTCCTATAACAACTCTATCTTTATATCCGATTCCGCGGACGAATATACCAAAAAAATAAAATCCGCTTATACGGACCCGGCAAAAATGAGAAAGAACGACCCGGGACATCCCGACGGCTGTCCGATATTTATGCTTCAGAATGTTTACAGCTCTGAAGAAACAGCCGGTATAAGAAAAGATTGTGAATCCGGCGCTTTAGGCTGCGTGGACTGTAAAAAGCTGCTTATAAATAACTATTCAAAAGCAATAGCGCCGATACAGGAAAAACGCGCAGGTATAATCGCCAAAAAAGGTTATGCCGAGGAAGTTATCAGGGAAGGAAATAAGAAAGCAGAAGCGGCGGCAAAGAAAAATATGAAAGAAATACGGGAAGCCGTTTTCGGGAAGGGATATGTTTAATATAGTTTCCAAAACTTACGAAGGCCCTTTCGAAGTGCTTTTGGCTCTGGTCAAGGATGATGAGCTTGATGTAAACCGTATCTCTATTTTGGATATTGTTAAAAGTTTCTCAACCCGTAATATAAACGAGGGCAGTGATTTTATCGCGGGAGCCGCCAATCTTATCTATATGAAATCTGAAGCATTGCTTCCGAAAGAGGAAGAAGTCCTTACGGAACAGGATATCGATTTGCAGAAACTTCTGGAGCAGTACAGGCAGTTTAAAGCGGTCGCCGGCACTCTGGAAAAACGCGAGGAAAAACAGCGGGATATCTTTTTTAAGGATGTGGATTATACAGGGGAATTCGCGGAAGAGAAAATAGTTGAGGTAACTCTCTATGACCTGCTTTCTTGTTTTAAAAGTGTCCTGGCTTATCTGCCGAAAGACGAAGTTATGTCAATCTCCAGGGAAGGTATTACAGTAGTACAAAAGACCAATGAACTTCTGGAGCAGCTTGAAAATTCCGAGGTCATAATTTTTGTGGAGTTTTTAAAGAAGCAGCCTACCAAGGAGCATATGATAGCGGCTTTTCTAGCAATGCTTGAGCTTATAAGGTTGGGTTTGATTTCCTGTAAACAAAATATTATCACGCGGGAAATATGTATTGTAAAAAGGAAACAAATAGCTTTTAACATTGATGAAATAAGAGACGGGGAAGTGGCCGGTTAGTTAAAATCAGGTCTAAAAGGCGGGATTTCGGATGGAGAGCAACTTCGCTAAGTCAATAATTGAGGCTTTACTCTTTGTTTCGGATGAACCTTTGTCAACAAAGGCGGTAAGGGCCGTGCTGGAAGAGCTTAAAGAAGACGAGATCAGAAAATACATCTCGGAACTGGCTCTTGAATACGAAACTTCCGGAAGAGCTTATGCCATTACCGAAATTGCCGAAGGGTTTCAGATAGTTACGCGC
>Ga0118677_10005675_pt1 | contig 21677 bp, 13 predicted proteins | sample AliMusrvi5mmetaG_FD_86154 | JGI IMG/M metagenome (GOLD analysis project Ga0118677, IMG submission 86154)
GCAAATAAGGACAGAATAATATTTTTAGCTAATGGAATTTTACAAAGAAAAGATTGAGGCGGTTATCAAAGAATTTAACAGTAATAGTAAGGATGGTCTTGATGAAAGCAAAATTAAACATGCAAGGCAAAAGTTTGGCAGTAATGTATTGAAAGCAACCAATGCCATTAGTATTTTTAAAATTCTATTCCGCCAATTTGTAAGTCCTCTTGTTCTCATTTTGATTGTTGCCTCTGCAGTGTCGTATTATTTAGGTCAGTTTCGGGATGGTTCTATCCTTATAATTATAGTAATAGTTAATGCCATGATTGGCTTCTACGAGGAATGGAAGTCAGAAAACATTCTTGCATCGCTTAAAAGCCTGATTGTAGAAAAATGTAATGTGATAAGGAATGGAAAGATAATTGAAATTCTTGTCAGAGACCTTGTGCCGGGTGATATTGTTAAATTAAGCGAAGGGGAGGGTATTCCTGCAGATATCCGTCTTATAGAGTCGAATAATTTTTCAACAAATGAATTCATACTAACAGGCGAGTCATTGCCTGCAAACAAAGACCATTTATTTATTACGGGTAAAACCCTGCCGATAGCTGAAATAAAAAATTGTGTTTACATGGGAACAAGTGTTGCAAGAGGCGAAGCAACAGGTATTGTTTATGCCACCGGCATACAAACGGAGATTGGCAAGATAAGTACAACATCTGAAAAAATAAAATCTGCCAAAGCTCCTGTACAAATAGAAATTGCTGACGTTGCCAAAAAACTAACCTATATTACCCTAATTATTGCTGCTATCCTTTTTGCATCACGTTTGCTTATGCGTGATACACTTGCAGTGGCACTTGTTTTTTCTGTAAGCGTTGCGGCTGCAATGGTACCAGAAGGGTTGCCTGCACAAATATCTATGGCTTTGTCGCTTGCAGTGGGACGACTGGCTAAAAGAAAAGCGATAGTAAAAAAGATTGCGTCTGCTCAGACATTGGGCTCGGCTACGGTAATTGCTTCAGACAAAACCGGAACGATTACAAAAAACGAAATGACCATTACCTCTTGTTATTTCAATGGTAAATCATTTACAGTTAGCGGATTAGGTTACGAACCGGTTGGGGATATTACGGGTGAGAATGGTGAGGTATTAAAAAAAGAGTCACTGGGCGATTTGAAAATATTTTTACTTTCAGGGTTTCTCTCATCAACTGGCAAAGTAAGTTCACCAGATAAACTTCACTCATCATGGTATTCTATTGGCGACCCCACTGAAACATCGTTCTCCACACTTGCAATGAAAGCCGGATTTACACTGGAAGAAATTGAAAAAGATTATCCTCTAGTAAAATCATTTGCCTTCGATTCATTTCGAAAAAGAGCCACTATAATCAGAACACATCAGGATAAAGTCATTTCTTTTGTAAAAGGTTCGATAGAGGCAATCCTGGCTGTTTCAACGAAAACTATAACCGATGGAAATGTTAAGGAATTGACAGATGCCGACAAAAAGGAATTGTTGTCTAAGGCGGCAGCATTTTCCGAACAAGCCCTGCGTATTATTGCAATAGCCTACAAAGACCTCGAAAGTAAGAAAGATTATATTATTGATGATGTTGAAAAGGATTTAACTTTTGCCGGGTTCGTTACTATGTACGATCCACCCCACGAGGAAGTGAAAGAAGCTATTGAATCTGTTTTTAAAGCACACATTAAAGTATTTATTTTAACCGGTGATAATGATGTAACTGCAAAAGCAATTTCTAAAAATATAGGGTTGATGAATGAGCATGATGCGTTCCCAGTAATAATTAAAGGTGCTGATTTGGAATCCATGAGTGATGAAAAGCTGAAAGAAATTTTTAAAAATAGGGCTGTAATATTTTCCAGGGTATCGCCTGATGATAAATTCCGGTTGGTTGATTTACTCATGAAACAAGGAGAAATTGTTGCGGTAACCGGTGATGGTGTTAATGATACATTGAGCTTGAAGAGAGCTGACATTGGGATTGCTATGGGAAAGAATGGCTCCAAAGTGGCACAGGAAGCAGCCAATATGATTCTACTGGATGATAAATTTTCTACTATTGTGGTTGCTGTAAAAGAAGGAAGGACCATATTCAGAAATCTGGAAAAGACTATCAAAACAAATCTTTCATGCAATATCGCAGAACTGGTTTGTGTACTATTTGGATTTGCAGGTGTTTTTGCAGGTATCGCAACTCCAATATTAGCTGTGCAGATTTTATTGATAGATATGGTTGGCGCAATGTTCCCCCTTATTATGCTTACGTATGATCCACCTGAAAAAAATATAATGGATAAACCCCCACGAAATCCAAAAGATATAATACTTACTAAAGACGCCATAAAAGGAATTGCGTTCTCAGGTCTGATTATGGGACTTGCTGCATACTGTGCTTTTCTTTTTTCGTACTACCATACCAGGCATGCTCCTAATTATTATGAAAAAGCAATCACTATAACATTTATTTCTATCATTTTTGGTCAATATGCCAATATCCTTTCAAGGAGAACTAATGGAAATGCTTTAGGGAAATATTTATTTTCAAACAGAAACCTCATTCTGGCATTTCTATTTTCCATATCATGTATCATGTTTATTGTCTATGTACCGTTGCTCAATCTGTATTTTCATACTTCGTCTCTAAGTATTTTTGATTGGATCTTGCCATTAACTGCCGGAACCCTTTGCCTTTCAATATATGAAATCAGAAAAAAAATAATTTCTAAAAATATTCCCAAATGAGTATATCCATGACTAAATGCACCAAAAACTATTTTCAATATTAATACTAACCATTAGTTTTTCCTATGCTAGAAGGCAGGATATTACAACCTATCTGAAGGAAAATGTTTAGTCAATTAAATCATTACTTATAGCCACAAAAGCATGGAAGCATGAAGTTTTATCAAATTTAAATAATTGATTTTGGGTGTTTTAGTGTTTTGGAGTTTTAGTGTCAGAAAAAATGAAATTTCTTTGTCGATAAGATATTATAAAAAATGTTTAAATTTGCTAAAGTAAATGAGTAAATCATATTAAATAAATAGAAAATTTTGCATAAACCTAAAAAACAAAACAATATGAAAAAAATCTACTTGGTGATTTCTTTAACTTTTTTTTTATTACAGGGAGCTTTTTCTCAGAACTGTCCGCCAGCTGATGTGCCTGATGTCCTTTTCCAGGATATTAATGGCGATGGCATTGATGGTGATATTACACATGCAATCTTTGTTGCTGTGAGTGGTAGTGACACTTATCCGGGAACTATGCAGCAGCCTGTGAAAACTATCCAGAAAGGTATTCAACTGGCTTCTGTTACCGGTAAGGATGTGTATGTGTCGCGCGGCACTTATGTTCTTACATCTCCTTTGCAAATGGTTTCCGGCGTAAGCCTTTATGGACAGTTTGACTGTACCAACAACTGGGCACGCTCCAATGCCGATACAACTATCATTTCAGGAATACAAACTGCTATATTTGCCGATAACATGACGAGCGACACCCACATAGAAGGTTTTGTAATCCGGTCTGCAAATGCCACAACGGCAGGCGAAAGCAGTTATGCTATTCGTGTCAATGGAGGCTCTGCAAAAACGATTATTCGTTTCAACATTCTTAAACCGGGATCGGGAGGTAACGGCACTATTGGAACAAATGGAACTTCCGGACAAATGGGATCTCTTGGCAGTAATGGTGGTATAGGTTCTTGTGATGGTGCTGAATATGGGATTGGTGGATTGGGTGGCTATTCTCCATGCGGACAAACTGGTGGAAATGGCGGAAATGGCGGTATGGAAGGCGACAATGCAGGGATTAATGGCGGTGTAGGTTTTACAGGTACTCTTGGAGGCAATGGTGGAAGTGGAGGAGACCCCGGTTCACCAGGACAGAATGGCTATATAGGAACAGCTGGTGCAAATGGTGCAAATGGCATTGTTTCTCCTCTGTTAGGCACAACAACATCAGTTGGCATTTATACCCCTTCTGCAGGAAATAGTGGAACAGCAGGAGCGGGTGGTAATGGCGGTGGCGGTGCCGGTGGTGGTGGCGGGCAGGGATGTACATTCTGTAATAACGGCAGCGGCAATGGCGGTGGTGGTGGCGGTGGCGGCGGTTGTGCCGGCACTGTTGGAACAGGAGGGACCTCAGGTGGTGGCTCATTCGGCGTTTTTGTATATAATTCAGTGGCGGTTATTGACCGTAACAAGATTATCACCTCAACGGGAGGTGTAGGAGCTGCTGGCGGCAATGGAGGTATAGGCGGTGTTGGTGGTTCAGGCGGTATTGGAGGCACTACATGTACAGGCGAAGTGGGAGCAGGGGGAAATGGCGGTAACGGTGGCACTGGCGGTGCATCAGGTTCAGGTTCAGGAGGAGCTGGTGGTCCATCTATTGGAATATTTATAAGCGGATATTCTACTGTTCAGGCTGATACAAACTATTTTACGCTTGGTATGGGAGGTACAGGCGGAGCCGGAGGTACTAATGCTGTTCTTTTCGCTGCTCCTGCAGGACCTTTGGGTACAGCAGCTAACATTCACGGGGTTACAGCTTCTATTCCTGTTATTGTACCTGGCATTTGTATAAACGACGTGACTGTTCAGGAGCCTACAACAGGCTCTGTCTATGCAACATTTAAAGTGAGCTTATTATCACCTGCACAGGTGCCTGTTTCAGTCAGTTATACTACTATTGATGGTACAGCACATGCAGGAACTGATTACACCGCTACATCGGGAGTACTTACATTTGTAAAAGATGAGATAGTGAAGTCTGTTCACGTTTCAGTTTTAGGAGGCGTAAATACTGGAGGGGGCTTCGAAAACTTCACACTAAACCTCTCTAATCCTTTGAATGCCACAATCGTCGATAACAGCGGACTTTGTACTATAACCGAATTATCAGTAGGAATAGACCAGGCTAATGACTATCCCGGTTCTTGCCAACTGCTGCAAAACAATCCTAACCCTTTCAACGGTGAAACGGAAATCATATATGGCTTACCCCAGCAAAAAGAGGTAACGCTTAAAGTCTATAACTTAACAGGACAGATGGTCTCAACATTAGTGGAAGGAAAAAGTGAAGCAGGCTGGCATCACGTGGTGTTTAACAGCAAGGAACTTCCGGCCGGTATTTATGTTTATCGCTTGGTTACGAATGATGTACTGCTTACTAAAAAACTAACAGTAATTAAGTAAACCCTAGAACTATAACCAAACATAGATTTGTATATTAATATTGGGCATAAATTGCGTTTTTATAAATTCCAAAATCCAAGCTCCAAGACTAAAATTCAAAAAAGGTTTGCAGCGTTGGACTTAGGTCTTGAAATTAGGAGTTTGGGATTTAGTGCTTTTAAAGAATACGTTAATTTATCCCCCACCAAGTATATATTCTGATACACTGAAGATTTAGTTGCTCTTCAGTATTCTCTCATTTTTGAAAGAATGGCTCTCAGACTGCCTGCTTGAGTGCTCGGAGTGCTCAAAAGATACCTCTGAGTGCTCAAAAGGTAAGTACGAGCACTTACCTATACACTATTTTTGTCAAAGAGTTACCTCCAATCACTTAAAAGGTAAGTACAAGCACTCACTTAAACACTATTTTTACCAAAAAGGTAAGTCAGATTGCCTAAGTGGACACTTTTATTGTCTAAGAATACACTATTATTGTCTTTTAAGTCAATCGGATTGCCTAAGTGTGCAATAGTTTTGCCGGTGCCTGCACTAAGAGTGTTTAAAAATTAAATAACCTTTTAAAGATTTATGAATTTATTCTATTATTTTTGTTATACTAAAGCAGGGCGTTTATCATACCTATACGAATAAGTTTTCAGGAGGGGGAGGAGGATGTCATAGTGATAAACGAGTATGGGCCATATTGGAACAACGTGTGTAATATCAAAATTCTAAATATATGAAAGAGACTGAAAAGAACACAAATTATTTTGTTAGAGTACTTATTATACTATTATGCGTTATGTTGACAGTAATGATTTTGGTCAACTTTTTTTATGTTGAACCATATGGTGATTTCAAATATGGTTCTTTTATTTTATTATCAATGTTGATAATATTAGTCTTGGCAGAGTCATTTGACTCTTTCTCAATTGGAAAATTATTATCAATAAAAAGAGAATTTGAAAATAAAAAAGAAGAAAATAAAATTCTTGAACGTAAAAATTCTGAATTAATTAATCAAATAATATCCTTGTCAGTTAATCAAAATCAGAAACAACAGTCCAATACATACATTGGAGACGGTTACTTTGAACCCAGAAAAAATATTCAAGACGAAAAATCAGATAAAGACAATGTTCAGGAATTATTTGAGAAAGTTGATTCAGGTGCTGAAGGGCATGAACCTAACAAGGATTATGTACAAGAATTATTAGATAGTGTTGGAACATCTGTTGTTATTAGAGAACTTGAAACAAAGATAACCGATGCTCTTCATGAAAAAAATCTTGATATTGATACAGATACAAGCAAAGTATTATTAAGATATCTTGTTGGAAATCTTCTTTTATTAGAATTTGAAAAAATTCATACAACAATTTTTGGCAGCCAAATATTTCTTTTAAAGAACATAAATAGAAAAAGGACTATTGGTGTCCCTGAATTTGAAGTTGTTGCTCACTTTAACCACGTAAAACAATTGTTTCCTGATGCATTAGCTAATTGGAATAATGACCAATACTTAGCATTTTTATATTCAAGATCATTAATAATTAAGAATCCTGAAGATAGTATGATAAATATTACAGATTTAGGAATAGAATACTTAGAATGGATTATGAAAACTGGTCAAAGAGAAGATAAACCATTATAAAATACGGCATATAATCGAGTAGATGGTCTCGCCAGTAATTAGCTGGCGAGGTGCGCCAATCGTTACCCTTCACCCCAAAAATCACAATGATAGAAGAATATCATAGACAAAAAAAATATGCAGATAAATAAATATATTTATTCCTTTTGTTATGACAATACTGAAAGTGATTTATGCAAGCTCGAATCGAGATATATTTTCAATAAGGAAGAGAAGAATAAATTACTTTTTTCCGATATAAAAGCAGAACCTTCAAGTAGTGCTTTCGTAAATAAAAGACTTGAAGTTATTTCATTTTCTGATGATTATTCTAAGTTAATAAATGAAATCAAAAATCAAAGAATATGCATTGAAGGTTTCAAAGTTGAATATTTAGTTTTTGATGGTGATACAACAGCGTATGCTGAGAGGCTTACGAAGTTAAAAGATATAGGTTACAGCATTGAGGGCTATCCTGATTATTACAGTCCAACAATAACTTATGCTTTATGCTGTTACGATGGTATTTGGTATTTTGGTGTTTTAATAAAAGACAATTTTGATTGGCATAAACACAAGCAGAAACCATGCTCATACAGTAACTCAATAAGTATAAATATTGCCAAAGCTCTTGTGAATATAGCAGCAAAGGCAAACAAAGAGAAAAAGCTGCTGGATGCGTGTTGTGGTGTTGGCACAATAATGTTAGAAGCCTGTTTTGCAGGAAATAATATTGAGGGGTGCGACATTAACCCGAAGATATGTAATGCTGCACTGGAAAATCTTTCTTACTTCAACTATACTGCAAATATTTACAACTCTGATATAAAAGATATTAGTAAAAGGTATGAGGCTGCCATTATTGACTTGCCCTACAATTTGATGAGCAGGGCAACTGAGAATGATATCTTACATATTATTATGTCGACAGCAGAAATCACAGATCGACTTGTTATTGTATCTACCTCAGATATTACAAACTTAATCAGCAACACAGGATTCAGAATATCTGATTATTGCAACGTTAATAAAACAGGAAAGAGAAATTTCGCCAGAAAAATATGGGTTTGTGAAAAGAATGTATAGGCAGTGGGGTTATAGCTCCTGATATAAATTTGAACAGGTCAGTGGTGCTTCAGAAAATTCATTTATTGATTCATCAGAAGTTGATTAATACCATTACGCAATATGTTTTTAATCCAATAGAGTTTTGGTATTATGCCGACCGATTAAAGTTTTAATATTATTATTTTCGGCAAAAAACATATTTCAAAATACAGACCGTAAGCGTCAGCAATGAGCGTCGGTATAAGAACTAATTTTACCGGGCATAACACAATGCTGCTTTAATGTATTATATTGTACATATGTGAAACATTATTTATATATATTTGAATATTATTTATGGGAAAAATTGAAGTGCTATTAAAAACGGCACTTAAGGCAAGCACCCGTCCGCTAATTTGAAAAAAATGAAAACAAACCCTATAATAAATACAGTTATTCTTATCTTAATGACCTTAAATTTAATTGCTTGTCATTCTCCAGCATCTATATCAGGAAGATTAGAAGGCATAGAAAAGAAAAATATAAAGGTTTATCTGATTAAACCTGAAACTTTAAGGGAGGTTGCTACTTCATATTTTGGAAAAGTCATAGATTCTGCAGTAGTAAATTCTGATGGCAGCTTTGAGTTCCTCAACTTGCCAAAAACTAATGAATCTGTATTGTTAGAATTAGCCGTACAGCTAACCGAAAAGGCTCCTAATTATTTACAAACTGATGATCCGATGAGTTCTAACTATATGCCAATTGTATGGCAAATAGGAGAGTCTCTGCAAATTACTGCCAATGGGAATGAATTTCAAAAAAGTTTTTCAATTGAACAACCTTCAGAAATTAATAAAGCTTTGTTAGATTTAAGGGATATTAACGAGAAAGCCTACCAAACCTATCTTGCAGGAAAACATTGGGACGTAGAAGATGGCGATCAATTGATGGAAAAGGAACACGTTATCATACAATATCAGACGAAGCTAATAGAGTTTGCAAATAACATACAGTATCTAATACCTGCATTGGTGGCATTTAGATGGGTAAGTCCAGAGAATGATTATGAACGGGTGCCCGAATTTTTGGTGAGTCTATGTAATAAATGGAAGAAAATACAACCAGATCATATTTGGGTAAAACAGCTTTGTGAAAAAAGTGTTCCCTCTGATTTACCTGTTTTAGTAGGAGATGTATTTCCAAATTTTATGTTACCCATGCTCACAAAGGATACACTTTCTCTTAAAGACCAATTAGGCATCAAGCTCACTATTATAGATTTGTGGGCATCTTGGTGTGCTCCTTGTCGTAAGGAAAACCGTGATGTTTTAGTGCCTATTTGGAATGAATATCATGACCAGGGGTTACAAATTGTTGCTTATGGTCTGGAAAGTGATGCGTCTGTTTGGAGAGAAGCTGCAGTGCGCGATGGGGCAAATCGCTGGTTGCAAGCATCTGATTTGCATGGAGATGATGCCCCTTTCTTAAAAATAATCCGTGTTCAGACCATTCCGGCCAACTTTATTCTTGATGATAAGGGTATTGTTATAGCTAAAAATGTTCATGGAAAGGCTTTAATGGATTTAGTAAAAAGTTATATGAAAATGAAATAAGAAACTAATTTCAAGGGCTATAATCCAAAGCCTGCTAAATGCAAAAAATGCTGATTGGAAAATGACATTGGAAGCTCCAATGTTCAATGCTGGGGGTGGAGATTATTATAAGGCAGATTATTAATTAAAAGTTCAAACGGTTAATCAATTTGCATGAAACGCTAACAAACGGTGACTTTTATTGCCCTATACAAAAAGGATAAAAAAAATATTACAATTTCATAAGTAAAAGAAATAAAAATTATTGAAAATTATTAATTTTGCATTTCAGAAAAACTATCTTACAGTCGACTACTTACTTTATCCCGGAGTATCAATAAATTAATAAACAGAATGAACCCTAAAGTTGATGAATATTTTAGTAAAGCCTTAAAATGGCACGAAGAAATTGAGAAATTAAGAATAATAGTTCTTGATTGTCAATTGTCAGAAGAATTGAAGTGGGGTTGCCCTTGTTACATTTTTCAAAATAATAACATTGTATTAATACATGTTTTTAAAGAATATTGTGCCCTTTTGTTTTTTAAAGGGGCGTTGTTAAATGACACCCATGGTATTCTTATCCGGCAAACAGAAAATGTGCAGGCGGCACGACAAATTCGATTTACCAATATCCGGGAAATAGATGAGTTGTCACTTGTCTTGAAAGCGTATATTTATGAAGCCATCGAAATTGAAAAATCAGGTTTGAAAGTGGAATTGAAAAAAAACTCTGAATATAACATTCCCGAAGAATTCCAAAATAAGTTAGATGAAATCCCTGACTTAAAAACTGCTTTTGAGGCATTGACTCCGGGACGGCAAAGAGCGTATATTTTTTATTTTTCGCAACCCAGGCAGGCCAAAACCAGGGAATTGAGAATCGAAAAAAGTATGCAGCAAATTCTTAATGGAAAAGGATTAAATGATAAGTAAATATCAATCAGGGCATCAGGATTAATATAAATAAGAAATAAATTGAATACAATCTTCAGATCGTTCTTACAGTTACCCGAAAATACCAAAATGGTACTGGTGGCTATTATAGGCGCACTGATTGGATTAGTCACTTATGAAATTATATACTTCCTAAATCCTTTTGAGCCAAGAGCCAGTTCGAGTTGGTTTGTGGCTTATTTAATCAATATTTTCAGGCAACACAGCCTTCACCGATGGTTGACATTCTCGCATAAAGGCAGTTATTGGAAAAGTCTTCGCAGGGCTTATGTTATGTATTCCGGCTCTTTGATGATTGGCGTTATACTTAATTGGATATTAGTAGAGCTATTGTCAGTAAACCACAGATTAGCCTGGCTGTTCTGCCTTATCGTTACGGCTTCAATAAGCTTTTTCTTCCTGAAAAGATATGTTTTTAAACACGAAGTGGCTAATACAGTTATAGAAGTCGGGCAATAAATATTTCAACCCCATTACAGGCTACAATAAACATAATTCGTACGTTCGTATTAAAGAATATGTTTATTTTTGTTGTGAAAGGTAAATAAAAAAAATATAACCCTATGAAAGTAATAGCAATAAATGGAAGTCCTCATAAAGAAGGCAACACTTTTCATGCGCTTAACATGGTTGGCGAAGAACTTATAGCCGCAGGTATTGAATTTGAGATTCTGCATATAGGTAATAAACTGATACGTGGGTGTCTGGCATGTGGCAAATGTGCCATCAACAGAGATGAGAAATGCAACACCACAACTGATGATATGAATATCTGGATACAGCATGTAAAAGCAGCTGATGGTATTATATTAGGCTCACCGGTTCACTATGCAGGCATTGCAGGCACCATGAAAAGTTTTTTAGACCGGTTGTTTTTTGTTTCAAGTACTAACGGGGGCTTATTCCGTCATAAAGTAGGGGCAGCAGTGGCAGCCGTAAGAAGGTCGGGCGGTTCATCAACATTCGATAACCTGAACCATTATCTCAACTACTCAGAGATGATTCTGGCAACGTCCAGTTACTGGAATATTATCCATGGGCGAATACCCGGTGAAGTTACACAGGATGGGGAAGGGGTGCAGATTATGCGCGTGCTGGGTAAAAATATGGCCTGGCTGCTTAAGATGAAAGAAGCTACAAAAGATATTCTTGAAGCTCCTCAAAAAGAAATGAAGGTGATTACTAATTTTATCAGGTAAATTCTTCAAATGGCGAAGTAAGTATGTTCGTATATTATTCGTACTTCGTTGTGAAAAGATGGAGAATAATTTCAAGACTATTTCCTCACCAACAACGCCACACTCTCCACATGTTCAGTGTGAGGGAACATATCCACAGCTTGTACTTTAGCTACCTCATATTTATCAGACATAAGTGCAATATCTCTGGCCTGTGTAGAAGGGTTGCAGCTTACATAAACAATTTTGGCCGGTTCTATCTGCATGAGTTGCTCAACAACTTTGGGATGCATGCCCGAGCGTGGAGGGTCTGTTATCACCACATCTGGTTTGCCATTGGATTCTATAAAGTCATTGTCGAGGATTTTCTCCATAATGCCCGACACAAAATATGTATTTTCCTGATGGTTGAAAGCACTGTTCTCTTTAGCATTCTCTATAGCCTGTTCTATATTATCAATACCAATAACACTTCTGGCAGCAGGAGATAAAAATATGGCTATGGTGCCGGTGCCTGTATAAAGGTCGTAAACAGTTTCTTTGCCTGTAAGCGACGCAAAATCTTTTACAACATTATAAAGCTTGTAGGCTTGTTTTGAGTTGGTCTGAAAAAATGACTTCGGGCCAATCCTGAAAAACAAGTCATCCATCTTTTCAATAAGATGATCTTTACCTTTGTAAGTTATTATTTCAAGGTCGCTTATCGTGTCATTCCTTTTATCATTCACAACATACATCAGTGATGTGATTTCAGCAAACTGCTCGGCTAAGTGCTGCATGAGGGCATTAATCTTTTCTTTATTATTATTATGAAAAACAACTATAACCATAAGTTCATTTTGTGTTGAAGTACGGATGATAATGTTTCTCAGCAAACCTGTCTGTTCTTTAAGATCAAAGAAAGTATAAGCGTTATTAATAGCAAATTTCTTAACAGCCAACCTAATGTCATTTGAAGGAGAGGGTTGCAGGAAACATTCATCAATATCCAGCACCTTGCTGAACATGCCGGGAATATGAAAGCCAAGGCCATTCATATTAACGGGTGTTTCGGGGGCTGCATTGAATTCGGCTTTAGTCAGCCATCTTTTATTGGTGAATGTATATTCCAGTTTGTTGCGGTAATAGTAAATATTTTCTGAAGGAATAATCTCCTCAATAGAATTGATAGCTATTTTACCAATACGTGTGAGGTTGTCGATAACTTGTTTCTGCTTGAACTTAAGCTGTTCAGCATAATCCAGATTTTGCCATTTGCAGCCCCCGCATATTCCAAAATGAGAACATCTGGCTTCCGTTTTCTTTGCGGAGTGTTGCAGATAGCTGACAACGTTTCCTTCGTAATATCTTCTTTTCACGCTGACAATAATAACGTCAACAATATCTCCCGGTACAGCTTCGTTTACAAATATTACGATGTTGTCAACTTTCCCTACGGCTTTACCACCACTGGCAATATCAACAATTTCGACATTCTTGAAAATGTCTCCTCTTTTAAGTTTTTGCATATTTTTTAAAGACTTTATTTCCAAAAGAAGTTTAGCAACTTTAGCTCACTTTAGGCACTTTATAAGTACTTTAGACATTCGTATTTGGGTGCTGCCGTCAGGCCTTCAACTTTAGGCACTTTAGTCACTTCCTAAACGTCCATTCCTCCACACACATTAATAACCTGTCCACTAATATACGACGACAAATCAGAGGCAAGGAAAAGAGCCAGATTGGCCACATCTTCCGGTTTACCGCTTCGGCGAAGAGGAATTGTTTTAACCCAGGCATCAACAATATCTTTAGGTAATTTGGCTGTCATGTCGGTTTCAATAAAACCAGGGGCAATGGCATTGCAGCGAACATTGCGAGAACCCAGCTCTTTGGCAATAGATTTTGTAAAACCTATTATCCCTGCTTTTGAAGCTGAATAATTCGATTGTCCTGCATTACCTGAAACACCAACAACAGAAGCCATATTAATTATAGAACCACTCTTTTGCTTGAGCATATACCGCTGAACAGCTTTAGTAAGGTTGAAAACAGATTTCAGATTTACTTTCAAAACCAAATCCCAGTCTTTCTCTTCCATACGCATCAGAAGATTATCGCGGGTGATGCCTGCATTATTTACCAGAATATCTATTTTGCCGAAATGGGCAATAACATCAATGGTAAGCTTTTCTGAATCTTCGTACGATGAAGCATCAGAAGCATAGCCCTTGGCAATAACGCCATAGGTATATAACTCTTTTTCTAGAGCAATGGCATGCTCATCATAAAGCAGATCAGAAAAAGCTACATTAGCACCGTTTTCAGCAAACTTTATAGCAATAGCCTTTCCTATACCTCTTGAAGCTCCGGTAATAAGTACTGTTTTGTTTTCCAATAGTCTCATATATCTCGATTTTAGTTGTTTATTAATACAAATTAAAAGTTAAAAAAAAGTTTGTGATAAAACGTCAAGTTCGAGGCTTTCGAAGTCCCAAAATAAAGGAATTTACTAAGGTAAATGACCGTTTTTGGGACAAGAGTAACGAAGAAATTGACGTTTTAAAGCCATCTGATAAGGTTGAAATCCTGACGATGAGGTAACAAAGGATTCTTAACAAACATCCTGAAAGCGTAATCGAAAACCCCGGGACGCGTGATAAAAATCTCGCAGGTATAGGTTACTAATTTTTCATTAATCTTTTTTATTTGCATTTCCTGTTTATAAAAGTAATTATTGACTTTATCCATTTCTTTATGTCCGAACAAAACCTCTATGCCAATGTTATCAGCGCTTACTTCAGAAAGATCTAATGTAATTTCTGCAATAAATTTCTCGCCAAGTTTCATAGGTTTGTAGGTAGAGTCAGGGATTTTTAGCTCAACAACTTCTATACTGTTCCAGGCCCGCAATACTCTCATCTTCCAGGCAGATAATTCTTTCAGTGTCTGATAATTATTCTCCTTTAGAATCTCCGATCTTTTGAATAGTTTAGTATACAGTTTAGAATAATAATCATTAATCTGCCTGTTCATAGTAAAATGTGGTGCAACTTCAGCGATGGTATTTTTGACTAAGGTTATCCACTTAACAGGAACATCACTATCATTTCTGTCATAAAACAGGGGTACAATCTCATCTTCAAGGAGGTTATAAATAGTTTCAGCATCCAGTTCATCTTGCATGGCCTGGTTTAAATAAGTCTTTTCTTCTTTAAGAGCCCATCCGGCACCGGGTTTATAACCTTCTGCCCACCAGCCGTCAAGCACACTCAGATTAATTACACCATTCATAACGGCTTTTTCTCCTGATGTCCCGGAAGCCTCCAGCGGTCTTGTAGGGGTGTTCAGCCAGATGTCCACGCCCTGAACTAATTTAGATGCTAAAGCTATATCGTAATTTTCTATAAAAACTACTTTACCTAAGAAAGCTTTCATCTTAGAAATTTCTATAATCCTCTTTATCAGCTCTTGCCCCTGAATATCAGCAGGATGAGCTTTACCTGCATAAATAAGCATTATCGGTTTGTCGGGGTTGTTAAGTAATTTTGTAAGCTTCTCCATATTGCTGAAAAGCAAGTGGGCTCTTTTATAGGTTGCAAAACGTCTGGCAAACCCTATTGTAAGGGCATTGTCATTGATAGCATCAATAATTTCAAAGATAAGCTTTGGATTTTCTTGCCGTGCAGTCATGTTCTGCATCAACTTAATTTTAATATAATCTATCAGAATCTTTCTTTGAGTCTGTCTTATACTCCAGATAGCATCATCAGACACATATTTTATCTTTTGCCATACAGAGAAATCATGTTGATTAGTGACAAAGTCATCACCAAAGGTTTCCTTATGAAGTTTTTTCCATAGGGGAGACGTCCATGTAGGATAATGAACGCCATTAGTAACGTAGTCTATATGTAGTTCATCAGGAAAAAAATCTTTCCACATCTTATTGAACATCTCTCTTGATACTTTACCATGAATCTGACTAACACCATTAACTTCCTGAGATGTTTTAACCGCCAGTACACTCATTGAGAATTCCTCACCGGTATCATTTTCCTGCATTCTTCCTAGGTTCATAAAGCTTTCCCAGCTTATATTCAGACGTTCAGCGTAGTGTGGTACATAGGTTCTCAACAGTTCTTCACTGAAAAAGTCGTGACCCGCAGGCACAGGTGTATGCGTTGTAAATAATGTAGTGGCTCTGACAATCTCTAAGGCTTCATCAAAAGTAAATTTCTCTTTCTGCACAAATTCTCTCAACCTTTCTAAAGATGAAAAAGCAGCATGTCCTTCATTGCAATGAAATAAGCAAGGCTTAATAGCTAACGCGTCAAGCGCTTTCACGCCACCAATGCCCAGAAGAATTTCCTGGATAAGGCGAGTTTCATTATTGCCCCCATACAATTGGTAGGTAATACTTCTGTCGGCAGGAGAATTGTCTTCTATGTCTGTATCAAGTAAGTACAGGTTCACACGGCCTACTTCGGCTTTCCATACCTTAGCATACAATGTCCTTCCTGGTAATGGAATATTAACTTTTATCCATTCATTGTTGGTATCTCTTACAGCCTGAATAGGCAGATTTGAAAACTTCTGTGGTATCTTTTCAGAAATTTGATCGCCATTAGCCGTTATTCTTTGCGAAAAATAACCATAACGATATAAAAGTCCAATGCCAACAATATTTCTACATGAGTCACTGGCTTCTTTAAGATAATCACCGGCAAGGATGCCCAAACCCCCTGAAAAAATTTTTAAAGAGTCATGAATGCCAAATTCCATTGAGAAATATGCTATCTTACGGCTATCTTCACTCTTTTTCTGGATATAATTTTCAAATAAATTGTTGACTTCATTAAGGCGAAATAAAAAATCTTCATTTTTTTCAAGTTCTACGAAATCTTCATAGGACATGTTATTGAGCATTGCTATTGGATTATGCTCCATTTTTTCCCATAAGACTTTGTTAATAGATTCAAATAAATTCTGGGCTTCAAGGTTCCACGACCACCAAAGATTTTTAGAAATAGCAAGAAGACAATATAACTTATCAGGTATAAATGTTTTTACCAATACTTTCCGCCATTCGGGAGCCTTTTCTGAAACTTTAGTTATAGTAAGAGGCTCATTTACAGGTTTATTTTTCATTATTTCAGGCAAACGAACTTCTGACTTATATAAAGCTGCATCGTATGCTTTTTTGTAATTAATGATAATATTTTCCCACTGCCAGCTTAGCGATAAGGTAAGTGCTTCTTCTTTTAAAGTGTGCTTTTCAATAATGTCTGTAAGAGAAAAATTGATAATAAAATCTGAAATAAAGTTAACGGTATCCCTGAAACTACTGTCAGTTCTTTCAGCTATCAAGAGTGATTTTGATATATTTTCAAGATTGTTTTTTACCCATAAACCAAAACCTGTCAAGTCAGTTGTAACAGTAGGAATTCCATAAGAAAGGCTTTCAGTAGGCGTATATCCCCATGGATCATAGTATGAAGGACTTATAGTCATATCAAAACCATTAATGATCTCATAATATGATTGATTAAGAATACCATCATATCCATCTAAATAACAAGGTATAAAAATTATCTTTACTTTATTCTCGGGCAAATTTTTTAAAGAACTGTTTTTAAGCATATTCATAATATCATCACCCTCTTCATTATTCAAAACATGGGTGAGATATTCGTTTGTTATGGGATTTGTAAAATCTTTATTGGAGAGTCTTGAAATAAGTTCATATCTTGGTCCTGTATGCGGTGCAGGAACTATAATAAATGCCAGAACAGGTTTTTGAAGATTATCAGACTTATTGAGGCTGTCCATAATTTCTATAAACATATCAATGCCTTTGTTGCGCATCTGGTACCTGCCACTATGTGCTATAATAGTGATGTCCTTCTCAAATCTGGTATTGAAAAGACTCTCAGCCAGATTAATTAAAATGTCTTTAGCTTTTTCTTCTTTGTTGATAAAGTTATCTGTATCTATCAATCTGTAGTCATAGCCATTATATAAAATAAAATCAGGATGTCTGTCAAGAATATGCTCACACTCCATTTCAGTGATATCTCCAACACTTGTTAAAATATCGGCATGTTGTGCTGCATTATATTCCAATGAATGTTTAGATACCACACCAAAATCTCTGGCTATGGCAGGGACATCCAGTTCACTCATTTTAGAATAAAGTTCATGCCCACTGTCAGCATATACGTTGGCAATAGTAGTTCCGTGAACAGTAAAAACTGTGGCTACTTCAGGAAGTTTTTCTTTTAAATAAAGAATACCACTCCCCGACATCCAGTGATGAAACTGAGCCACCACTTTATCTCTGCTGTACAGGTTAAACTGATAAAAATTTTCAATGATTTTTGCAGCACCATAACCAAACATGACAGGTTCTACATAATCCCATTGTCCTGATAAAGAATCTAACTTATAAGTTTCCCAGAAATGAGCAAAAATCTGGTCACGGGTAGCAAAAAAGGTGGTAAAGTCAACAAGTATTGTAATAGGATTGCCAGGGATAGCCCATCTGCCTATTCTGAAATTCAGCCCTTCATTTTTAGCATGGTTTTGCCACGATTTAAACAATGACGGATATTCAATGAACTCTACGTTGTTCCAGGTCTCTTGCCTTAAATCAGGACCTATCACTATATAATTGTCTTTATATTCTTCTACAATAGTTCTGGCTTTTGATGATAAAACAGTGTGGATGCCTCCGATTTTATTACATACCTCCCATGAAACCTCAAAAAGATAATCAGGTTTCAATATGCTCATATTTTCCATACTTTACTTAAATTAATGAAATAACAAAATTACAAAAAATTGTGAAGTTGACATATGTAATTCGATAATTCAGCGCCGTTTCTTATATGCTGCTATTGGCTTACTATTTAGATTCTGTCTGTAATATCTAAATATCATTTTATTTACGATTTTCGATTTTCGAATTACGATTTCTTATTAATTGAAAATCAATTATTTATTTTTAAATCGTAAATCGTAATTCTTAAATCAAAAATATTAACTATTTATTCTAGACTTTACAGACAAGCACTATTTAACTTTATCAACATCATATCTCACATAATAAATTATTGACTTTAAAATATTACCAGGTTTTTCCATGTCGCAGATGAGTTCTTTTCTTGAATATTTTAAAGGAGAAAAAACATTATCACTTTTTTTCTGAAGTTTTTCAAGCATATCAAGGCAAACATAAGTACGGCTGATTCCCATTGAAATAAATCTGAGAAATGATTTAATGTTTTTTAATTTATAGGATGTTGAATAAGCCAGTCTGAAAGTCTCATCCATTTGCACAATAAAGGTTTGGCGCAGCTTATCAATATTTGTTTCTGTAGTAGCCAGTGTTTTAATACCTTTTATAGAATCTTTGTAAACATCAAAAATGTCATTTCCCAGCTGCATAAGTCCACCCATAGCATAAAGCAATTCCTTCTCTTCCGCGCTTAACTGATTATCAAAAATACTTCTATATAAAAGAAGAGAACTTCCCCCTTTATATAATGTTATCTCTTTTATTTCATCGCTGGTTATTTCCTGAGTAGCTTGTTTAAGACTTTTTTTCTGCGCATTAAAAACTTCACCGATATAGAATTTTAGTAATTCATGATTTTTACTGTTGCTAAGTACCTTAGTATAAAAATTCAAAAACACTTCTTCACTGAGCCTTTTAACCTTTACGTTGAGGGGTTCATTCAGCAAAGCATTAAGTAAAAATCTCAGCTCTTCTTCGGTAAGGTTTTTAAGATCGAAAAAATCATCTCCTAGGCCTGTCATAGCACCCAGAAAAGTACTTGCTGTTCGTTCTTCAGTGGTTAAATCAAGCCCCCTTAAAATCGCAAATGATGTCCCGAGAATAGCCGGTATGCCCATCCCATAATAAGAAGTGATTTTTTGGATGTCATCATCGTTAATACTGCCATCGTTATTATCACGAATAGTCTCTAAATCTTTAGAAAGGGTTTTATCAATAAAATCTTTTTGCTTTTTTACATTATGCCATAACTTGTAAAAAGTTCCAGAAATATATATAATATTACAGAGTGATTTCATGCAAAAGGGATTTCTATTTAACTTTTTTGTGAAAAATAATATATTTAAGAATTCTCAACACGAAAAACCTCTTACCTTGAAATCTGGCAACAAATTCAGGGTTATTATAAAAATCGGCACATCGCGGACCAACTTTACCTATAAGAAAGTTGACAATAAAAGGAAAACGAAAAAGATACTGTAATAATCTGTAATTATAAAATTCACGCCCCATTCTGCGGTAAATTTCCTTATCATACTTTAGATTAAAAGTCTTGGAAAAATCTCCTTGTTCAAAACCTTCTATAATGTGCTGTGCCGCTACTCTGCCACTTCTTAATGCATTACCAATGCCTTCTCCTGATAAGGCATTAGCCAATCCTGCTGCATCACCTGTCAATAAGAATCTTTCCCCGGAAATTACCCGGCCTCGCTTACCCAAAGGAATTATATGCCCTTTAAGTTTATCAAAAGGTTTTGCATTAATAAAAGCTTCTTTTAATGCCCCATTATTGATTTCTTCTTCCAGAATATCTTTTAAGTTAATCTTTTTTTTATTAAGAACGGAGGACTGTACTCCTAAACCTACATTTACCATAGCGTCTCCAACAGGAAATACCCAAAGGCCACCGGGAAGCATTTTAATATTGGCGTAGAACTTAATAAAATGACTATCATCCCCTAAATTCACACCTTCATAATAGTTTCTTAGCGCTATAGCTTTATCAGCATCAGATAATTTACAGGGCCTGAGATATTTTGCTACTAATGAATCAGCCCCATCAGCACCTATAATCAAAGAGCTCCGAAATACCCCATTCGAAGTATTAACTATTATTGAATCAGATTTTGTTTCGATACTCTCAAGGCAACAATCTTCATAAATTGCTATTTTTGTTTTATGCTTAATGTATTCGATAAACATATTATCAAAATCAACTCTTTTAATAGTGAACATACTTCTTTGTTCATTTTCCTGAAGAATTGATACTGTAGTGCTTTTATGATTTGTTGAATAGACCTTTATTCCATAAATAACTCTTTTACTTTTTAATTTGCAAAATTCATCAAAAAGTTCTTCTGAAATTAAAGGCAATTGTTTAACAACATCAAGAGTCAATCCGTCGCCACATGTTTTTTCCCTTGGGAAAACAGCTTTATCTAAAAGTGCCACTTTTAAGCCTGAATCTTTTAAAGAAATAGCACAAGCACATCCCGAGGGGCCTGCACCAACAATGATTACATCAAAAATTTTATCCATTTGAATTTAGAGATAAAGAATAAGCTGTTTTTAACTTTTTAAATTAAAAATAAAAAAGCCACCATAAAGGTAGCTTTTTAATATTTCAAAGTTTATAAAAAAAACTTATTAACCACTTGAGTGGAGAATTAAATACAATGATTCATTATGATAAATAATTGAATTACTGCATCGAACAATAAAAAAGGTAAATATTAACAGGATGCCAATCAATTCTCTAAACAGTTTAATTGATCTGATCATTTATTATCCTACAACTACACCTCTCCCGACCGACAATTTTCTGGTTCAAATTCATTTCGTTCAATCTGTTGGTTATTAGCGCAACACAATTTGTGCAACCTGAAAAGAGGGATAAATCCCAAACATCGGCAAATACACGGCCTGCATTTAGTCCGATTCCGTATTCCAAAACCGATTCAAGGGAATGAATGTCAGGTAAGCTAAAGTCACCGTTTTCCAATAGATGGTCCATGGCACCGTTACCAGCCCTGACTGGAATAACGATACAACACTCAACCCCTGCAGAGAAAGCAAAATCAATGGAACGTTGTGCCCAATATATGCCTTCAGATTCTGACAGAAATGGAGGTCTTAGCAAAATAAAGGCTCTCGACCTGATTCCATTTATTGTAAGGTAATCGACTGAAAATCTAAAATCATCCAATGTCATATGCTTATTCAACTTACGGAGAATTTCGGGTTGCACGGTTTCAAGGCCAATGGCAATCTTTAATTCAGCCTGTAACATAGCCCTGAAA